>FLOH01001400.1_pt1 | contig 37923 bp, 31 predicted proteins | sample 756751 | NCBI WGS metagenome assembly FLOH01 (sample SAMEA4026879, study PRJEB14308) | marine metagenome | biome: coastal water; material: water | depth 74 m
AGCCGGCAAAAAATTGAACGCGATGTCATGGTCGGACTGGAATTGATCAAGGCAAAGCCGCTGGCTTATGAGTCCTCGGTCACCGTCTTCCTGGCGCTTGGCGTCGCCCAGGCGCGATTGCTGCACAGCCAGGATGACGGCAAATACCGGACGGTCATGGATTTGTTGTGGAATACCGCAATCGGCCTTGAAGACGGCGGGCTCGCGGTCGCGAGACGCGAACTGGAACAGGCCAGGGACGACCTGCGCGATGCCCTGGCGCGAAATGCCGAGATCGCCGAAATTGATCGATTGATGGATCGCACGGCTCAGGCGTTGGAAAATTACCTGATGGCGCTGGCCGAAAAAATCCAGGCCGAAGGCGGCGCGGAAATGGAATTCGATCCGATGATGCGCATGCTGGGCGCCGGCGACTTGCGGGAAATGCTCGACCGGGCCCGTGACTTGGCCCGCACCGGGGCCACCGATGCGGCGCGCCGGATGCTGTCTGAACTGGGTCGCGTATTGGAAGGCATTCAGGGCGCCCTGCAAGGTGGATCGGCCCTGGCGGCGATGAACGAAGCATTGCAACAATTTGGCGAGATGCTCAGCCGGGCGCGGCAGTTGACCGAACACCAGCAGGAATTGCTCGATGATAGCTTCGCCGACATCAGCACCGAAACCCGGAAAACCCAGACGCAATCGGCAAACGCCACCGCCAGGCAACGAGCGCTGCGGCGTGATTTGGGTCAATTGATGCTGGATGCCGACAAATTGCTCGGCGCCATTCCGCCGGCGCTGGGCCGGGCCGACCTCGATATGATGGGCGCCGTTGAAGGTCTCGGGCAGGGGCGACTGCCCGAAGCCCTGGGGCGCCAGACCGGGGCGGTCAAAAATTTGCGCCAGGCGGTCGACGAAATGTCGGCTCAAATGGCGCAAATGATGGCCGGAGCCTTCGGCTTTTCGCCGGGCAGCGAGGCGGGCGGCCAGATGCCGGGGGGACGCGATCCGTTCGGCAGATTGACCGGTCAGGGCGGAATTATGCCGGGCGGCGCCATCGGCATACCCGAACGTGGCCAGATTCACCGGTCCCGGCAAATCCTTGATGAATTGCGTCGTCGGGCCGGCCAAAATCGACGGCCCAAGCCGGAACGCGATTACATCGAGCGTTTGCTTAAGAAGTTTTAGTTTTCGGTTTCGGCTTCACTGAAAGTGACTTCCAGCCGCCGGGCGGTCGCCGCCGGGTCCATTATGGACGCCTTGAAGCGCAGTGTTTTGCCGGGCGGCAGATCTTTCTGTTCCGGGCTGACCATCTGGAACTGGACTTCTTCGTCTTCGCCATTGAACAGGGAGACCCTGATCATCGGCACGGGGCGGGGTTTTTCGCTGACGTTGGCGATGACGCCGTTGACGTTGAGGACATCGATTTCGCCCTCGAGACCGCGTGCCGAGCGGACGCCGCGGATATCCAGGCCGGCGCCCAGGGCATCGGCCAGACCAATCATTTTATACAAGCCCTTGCTGGGCGGGAACAATTCCATAACCTTGTCGCGGGCGAAAAACAGCCCGCCGAACAGCCCGCCAATCACCCCAAGCAATACGACAATTACGATAATCAGGCGTAAGGGACCGCGTTCTTCATCGTCGTCATCGTCATCATCATCGTCGTCGTCATAATCGTCAGAAGAAAGCAGCGAATCGGGAAGCGGGTCCGGGTCGGGGATATCGTCGATATCGGTAATGCGCTCGTCGGGCTCGTCTTCATCGGCCAGGGAATCCATCGATTCGGATTCTGAATCCTCACCAAACATGTCGTCCAGTTCGTCCTTGGACAACAATTCCTCTTCTTCTTCGGGTTCCGGCTCAGGCTCGGGCTCGGGTTCCGGTTCCGGTTCGGGCTCGGGTTCAGGCTCGGGTTCAGGTTCCGGCTCAGGTTCCGGCGCGGGAGGGGGTGCGCTGGCGGCAAGATCTTCGAATTGGGCCTGCATTTCGGCGCGCAACTGGGCCTTCATTTCGGCCATCATCTGGGCGGGGTCGAATGCCGGTGCGGCGGCTTGCGGCGCGGCGGCGACCGGCGCCGGGGATGAATTGGTATGGTACCAGCGGGTTCCGCAATTGGCGCAACGGACGTTCTTGCCGGCACCGCCGATGGTCGCCGGGTCGAGGCTGTAACTGGTCGCACAGTTGGGGCAGGTAATGATCATTGGCGCCAATAATATTGTGATTCTTGTCCCTAAGCTTCGGTCGTTTATAGGCTTTCGGTGGATGCAGTGCAAGATGTGAGCACATTCCTAGTTGTGGGGGGTAAAACCGCGGTTGCGGGTCTGGACGGCGCTAGCCGGCCATGTCATTGTTGCGCTGTCGGGGGCTATGGATTCCCTCGGTTGCGCCCCTGGCGGGCGCCTTTTTCAATTGGCTTTAGCAAGTGGATTCTGCGGAGTGGTTCGCTTCGAAAACGTCGGATTACGCTACGATCTCGGCCCCGAGGTCCTGCAGGACCTGTCATTTTCTCTGGGCCCAGGATCTTTTCATTTCCTGGTCGGCGCCAGTGGTGCGGGCAAATCGTCGCTGCTGAAACTGATGTACCTGGCGCTGAAACCGTCGCGCGGGCTGATTTCCCTGTTCGGGCGCGATATCGCGACGACCGCCAGAGACGACCTGCCGGCCCTGCGCCGAAAAGTCGGCGTGGTGTTCCAGGAATTCCGCATGCTGCGCCATCTTTCGGCCTTCGATAATGTCGCCTTGCCCATGCGCGTCGCCGGCACCCGGGAAGGGGAAATCCAGCGCAACGTCAAAGAACTGCTAAGCTGGGTCGGCCTGGCCGATCATATGGATGCCCGGCCACCGACCATGTCGGGCGGGCAGCAGCAACGCCTGGCCATTGCGCGCGCCGTCATCGCCCGGCCGAAATTGCTGCTGGCCGATGAACCGACCGGCAATGTCGATGACAGCATGGCCTTGCGGTTGATGCATTTGTTCGACGAATTGAACAAACTGGGGACCACCGTGGTCATCGCCACGCACAACGAATCCTTGGTCAAACGGCTGGGTCACCCGTGCCTCAGGCTCGACAATGGCCGATTGCACCTGGAAGCCGGTGGCCAGGCCGACCCGCGCGCCAGCCGGATGGACGGCAAATAGATGTTCACCCGGCGCTCCGATCTGCAACTCGAACGGGATTCCCTGGGCCGGTTCTTGCCCTGGCTGATCGCCTTCATGGTCTATCTGTCGATTCTCGCCATGGCCGGCATGCTGTCGCTGAACAATCTGGCGGATCGCTGGAGCAGCGGCCTGAGCGGAACCCTGACGGTTCAGGTGCCGCCGCCGGAAACCGCGGCGGCGGCCGGCGACGCCAAGCGCATGGCGGCAATTCTGGCGGTGCTTGAAAAAACCCCGGGCGTGGCCCGGGCCGAGCGGCTGAGCGAGGATCACATTCTCGGGCTTCTCGAACCGTGGCTCGGGTCCGCTGCCGGGGCCGGCGATTTGCCGCTGCCACGGCTGATCGATGTCGAGCTTGAAAGCGGCGCGACGATCGCCGTTGCGGCGTTGCAGCAACGCCTGGACACCATCGCGGCGGGAACGCTGGTCGATGATCACGGGGTCTGGCTTGAACGCCTGCTGACATTGATAACGACGGTGCAGGCGTTGGCCTCGGCGGTACTGGCGTTTATCGGCCTGGCGACCGTCGGCACGGTCGTTTTCACCACCCGCACGGGACTGGCGATTCACCAGGAGGCGATCGAGGTGCTGCACCTGATCGGCGCCCAGGATACCTACATCGCCCGCCAGTTCGCCAGCCGCGCCTTGATGCTGGGCCTGAAAGGCGGTGTTATCAGCCTGATCCTGGCGGTGCCGACACTGTGGGGTATCGGATATCTGGCCGCATCCCTGCAATCGGGAATGTTGCCCGACCTGTCGTTGCCGGTCGCCGGCTGGCTGGTTCTGCTCAGCCTGCCATTGGCGGTGGCGTTGATCGCCATGGTGACGGCGCGCCTGACGGTGATGAAAACGCTCAGGAAGATGCTATAGTTCGATTTTAATACCCTTGTTTAATTTCCTTGGAGGAGGGGAAGGGGGAGGGACGCAGTATGGCCAAATATCCGCCGCGCCGGCGGGGCCGACCGCCGATCAGGCGCCTGGCCCTTGTCGGCCTGGCCCTGTTCGGCATCTGGCTGGCCGGATTGATCGCCTTTGCCGGGACCATCCCGAAAATGGTAGCCGACGAAGAAACCCGGACCGACGCCATCGTCGTGCTGACCGGCGGCAGCGGTCGCCTTGATGAAGGTTTGCGGCTGCTGTCCACGGGGCTGGCCGACAAGTTGTTTGTGTCGGGCGTCTATCAGGGGCTGGATGTGAAGGCGCTGCTGGCCCTGTCGCAGAGTAACCCCTTCGGGCTGGAACGGCGGATCGGCATCGGCGGGGCGACCAACACCGAAGGCAATGCCGATGAAACCGCCGACTGGGTCGCCGCCGAAGCCGTCACCTCGCTGCGCCTGGTAACCAGCGGCTATCACATGCCGCGCAGTCTGCTGGAATTCCGCCATGCCATGGCATCCGTTGAAGTTATCGCCCACCCGGTATTCGCCGAACACGTCAAGGTCGGGCGCTGGTGGGCGTGGCCGGGAACGACGGGGCTGATCGCCGGCGAATACAACAAGTTTTTGCTGGCCTGGGTCCGCCACATGGGTGAAAACTTGTTTATGAAACCGAACCAGCAATAAAGAACTGCCGATGATTTTTATTCGATCCCTGATCTTCAATGTCCTGTTTTTTGTCTACGGGACATTTTTTTCCATCGTCCTGCTGTTGACCCTGCCGTTTCCGCGCCGCTTTTTGCAACGGGGATTGGGCCTGTGGATGAAAACCACCATGGCGACGCTGAAGGTCGTCGCCGGGGTGAATATGGAATATCGCGGCCTGCATAACCTGCCGTCGGGTGCGGCGATTGTTGTATCGAAGCATCAGTCGGCCTGGGAAACCGGTATTTTCCTGATGATTCTGGACGACGCCACCTATGTTTTGAAAAAGCAGTTGCTGTCGATTCCTGTCTACGGGCTGTTGCTGCGAAAATCGAAAATGATCGCCATCGACCGGGACGGCGGCGCCAGTTCCCTGAAAAAGCTGGTCAATGAATCCCTCGCCGCCCTGGAAGACGGGCGCAAGGTGGTGATCTTCCCCGAAGGCACGCGCTCGGCCGTCGGCGACAAGTTGCCCTATCATCCCGGCGTCGCGGCGGTTTACAAAAGGGCCGAGGCCCCGGTTGTGCCGGTGGCGCTCAATTCCGGCCTGTTCTGGCCCAGGCGCAAATTCCTCAAGCAGCCCGGATGCATTATTTTGGAATACCTGGAACCCATGCCCACGGGGCTGGATCGGAAAAGTTTCATGGCCGAACTGGAAAACCGCATCGAGACGGCGTCCCATCGCCTGATCGACGAAGGCCGGGGCAAAGGGAAGGCCTGAGGCTGTGGATCGATCGGCTGTGAAAAGCGGGTATAACCGGTCCTGATCGCCGCCTTGCAGGCCTGGGTACGGGGATAGAATTGTGGAAAACATAACGAGAACATGGGCCTTGACCATGGCCGTTCAGGGGCTTAGGCTAGACCCCTCATAAGTGTTACGGCTCAGGAATTTCCTGATATTTCAAAGGTTTAAGCATGGTTCAGGTCGCCTCCATCTCGCAGCAGATATGGGATATGAAATACCGTTTCAAGGCGGCGGACGGGCGCGTCATCGATAAATCCATCGAAGACACCTGGGATCGTCTGGCGATTGCGCTGGCCGAGCCGGAACCCGAGGCGGACCGCGATGCCTGGCGGGAGCGCTTCCGCCAGGCCCTCGATGATTTCAAGTTTTTGCCCGCCGGGAGAATCGTCTCCGGGGCCGGTACGGGCCGCGCCGTGACCCTGTTCAACTGTTTCGTCATGGGTGAAATCGCCGACAACATGGGCGGCATCTTCGACAATCTGAAGGAAGCCGCGCTGACCATGCAGAAGGGCGGCGGCATCGGCTATGATTTTTCGACCCTGCGGCCCAAGGGTGCGGCGGTCGAAGGCGTCGGCGCGGAATCGTCCGGTCCGCTGTCGTTCATGGATGTCTGGGACGCCATGTGCCGGACGATCATGAGCGCCGGGTCGCGGCGCGGCGCGATGATGGCGGTAATGCGCTGCGACCATCCCGATATCGAAGATTTCATCGATGCCAAGCAGGAACCCGGTCGCCTGCGCATGTTCAATCTGTCGGTGCTGATCAGCGACGATTTCATGCAGGCGGTCAAGGAAGACGCGCCGTGGCAGTTAAGTTTCGGCGGCAGCGCCTACAAGAGTCTGCCGGCGCGCGAGTTGTGGAACAAGATCATGCGCGCCACCTATGCCTTCGCCGAACCCGGCGTCATCTTTATCGACCGCATCAACCGCATGAACCCGCTCAGTTACTGCGAGACCATCCATGCGACCAATCCCTGCGGCGAACAGCCCCTGCCGCCGTACGGGGCCTGCCTGCTGGGCTCGATCAACCTGGCCCGACTGGTCACCCGCCCGTTTGAAGACGATGCCGAAATCGATGCGACGGCACTGGCCGATCTGGTCGCGACGTCGGTCCGGATGATGGACAACGTCATCGATATTTCCCGCTTTCCGTTGCCCGAACAGGAACACGAGGCCCGCGCCAAGCGCCGCATCGGCCTTGGCGTCACCGGCCTGGCCGACGCCCTGATCATGTGCGGCGCCCGTTACGGCGGCGCTGATGCCGTCGCGCTGACGCGAAAGTGGATGAAGATCATCCAGCGCTCGGCCTATCTGGCGTCGAGCGGACTTGCCGCCGAAAAAGGCGCGTTCCCGCTGTTCGATGCGGAAAAGTATCTGGCCGGCGACGGCATCCGGGGGCTCGACGAAGACGTCCGCGCCGCCATCGCTGAACACGGCATTCGCAACGCCCTGCTGACATCCATCGCGCCGACGGGAACGATTTCACTGTTCGCCGACAATGTGTCCTCGGGGCTGGAACCGGTATTCAGCTTCAAATACCTGCGCCACGTGCTGATGCCCGATGGCAGCCGCCGCGAAGAAGAAGTGTCGGATTACGCCTGGCGCCTGTTCAAGCGCCTGAAGGGCGAGGCGACGCCGCTGCCGCACGCCTTCGTCGATGCCCAGGGACTCAGCCCCAACGACCATCTGGTGATGCAGGCGGCGGTCCAGGAATTTATCGACAGCTCCATTTCCAAGACCATCAACTGCCCGGAAAGCATCCCGTTCGATGATTTCAAGGACATCTACATGCAGGCCTTCGATCTCGGCTGCAAGGGTTGCACCACCTATCGGCCCAACGACGTCACCGGCGCCGTGCTGGAACTGAAGTCGAGCGCCAATACCGATGACGAGCCGGAATTGCCGCTGCAAGCCCCGACGGTCAAGGCCCTGCCCAAGGATCTCGGCGACTCAGGCCCGGTGACCCGCCTGTTCCAGCCCCTGGATCGCCCCGAAGAACTCAAGGGCGCGACCTACAAGGTGCGTTGGCCGGAAAGCGATCACGCCATCTATATCACCATGAGCGATATTGTCGATGACAGTGGCCGCATCAGGCCGTTCGAGATTTTCATCAATTCCAAGAACATGGAACACTATGCCTGGACGGTGGCGCTGACCCGGATGATATCGGCAGTGTTCCGGCGCGGCGGCGATGTCTCGTTCGTGGTCGAAGAATTGAAGGCCGTGTTCGACCCGCGCGGCGGCCAGTGGATGGGCGGGCGCTATGTGCCCTCGCTGCTCGCCGCCATCGGCGGTGTCATCGAGCGTCACATGATCGCCGTCGGATTCCTGAAAAGCCCGGGCACCCTGAACGAAGACCAGCCCCAGGCTCAGGTGATGCGGCTCGGCGGCGGCGCGGAAAAAATGTCATCCGATGATACCGGTGGTGGCAAAAATGTATCGGCATCGACCCCGCGCCTGCGGCAATGCCCGAAATGCGGCCAGCCCGGCCTGGTCCGGCAGGAAGGCTGTGACACCTGCCTGGACTGCGGCTATTCCAAGTGCGGGTAGAGAGCAGGGCCGATCCTGCTTTTCCATCGAATTCTATCGGGGTAACCGGTTTCGCAATTCCATTTCCTGCTCTGCGGACAAACCCAAAGATCTTCCCTCTCTGAGCGCAAACTCCAGAGGCGCGCCGAGGCTTAGGTGATAGGACGCCCACATCATCCCAAGTAACGCGGCCCTTGGTGCATAGACCAGCAATGGGCCGTTATGGGCGTTGACGACAACTCGGTTAAAGGAATCCGTTTGTTTTTCATTGGGTATGTCGCCTTCCACAGGAATGTTGAAATATTGCATACCTACGGCCTCGGTCTCGGAACGGTGAAGGCGCGCCGTTGCCTCGGGCGTTCCAAGATCGATAACGGAACGGAAGCCGAGATCTTTCAATTTGTCGATACGCTTAACAGGCCGACCGGATGTCGCCAACAGATAGGGTATGGCCCGGCCCGGCTCGGGAACGGCAATTCCGTACCCCATTCTTCCCGGAAGCTTCATGGATTTGAGAATGAGGGATTCCACCACAGGACGGCCAAGGGCATCGACTTCTATGGCGTCGTCGCTATCGGAAGCTTCGCCGTCACCCCACCAGCCGCAGGCGGCAGTCTGTGACGGAGACATCAATATCAACAAAACGGCGATGACGATGGCCGGGAACGAATGGCGACCTTCATGGCTCATCCGCCTTAACAGAGCCCGCCAATTTTGGTGGCCGGGAAGGCCCCCGCCCGCATTGATTCCGCGAGCGAGCGGCGCCTGTCAATTTCGCCAACTTCGCTGTCCAGGAAACTGAGCGTCAACTCGACGATTCGACGATAGAACGGCAATTCGGCCCGCTCCAGGATTTTTTTGCAAAAAGCCGGCACCCAGCGGCCGATATGGCGCATAAGAAAATCACGCTCGTAGTCAAGGCAATTTAGGGTTTTTTGCAAATCCTGTTGCTGCCAGGCGACGGCTTCCTGGCGGGTAACCTCGGCCATGAATTCAAGCTCGGTGCTGATGTGGTCGGGAAACCCATGATAGTCAGAATCGTATTTGAACCCGCATCCCTCGATGTAGTTTCTGACCGCGACGGTGGCCTCGCCCAGAAGCTGCCCGCCATTTTCCACATGCACCGATTCGTGTGGCGAAACGTGCCCGCCCGGGCCCAGAAACAGGGCCGCATATTCGACGGCTAAATCCTTGGCGAGTTCCGCCTCATCGATGTTCATGAAACCGAAATCCAAATCCCCGAGAACCTCCTGAAAGGAGGGTGATTTCATTCCCTTGATCTGGGCCCCGGTTGGTTCCGAGCGAAAGGCCGTAACCAGGAAACCATAGAGCCCACTGCGCTCCATGGCCGTCCTGGCTTCGGTTTCGGGATCCTCGATTGGGTGAATGTGATTGAGGGGAATTGCCATCGTCTATGCCTTGACCACCTGCACCACGGTGTCCATAAACCGCATTTGTCCGTTCACCGGATCCGGTGAATTCGGAATGATCCAGTTCGGATGGACGCCGTTTTTGGTCCACCATTTACGCTTGTCGCCTTCATCTTCGGTCCCCAGCGGGGCCTTTTTGGCCGATGCGTAACGACCGTATTCCCAGTGGCCGCAATGATGGGAGATGGCGATCACGCCGGGCACCACGGCAGGCGTCACCCGGACCGTCGTTTTAATCTCGCCGACCGACGATTTGACCTTGATGTCATCGCCATTGGCGATGCCCAGGCCTGCCGCCGTCAGCGGATTAATCCAGCCCGGATTATCGTGGTAGATTTCGGTCAGCCACTTGCAGTTCTGCGAGCGCGAGTGAATCTGCACGCCGACCTTGAAGGTGGTCAGGATCAGGTCCTTGGCCCCCATCGCCAGATGCTCCGGCGCCTGTGACCAGGTCGGCAACGGCGGCAGACCCTTTTCCTCCATCAGCGAGGAATAGAGTTCCATGTAGCCGGATTTATTGACCTTGTCGGGCTTGAAGCCGGAATAAACGGTATCGCCTATCCTTTGCCCCACGTATGCCCCGTAGGACTTCTTGCTATGGGTATATCCCTTGGCCATGGCTTCTTCGGCGCTCTTGTATTTAGCCTTCTGCCAGTCCCAATAGACGCCGGTCTCTTCGTCGTATATCACCGTGTCTTTCTCGAAGGCGGACGGTTTCAGGACTTTCCTGTAGCTGAAGTATTTAGGTTTGGCGTCGGGGTCGTGCCAGACGCCGTTCTGCTTCATATATTCGAAGCCGCCGGCCTCCTTGACGCCGGGGGTGTGATCGCAAGCATAGCGGACGAACTCTTCCTTGTTGGCGACTCCCAGCGGGAAGCCCATCCGTTCCGCCAATTCGCAGGTGACATCGGCGAAGTCGCGGGCCTCGCCCAACGGTTTCACCGTCGGCTGCCGGAAGCCGTATTCCGCAATCTGGTTCGGCGACACCATGTCTTCGGTGTCCCAGCGTTCCAGATAGGTGGTGTCCGGCAGGATCAGGTCGGCCAGGGCCGCCGATTCGTCATAGAACGGGTTCGAGCAAACCGTGAAGGGGATCATCGATTCGTCCTTGAGGATGTCGATGTTCTCCTGCACCTCGCCATTGGCATAGACCGGGGCGTAGCAATACCACATATAAATGTCGGGTCTGCCGGCGCTGCCGTCCTTGATCATCTTGAGCACATTGTGGCTCATGTGATGGTTCGGGAAGATCGCGGCTCCCTTGAAGCCGTCGACGATTTTCAGCTTGCGCGCCTTGGGTTTATCCTTCGGGCCGGAGAAATACTTCCACTTGGCCCCGACCGCCTTGCAGCGACCGCCCGGGTTGTCGATGTTGCCGGTTATCGAGGCCAGCATCTGGATGGCGCGTTCGGTGTCGTGGCCATTGTAGTGGGCAACGGCGCCCCTGTAACTGATGACGCAGCCCGGTTTGGCGTTGGCGAATTCACGGGCGATATCGGCAATCTTGTCGGCCGGCACGCCGCTTATTTTTTCCGCCCAGGCCGGTGTGTATTGGGCCAGGTGGGCCTTCATTGTCGCCACCTTGTCATCAAGGGTAGCGTTATTGTCGGCCGTCGCCTTGCAGTACTTCAGGAAATCCTCGCCCTGACCCGTGTACAAGTTCTCGTTCATGATGACATTGCACATGGCCAGCACCACCGCCAGGTCGGTGCCGGGTTTGATCGGCACCCATTCACTCGATTTCGCCGGCGTGTTCGATAGCCGGACGTCGAAGGTCACCATGCGGACGTTGCGTTCCGCCATCGCCCACAACAGACGGTGCGCCGTCGGGATGTGGTTGGTGTGGGCCTCCAGCACGTTACTGCCGAAGTTGAGCACGAAGCGGGTATTGTCGAAATCCCAGTTATCATAATGACCGCCCCAGGTAAATTCCTGGGCCGCCCACTTGCCACCCTCGCAGATGCTGGTGTGGTTGCCGATGGTACCGCTTCCATAGTTCGCCATGAACATACCAATCAGCTTGCTGGAGCTGGATTTACTACGGCCATAATGGAACATCACTTTTTCCGGGGTGCCGGCGTCGCGGAGCGTCTTCATGCGTCCCGCCAGTTCGGTCAGCGCCTCGTCCCAGGTGACGCGCTTCCATTTTCCTTCACCGCGCTTGCCGACGCGGCGCATGGGATAAAGGATACGGTCGGGATCGGTCATTTGATTAACCCCGCCCTGTCCCTTGGCGCACATGGTGCCCTCGGTTCGGATCGAATTGGGTTGCGGCTCGATCTTGACCAGGCGACCGTCTTCGACAAAGGCGACCGCCGGACAGCGGGTCACGCATTGCCAACAGGCCGTCGGTACCGCCGTGCGTTGTTTACGGGTTTTCGGCGAGAAGTCCTTGCCGCCTCTTATCGGCAATTCCTTTGCCGCGATGATGGTGGTGCTGCCGGCAAACGCGCTTGTCGCGGCGGCCGCGGCACCCAGTTTGAAGAAGTTACGACGATTCAGCATGTCAATCTCCTTAAATTCCAACCGGGCCGGTCATCTGGCCAGCGTATACAACGACATACCGCAACAGGAACCCGCCAATCAGGACTATTACAGGCACCAGTATTTCGACTCCACGCGGAGCGTAATATTTACGGTGATAAAGCAACTTGGGGATGACGTACTTGAGTTCGATAAGAACCGGCAGTAACAGTCCCAAAACGACCACTCCAAACCAGAACAACGTCGCCAGATCGCCGCCGACCAGGATAACCGAAACGGCTTCCTTGACATTGCCGACCGTCAGGTGGGCGAACATGATGAACAGGAAAATCACCAGCAACTCGAAGCCGATCAGCATCGCATCGGAAGCGGCGAGAATGTAGCTGCTCTCTCCTAGGGCGGGCTCTTCGGCCTCGCCTCCGCCGAAGATGGCCTGTAACAACAGGATTCCCGCGACACCCGTGGACAGCGATGAAACCAGGAACAGCATAGCCAGAACCGGAGAGTTCCAGAACGGTCGCGCCGGCATGGCGCCCAACAGCACGCCCGTATAGACGGCGACGGCTATCCCCAAGGGAACGCCGACCCAGGCCAAACGTCGACGCAGGGTGTCCCACTGATCCCCCGGTTTGCTGTCGGCAGCCCAGAAGGTATAGGCGTAGACGAGGCTGGCACCAATGAACACGCTGAGCAACCATGAACCGATGGACATGGGTGACAGGTTGATGGTCAGAAACAGGTTGATGAATTTGAAGTAATGCCCGGTCGCGAAGGATCCGAGTTCCAGGATCAGCAGACCGGTGCCGATGATCACCGGAAGCGGCGCCAACAGCGCCCCGTAACGGGCCAGTTTGAAATGCTGGTGACCGAAGCCGCCGGCGCCACCGCGCAAAAGAACCGAGCCGCTGACCGTGTAGGCTCCGGCCCCGAGTCCGGCGAGGAAAAAGTAGCCGATAATCGGCAGTCCCCAATGGGTTTGTTCTAACATGACTATCTCCTTGCCAGCTCTTTGCGATGCGTGGTCACGTCGATGTACTGACCGGCGAAACGGATGTCGCTTTCGTCGGAATGATCCGCATCGATATAAAAGACATTCGGCTTGGTGCCCATTTCCGGGCGCAGAACCGTTACGCGGTTGCTGTCGAGAACCCGGGAAATTTCACTTTTTGGATCGTTGAGATCGCCGAAGATGCGGGCCCGGCCAAGGCATGTGTTGACGCACGACGGCACCACCCCTTGAGAAACCCGATGTACACAGAAGTCGCACTTGTCGGCGGCTCCGGTTATCGGATTGATAAAGCGGGCGTCGTAAGGACAGGCTTGCATACAGTATTTGCAGCCGATGCACATGTCCGGATCGACGACGACGATGCCGTCTTCCTCGCGCTTATACGTCGCCCCGGTGGGACAGACGCTGACGCATTGAGGCTCCGAGCATTGATTGCACAGCCTGGGCAGGAAGGCCCGGCTGACATTCGGATAGGTTCCCTTCTCGGTGTATTCCACCCACGAACGGGTGTAGCCGAGAGGAACATCGAATTCGCTTTTGCAGGCGACGCTGCAGGCATGGCAGCCCGAACACCGCCGGGTATCGATGACCATTCCGTATTGAGGTCGATGGCCGTCCACCGCGGCCTTCGCAGAGACCGGCAAGGCGCTGACCGTCGCGACGATAGCAGCGCCTTTGCCAAGATTATTGATGACGTCCCTGCGTGTTACTGTGGGCGATATAACCGTCATGGAGAGCCCTCCGTCGCAGAAAGATTTGCCGAATAACGGCGCATTCTAGGACGGGAACATTGATGCGTTCGATGATCTATATCAATGTGCAGGAAATATTGTCAGAGGGCGGAGAGGCAGCCGCGTGGTTTGATTTAGACGCTTCGAGAAGCGATTCGGCAATATTACAATGCGGATGAAGCCTATCTTTAAGTCTCCGATATTGCGGCCTGGTAAATTTTCTCCAGATCTTCCTCGACGATGCCGGTTTCGGCCAGGTGGTCGAGGGTGTTTTTCAGGTAGTCCAGCGCCGAACCCCGTTCGCCATGGCCCTGCAGGACCAACCGGGCCGCTTCCTGGTGGCTGATCGGGCCGGTGTATTGCGGGTGATTGTTGCGGACGATGAAATTATAGGCCCGCGCCGTGCGGCCATCTTCCAGTTCCACATACAAATATGTCGGGGCATAGGCGTTGGTGATCATTTCCCGGTCGTTCAGGTAGGCCATGACCTGATCCAGGTTCTTGTCATCTATCAGGAAGGCGCGGCCGTGGCAGCAGCCGCCGTGGTCCAGCCCCAGCACCAGGCCGGGTTTTTCCTCGGTCCCCCGGTAGCGGTGGGAATACAGGCACAGGGCCCGGTGGTAACCCTCCAGCAACGCCGCCCGGGCTTCCATATAAGGGAAGCCTGGTTCCCACATCAGCGAGCCGTAGCCGAAAATCCAGGTCGGTTCTTTTGATTGGTCCGGCAAAATCTGCCTTTGTCATTGTTATCGGTATCAACGCGAAGGCTATCCTCTCGCCTGATTTTGCGCAACGCCCTATAAGAAGGGGGTATCGGGCGGAGTAAATATGCGAAGAATTATCGATATCCTGATCGGCCTGCGGCTGCGCCAATGGGCAATCGCGGCCCTGACCGTGCTGGCGCTGGTGCTGGTTTATACCGGCGTCTGGGTCTACGGCGCGACGCAGACCGTCAAGGCCGCCGAACGATGGATCGATGCGCGCCGGGGTGAAGGATATAGCGTTCGCCATGATGGCCTGCGCGCCACCGGCTACCCGGTGTGGATAAGGATCGATCTGGCCAGTCCCGGCTTTGGCGCGCCGATGGTGAAATCTCCCTGGGGATGGGAAGCAGAAAATCTCGTTATAACCGCCCGGCCCTGGGCGCTTTGGCGGGTGCGTTTGCACACCAATGGCGCGCAGATGATATCTTTCCTGGCGGATGGTCAGCGCCTTACCTTCACTGGCTCGGTCGATACCGCCGATGCCGAATTGATCTTTGACGGGGGTAATCCGCAATCGGTCGCCCTGCACATAGCCGGCCTTGATCTGGGGCAGTCACGGAAATCGGGTGGAAATATCGCTGTGGCCACCGCCGATCTTGCCTTGCGACGGCTGGCCAATGCCGGTGGCGCGCAGTCGGGAGTGGCGACCATTGGTCTTGATGTAACGTCTTCGGATGTGGAACTGCCGTCTTCCCTGGCGTCGCCGCTGGGGGGCCGTATCGAAAACCTGCGCCTGGCCGCCCGGTTGCTCGGCGAATTTCCCCGCGGCGAAGGGGCGCCGCTGAACGAGACGCTGGAAATCTGGCGGGACGGCGGCGGCACGGTCGAAGTCGATCACCTGGCCCTCGGCCACGGCCCGCTGACCCTGCGCGCCAACGGTACCCTGGCGCTTGATCGTGACCTGCAACCCATCGGCGCCTTCACCGCCCAGGCCCAGGGTTTTTTCGAAACCATCGATGCCTTCTCGGGCGCCGGGATGATCGGGGCGGGGCAGGCGATGAGCGCAAAACTGCTGCTGGGCGTGCTCGCCCAGCACCCGAAAAACGGCGGTCCGGCAATCTTGAATCTGGCGTTGACGGTGCAGCAGCGAACTTTTTATGCCGGGCCGGTAAAGCTGTTGCAACTGCCAATGCTGCAGTGGCGATAAACCGGATTTAAGGAACATCAGTCCCGGTAGTCCGGTTCCTCTTCATCAAGAATAGCCTTCAGGGCGGCCAGATGGCGTTCACAAAATTCCGGGTATTCTTCGATCTGCCGGGCCGTCTTTTCGGCGACCTGGTCCGATACGATGCGTAATTCCCGGCCCGACGCATAGGCCGTCATCAGGGTTTCCGCGGCGCGCTCGTAATAATACATGTCGTCGAAAACCCGCGCCACGCTGTCGCCGACGGCCATGAAGCCGTGATTGCCCATCAGCACCAGATGTTTGTTGCCAAGCCGGGTGGCCAGGCGGTCGGCCTCTTCTTCCAGACCCAGGCCGTCGAATCCGTCATCGATGGCGACCCGGTTGAAAAATCGCATGGTGTTCTGATCAATCGGCGGCATGGTGCTGTCTTTCAGGCCGGCCAGCGCCGTCGCGTATTTGGAATGAACATGCATGATGCAGCGGGCCTGGGGATTTTTACGGTGCATGGCGCCGTGGATACACCACGCCGTGCGGTCGATATCGTCGCGGTCGGTGGTCGCCGGGTCGTTGGCATTGATCAGGATCAGGTCGCTGGCCCGAATTTTGGAAAAATGCCGGCCATACGGGTTGATCAGGAATTGCGACCCATCGGCGGAAACCGCCAGGCTGAAATGATTGGCGATGGCCTCGTGCATGCCCAGCCGGGCGGTCCAGCGAAAGGCGGCGGCCAGATCGATGCGGTGTTCGGCGTGGGCGTCGTCGGTCGATTTGAATTGCTTCACGTTCATCGCTTCTTCTCCTTGCCGGTTTTATAGAACGTAGCGTAGGTTGAGACTGCCGGGTCTGGCAAGACAGTTTGCCGTACCCCATGCGCGACACACATGGCAGATATTTGTTAACACAGGCTCCGTGCCCCCTTTACGGCGCCGCCGACACCAAGTACAACACGCCCGATATTTAAATTTCCGCCTGGTACTTGATCGCGGTTCATTTGAACGCCGTAACGCGGGCGCCCGAAATCCGCATTCCGAAAGAAAAACATGACCGAATTCGAAGGCGTCGTTCCGGCGCTTGAACAAGCGTTGAGCAAACGTGGCTATGCCACCCTGACCCCGGTGCAAAAGGCGGTGCTGGCGCCGGAATTGCGCGATGCCGATGCCCTAGTGTCGGCCCAGACCGGATCGGGCAAGACCGTGGCCTTCGGCCTGGCCCTGGCGCCAACCTTGCTGGAAGGTGCTGATCGCTTCGGCCATTCCAAGGCGCCCCTGGCGCTGATTGTCGCCCCGACCCGGGAACTGGCGCTACAGGTCACCCGCGAACTCGACTGGCTGTTTGAAATGACCGGCGCGGCCATCGCCTCTTGTGTCGGCGGCATGGACATGCGCACCGAACGGCGGGCTTTGGAACGCGGCGCCCACATCGTCGTCGGCACGCCGGGACGCCTGTGCGATCATATCAAACGCGGCTCCTTCAACACCAAAGGCCTCAGGGCCGTGGTCCTGGACGAAGCCGACGAAATGCTCGATCTGGGCTTTCGCGAGGAACTCGAAACCATTCTCGACGCCGCCCCGACGGAACGGCGCACATTGATGTTTTCGGCCACCGTGCCGCGGTCCATCGCCACCTTGGCCAAGCGCTATCAGCGCGATGCGGTCCGGGTCACGGCTTCAGGCGAACAGAAACAGCATCTGGATATCGAATACCGGGCGCTGACCGTGCCGTCGTACGAGCGGGAAAACGCCATCATCAACGTGCTGCGTTTTTACGAGGCGAAAAATGCCCTGGTCTTCTGCGCCACCCGGGCGACCGTCAACCACATGACCAGCCGCCTCAACAACCGGGGTTTTTCGGTGGTCGCGCTGTCGGGCGAATTAAGCCAGAACGAACGCACCCACGCCCTGCAAGCCATGCGCGACGGGCGGGCCCGGGTCTGTGTCGCCACCGACGTGGCGGCCCGTGGCATCGATTTGCCCAATCTGGAACTTGTGATCCATGCCGACGTTCCGAAAAACGGCGAAGGCCTGTTGCACCGCAGCGGCCGCACCGGCCGCGCCGGGCGCAAGGGCGTCAGTGTGCTGATGGTGCCGAACAACGCCCGCAAGAAAACCGAACGCCTGCTCGACAGCGCCAATGTTCAGGCGACCTGGGCGCGGGCGCCATCGGTCGATGAAATTCTTGCGCGGGATCGCCAGCGGATTCTGGCGGACCCGGCCTTGAGTGATGCCATAACCGACGAGGAATTGTCCTTCGTCCAGGAACTGGTGGCCCGATATAGTGCCGAACAAATCGCCGCCGCCTTCCTGCGCCAGCATTCAACAAGCCATGCGGCGCCGGAAGAATTGCAGGATTCCGCGCCTGATCCGAAAAGCGACTGGTCCCCGGTACGGTCCGGCGAACGGGTCCGGGAACGCTCCATCGAGCGCAAACCGAAACAGCGGGATGATTTCAAGGACGGCGTCTGGTTCTCGCTGTCCATCGGCCGCAAAAACGGCGCCGAGCCGCGCTGGTTGCTGCCCATGTTGTGCCGCGCCGGTGACATATCCAATACGGATATCGGCGCCATCCGCATACATCAAAACGAAACCCATGTGGAACTGGCTCCCGGGTGCATCGACAATTTCCTTGCCGCCATCGGCCCCGATCACATCGTCGAAAAAACCGTCGCCCTGACCCGCCTGCAGGGCATCCCCGAAGCGCCTGTCGAAGCCGCGCCGGAGAAAAAGCCGTTTGTCAAAAAGACGCCTTACAGCGGGCCGAAGTCGGGGGTCTATGTCAGGCCGGAAGCGAAGGGCAAGTTCGCTAAAAAAAATGACGATGGCCCGGCAAGCGAAAAGCCCCGGCCGAAAAAATGGCAAAAGCGCACCGATAAACCGAAAGACGATCCCCAAGCCAGGAAGTGGACCAAGCCCGGCACCAAACCGGCCGATAAAAACAAGGGCAAGAAGCCCTACAAATCGGCGTTCAACGCCAAACCCGGCGCCAAGGCGGCGACCGAAGGTATCACGCCGTTACAGCGGAAAAAGTTGAAGAAACTGCATCTGAAGTAGCTTCGCGCCCTAGTCTTTCTTGACGTCGATGAAATCCTGTTTGGCGTCGATGACGCCGCGGCGGATTTCCCGGGTGCGGGTGAAGGCGTCTTCCAGCTTGTCGGCATCGCCGCGCCGGATGGCCCGTTGCAGGGCGGTCAGGTCTTCGGTGAACCGGCCCAGCACGTCGAGCACGGCGTCCTTGTTGCGCAGGTAGATGTCGCGCCACATGACCGGGTCGGAAGCGGCGAGACGGCTGAAGTCGCGGAAGCCGCCGGCGGCGTACTTTACCACTTCGTCCTTCAGGTGATCTTCCAGGTCCGTCGCCGTGCTGACGATGGTGTAGGATATCAGCTGCGGCAGATGCGAGGTGATGGCCAGAACCTGATCGTGATGGCCGGCCGCCATGATTTCGACCATGGCGCCGCATTTTTCCCACATCTCCCTAATCTTGCCGATGGCCTCGGCGTCCGTTCCCGGTTCCGGGGTCAGGATGGTGTAGTGATTTTCGAACAATCTGGCGAAGCCGGCCTCGGGTCCGGAATGTTCCGTACCGGCGACCGGGTGGCCGGGCACCAGATGCACGCCATCGGGAATGTGCGGCTTTATGTCGGCGATTGCAGACTGCTTGGTCGAACCGACATCGGTGACGATGGCGCCGGGCTTAAGGCCGGGTCCGATGGCTTCGGCGACGGCCCCATAGGCGCCCATGGGAACGCAAATAACGACCACATCGGCATCCCGGACGGCCTCCAGCGGATCGGTGGTGTAGTCGTCGCCCAGGCCCAGCTTGCGGGCGCTGTCCAGGGTCGTCTGGCGGCGCGTGCAAATGCCGATGTCGCCGGTGATGTCATGCAGGCGGGCGGCGCGGGCCAGGGACGAGCCGATCAGGCCGATGCCGATCAACGCCATGCGGGCGAACAGGGGATTTTCGGTGTTCATGGGTTATTCCAGAAAATCGCCAAGGGCATCGACGACGGCGCGCATTTCATCTTCCCGGCCGATGGTGATGCGCAGGCAATCGGGCAAGCCATAGGCGGCCATGGGGCGGACGATGATGCCCCGGCTTCGCAAGAAAGCGTTGGCGGCGGCGCTGTCGCGGCCGCCGTTGTCCGGATCGCTTTGGCGGGGAAACCGGACCAGCAGGAAATTGCCGACTTGCGACGGCACCTCCAGGCCCAGGTCCAGCAACTGTTGTTTGGTCCAGTCGTACCACCGGGCGGTGTGGCTGCGGACCCGGTCGATGAAGTCGCCGTCGCCCAGCGCCGCCAGCCCGGCGGCCTGGGCCGCGCTGTTGACGTTAAACGGGCCGCGCAGGCGGTTCAGCACATCGACGACGGCGGCCGGGCAGTAGGCCCAACCCAGGCGCATGCCGCCCAGGGCGAACAGTTTTGAAAACGTCCGGGTCATGACCACGTTTTCGTTGCCTTCGACCATAGCGGCCCCGGCGTCGTAATCGGCGCGCTCGACGTATTCCGCATAGGCGGCGTCGATAACCAGCAGCACGTTGTCCGGCAAACCGCCGCGCAGACGCTTGAGCTCCGTTTCCGGCAGGTAGGTGCCGGTCGGGTTGTTGGGGTTGGCCAGGAAGACAATCCGGGTCTTCGCCGTGACGTTTTCCAGCAACGCATCGACATCGGCGTGCAGGTCGGTTTCCGGCACCGCCACGGGTGTCGCGCCGACGCACCGGGCGGCTATGGGATACATCAAGAATCCGTGTTCGGTGTACAGCACGTCGTCACCCGGCCCGGCATAGGCCCGGGCCAGCAGGTCGAGAAGTTCATCCGATCCGGCGCCGCAGACGATGCGCCCGGCATCCAGGCCATATTTTTCGCCAAGGGCATTGCGCAATTCCGTGCAACCGCCGTCGGGATAGCGGTGAATGTTTTCGGCCTCGGCCCGATAGGCCGCCATGGCTTTCGGGCTTGGCCCCAGCGCCCCTTCGTTAGAGGCCAGCCTGATGGTTTTCCGGGCGCCGTCGATAGCGGAATCACCGCCCACATAGGGCGAAATCCCGGCGATGCCGGAATGCGGTCTAAGCGGGCTGGCCAGCAGGTTGTCTTTTCCGTTCATGGTTCAACTCCTGCCCGCGCCTTCAATGGCCAGGTCCTGTTCGGTCAGGGGAATGCCGTAACTGCCGATGGACCTGATGTGCGGGTTGCTGTCTTTGAGAATTTCCCCCAGTTGTTCCAGCCGCCGGTCATTTTCCAGAACGAAACCATCGACTTCGGCCAAAAACAGCAGAATCCCGGGCTGGTTTTCCTGTTGCCGGGCCGATATAAACAGCGGCAGTAAATCTGCCGCGTTCAAGGCGTCGGAAAGCCGATCAAGGCTCAAATTGCCGGCGATTTCGATGGTCAGATAGGTCCGGTCGCGGCCGCTCGGCTCCTGGATGGCGGTGCAGATCACCAACGCTTCCATGGCGCCGCCGCGGCCACCGGAGTTACCGGCAAATGGCAACCTGGCGATGATCTTGGGCGTGCTCTCGCCGGGGCTGGTCAGGTGCGGCCACCACGGATCGGCCTCGTTGCGCTGGGGCACCGGCAGGATGCCGACGGTTGCCTCGCCGCTGTGTACGGCCTCGATCACCCGGTGGGCGCTGACATGGCCGGTCATCGGGGTGAACGAGCCATACTGGTCGCGCGCCACGCTCCAGCGACCGGAACGGCGGTCGCCTTCCGGGCCCGATGAGGATTCGGAATCGGGCATGTAGACGGCGACGGAAAACGGTCCTTCGAACGACAGTGTGGCGACGATCAACTCGCGCCAGATGCGGACCAGTTCCCTTTTCGGAAACGGACCGCTGTGGCGTTCGATCAGGCGATACAGGATCCGCGCCTCTCGGGCCGGGCGAATCTTCACCGGTTGGCCGGCTTTAAGTTCGCGAACCTGTTTGATGACCTCGGTCCGGGCGATGATCAGATCATGAATCCGATCATCGATTTCGTCGATTTCCAGACGCAGGTGCTCGAGTGTTTTATCGGCGCTCATTTCGGGGTCCAAAGGTCATGGTCGAAAGGGTGGCGAAAGAGGTGGTAGTGATATCCCAAGACCCGCTAAAATCAAAGAAAACATTGACACGTTGTGGTACGATTCATAGCTATGATGCCCGCAGACCATTCCACCAGAGAGAGGAACACCCCGTGGCGGGCGACGAAGCCAACGATGCGGCCACAGGCCAGAAGGATGACCATGACCCGGGCTTGCGGGTAAAGCTGGGCGTCGATGCGCCCCTGCGCCTGGACAGCGGCGCCGAATTGCGCAATTTCACCGTCGCCTACCAGACCTATGGCGCGCTGAACGCGGATAAATCAAATGTCGTTCTGGTTTGCCACGCCCTGACCGGGGATCAGTTCGTCGCCGACGTCCATCCGATATCGGGCAAGGCCGGCTGGTGGGACCATCTGGTCGGTCCCGGCAAGACCCTGGATACCGAGCGTTTCTTCATCATCTGCGCCAATATTCTGGGCGGCTGCATGGGCACCGAGGGCCCACAGGACACCAACCCGGCCACCGGCAAGCCCTGGGGCCTGGATTTCCCGGTCATCACCGTAGGCGATATGGTCCGGGCCCAGGCCATGCTGCTGGACAGTCTGGGCATCGATCAGGTGTTCAGCGTTATCGGCGGATCATTGGGCGGCATGCAGGTGTTGCAATGGGCGGCAAGTTTTCCCGACCGGGTATTCTCGGCCATTCCGGTGGCCACGGCGGCGCGTCATTCCTCGCAGAACATCGCCTTCCACGAAGTCGGACGCCAAGCCATCATGGCCGACCCCAACTGGTGCGGCGGCGGCTACCAGAGCGAAGGCAAGCGGCCCCACGCCGGCCTGGCGGTGGCCCGTATGGCGGCTCACATCACCTATCTGTCGGAACCGGCGCTGCATCGCAAGTTCGGCCGCCGTTTGCAGAACCGCGACGAAATAACCTATGGCTTCGATGCGGATTTCCAGGTCGAAAGCTACCTGCGTCACCAGGGCATAACCTTTGTCGACCGGTTCGATGCCAATTCCTACCTGTATACCACCCGGGCCATGGATTACTTTGACCTGGCCGAAGAATACGACGGCGTGCTGGCCAATGCCTTCCTGGGCACGAAAACCCGCTTTTGCGTTTTTTCGTTCACCAGTGACTGGCTGTTTCCGACCGGCGGCAATCGCGAAATTGTGCACGCCCTGAACGCCGTCGCCGCCAACGTCAGCTTCGCCGAAATCAGCTCCGACAAGGGCCATGACGCCTTCCTGCTGGAAGAACCGGAATTTTTCCGGGTGCTCAGCGGCTTTATCGACGGCGCCGCCGAACATCGCGGCCTGCCGCGCCGAAACGGGGCCGGGGGCGCCTGAGATGATGAACGAAGCCGGCGTCAAGTCGATCCGCATCGACCTGCAGATCATCGCCGACATGATCGAGCCCGGCTCGCGGGTGCTCGACGTCGGCTGCGGCAACGGCAATTTGCTGGAATACCTGACCAACTTCAAACAGGTCGACGGGCGCGGCATCGAACTCGGTACGGAAGGCGTCAACGCCTGTGTCAGCAACGGCTTGTCGGTTATCCAGGGCGATGCCGAAAAAGACCTCAAGGATTATCCGGCCCACGCCTTCGATTACGTCATTCTCGGCCAGACCCTGCAGGCCATGCATGCACCGAAAGACGTGCTCGAACAATTGCTCAGGATCGGTCGCCGCGCCATCGTCTCGTTTCCCAATTTCGGCCATTGGCGGGTGCGCGCGCACCTGCTGCTGAAAGGCCGTATGCCGGTCAGCGACACCCTGCCCGATCAGTGGTACGAATCTCCCAATATCCATTTTTGCACGATCCGGGATTTCCGGGTGCTGTGCCGGGAAATGGGCATCAAGGTCGAACGCTCGATCATCCTGGGCCCCCATGGCGTCGCCATCCGTCGCCCGTTCCTGTCAAACCTGCGCGGCGAACAGGCGGTATATTTGCTCAGGCGGTGATGCACTGAGCAGTGGGTCGAGAGGAATTATTCGTTGCGGTTGGCCCACGATTCTTAATCAGCTAAACTAGCAGCAGCTTAAACAGGCCGAATGGTATCGTTGCGGTTGGCCCACGATTCTTAATCAGCTAAACTATAGGGCTTTGTCCACCGCCGAGGTATTCAGTTGCGGTTGGCCCACGATTCTTAATCAGCTAAACTTGATGGCATGGGCGATCATGGAGGTGTAAAGTTGCGGTTGGCCCACGATTCTTAATCAGCTAAACTCTCGCCGCATTGAAAGAAGCGTATCTTTTTGTTGCGGTTGGCCCACGATTCTTAATCAGCTAAACTATAATAGACGGATGGGAACCGAGAAGAAGAGTTGCGGTTGGCCCACGATTCTTAATCAGCTAAACTTTTTTGCTCCAAAAAGCGAAGCGGCAATTGGTTGCGGTTGGCCCACGATTCTTAATCAGCTAAACTAAATTCAAAAACTCTATGAACGTGACGCCCGTTGCGGTTGGCCCACGATTCTTAATCAGCTAAACTCAAAAGCTGAACTTCATTGGTACCATTGACGTTGCGGTTGGCCCACGATTCTTAATCAGCTAAACTGCGGCGGCGGGGTCGAGGAAGCGGCGACAGTTGCGGTTGGCCCACGATTCTTAATCAGCTAAACTGTAGGCGGTGGGGTTGAAGCGTCCGGTTTGGTTGCGGTTGGCCCACGATTCTTAATCAGCTAAACTAGTTATAGAAGCCGCAACAGCAACATTATAAAATCGTTTATCAGGTTCATCTAATTCCCTTTCAATTAAAATATTAGTACCAAATTCGCCAGTTATTGACCAATTTTCTTTTCCGAAAATTTCTAAATCAATTTTTTCTTGACGCGATAATTTCTTTTTAAATAAATCGTCCGTCGCGGCAACGGCGTATTGGTTGCGGTTGGCCCACGATTCTTAATCAGCTAAACTGTTCCTCGTTGTAAAGCCCTTCGCTGATAAGTTGCGGTTGGCCCACGATTCTTAATCAGCTAAACTGCCGACCCTATTGTTGATGCTGCTATCCATGTTGCGGTTGGCCCACGATTCTTAATCAGCTAAACTATATCGAACGAACCTTTAAAGTGACCGGATGTTGCGGTTGGCCCACGATTCTTAATCAGCTAAACTGGCGGGTCTATTTTCAAGGCTGCTCTTGCTGTTGCGGTTGGCCCACGATTCTTAATCAGCTAAACTGGTAAACCAAGACTTGCCGAAAAGCAATAGGTTGCGGTTGGCCCACGATTCTTAATCAGCTAAACTTAATTTTCCGAAATACCCGGTCCCTAAGGCGTTGCGGTTGGCCCACGATTCTTAATCAGCTAAACTTAAAATTGTGGTCGTTGGAAAGCGAATTCAGTTGCGGTTGGCCCACGATTCTTAATCAGCTAAACTGACGGTCGCCAACGGGCTTCTGGTCGCACCGTTGCGGTTGGCCCACGATTCTTAATCAGCTAAACTAAAAAGCCACGTTGGCGTCGATCAAGCATTGTTGCGGTTGGCCCACGATTCTTAATCAGCTAAACTCCATCCTTGAATAACCCCCTGATATTCAGGGGGTTATTCATTGGAGTTCGCGTGATAAATTGAGCCATTTCCATTGCAAATCTCGCCAAATCATCAAAAAAGCACAAACTGTTCCGGATTTTTGTTCCTCGGACCCCGATCCCCACCGCGGAAGCTGACGATATTTTCATATTGTTTATCGGTAAACTGCAAAACATCCACTTTTCCATTTTGAGGAACGGTCGCTTCAACCTTCCTGGTCATCGAAGCGGCGGCGTCCTTACCCGAAGTATAGCGCACATATACGGAAAATTGCGCCATTTCGAATCCCTGATCCAAAAGAAAATTTCGGAATTCTGTCGCCGCTTTGCGCTCTTCCGGCTCGGTTACCGGCAAATCGAACAACACCATCATCCACATGATCCGATATCCGCTTAAATGGCTCATTGTATTTTGACAGAATTGAAAAGAGCCAAAGATGGCCCCGGAAGCTCCAGGTCGTCTCGCTCCCCCATAAATACCAATGCCAGCGATGTCGCCAAACGATCAAGAGAGGTTTGCAAGGGAGACGCCCCCTTTGACCCTTCAAGATCAAGGGTCGTCACCTTGACAAGGGCGGCTTTCGCATCCCGGTCCAGGTCATCTCCTGTCGTTTGCAGCAGTTTCCTGACGATCCCGTCAACATAGGGGCGAAACGGCTCCATCAAATCATCCGCCAGACGAAGCGCGGTACCCCGGCTTTCATGATGGACCGAAAGAGATGGATGCAATCCCGCCGCCAGAATTGACCGCGCCGTCGCCGCCCGCAAAATCATGTAGCCGTAATTCAACATGGCGTTGGCTCCGCCCGCGCCCCGGTCCCGACGAAAACTGTCGCCCATCATTAGCGGCCAGTATCGCCGCGCCGCCCTGCCTTCGATGTTTTCCGGGTCGCCCGAACGAACTTTTCCCGCCATGTCCCGCAAGGCGCCGGAGCGCTGACCGAACGCTTCCAGGGCGTCGGCCTGAGCCAGAATCTTGCTCTTGACAAGATTTCGCCACAGACGTTTCCGCAAAGGTCTGGATGCCTCCGCCTGGGCCTGCATGCGCCGCCCTTGTTCGTAATGACCGTCGATTGGCCAGACAAGCGCGACCGGTGCGTGATTCGATCCGCAAATAACCATCGGCACACCTCGATCGGCCAGGCGAGCGGTCAGGTTCGCCGACCAGGTCGCGCCGTGGCCGTGAACCACAAGAGCAGCGATATCATCGAGAGCAACCTGCCCGATTTTCTTGTGATCTTGGCTGACTTTCATAAACCCCCGGTCAACGGAAAGATGAACACCGTCGGTGGCGATTTCGACTACCCGACCGATCATTCGCTCGGCCCAGGGTCAAACACTCTACCCGCCGGACTTGTGTGAACCAATGTTGCCTTTAACTTCTGTAGGCCGGAAGGAGAGACGGTCATGTATTTGAAGGGATCATCCTTGTCGGCATCTCGGGATTTGAGTGCACCGCCCTCGCAATGATCGGCTAGGGTAATCTGCCCGGTTGAGAACTTGACAACTCGTAAAATGCGCCTTTTCTCGCCTTCTCCGATACCGATCATGTCATTCCCCCTTATGCGCATGATCAAAGGCGCTCCGTCCGGCAACGCACGGGCGTCTGGAGTAAATTCTTTTTGGTTCGCCTCGAAGCGGGAGACAACGCGACCCGTCCATTTTCCCTTGCTATCGGAATAAATGTCGTAAGAGTAATTGGCATCCCCCTTATACGCCTTGAGAACATTGCCGGTCTTGTCGGTAACTGTAGGGATAACGCTTAAAGTTTCGACAATCCGTACTTTCCTGACCGGCGGGTTCATCGCCTCGCCGGCCTTGATGAGGGCGTTGGTAAAATCCTTTCCCTCAAGGCCCGCCGTTTTCGTTTTCAAATGTTCTAGAATCAGAGGGTCACGGATCGCTTCAAGCTGCTTCGGCTTCAAGCTACCCAAAGGAACCCGATGGACGACCTGGGACCGGCCCTTGGCGTCTGCCGGTTCCACAATGCCGTAAGCCGTGTCGTTATGCAGAGCGCCCTGCACCCCGTGGTCGGGTTTGTGGCTGACGACGACCTGTTCGATGCTTTCGCGTACAGTATCGCGAAAGTCGATCCAGGGATCGTTGATATCGGCCAGATAGCGTTTATCAAACCGTTCTTCCGCCCGTCCGGCGACGGTCGCGACGTGGTTTAAAAGTCCTCGGTCCGTCAGCGCGACGACGACGGCGTCGATGGCATGATGCCTGTGATCGTTGCGGTTCTTGATGGGGTCGCCCCCTTCCTCCTGATTGTGTCCGGCGAGAACCGAATCCAGCCCCCAGGCCCAACGCAGATCTGAAGTGAACCGCCCCGGCGTAACCCAGACATCCGCCCCGGTGCGTCGCAGATAAAGGGTAGCGAGGCGGCTCATGTACCGGGTATCGGTCAGTTGCCGGGCGAGGAAATCCCGTTCGGTATTATCGTAGCGGTCCATGGCATCGGGATTGAAACGCCAGGATTTGTTATTTGGCAGGTTAATCGCCCGCGCCGATATACCGGCCCAGTCGTATCCTTCGGGTGACGCGGCGAAGGCCTCGAAGGGCGTCTGCTGTCCCTTGAACCGGTTAGCCCGACGCATGGATAATGTCTTGTTGCCGATCCCGTCATCCAGGGTGCGAGAGAGGGGCAGGATATGTTCGACTTCAACTTCCGCTGAAAATACTCTGTTTTGACCGATCTGCTCCCCGGTATAGGGACACCGCCTGTCAAGAATATCTTTCGGGTTCAGCTCCTCCCACAGACGTAACCGCATACGATTGTCGTAAGAATCCGATTGACCCATTTCAGCCAGAAACTTGCGGCGGTCATCGTTGGCGTTCTGGTTTTCTCGCTGGGTTTTATCCAGGTCAGATTTTCCTTTGGCCGATAAGGGCAGATCGCGGGCCAGTTCGACAACAATCTGATCGGGAGCACCGTGCGTTTTGATCAGGTCATTGACCACGCGCCTGATCTGGTTCAGTGCGACATGAACCGTTGGGTTGGCGATCTTGCCGTATCGTTTTTCAGGATGGTCCGCAGGCTCGCCCGAACCGAATGCGACATGCCGCTCCAGAACCTCGCCATAATAGGGCAGGGCGTCGAAAACCTCGCCGTCGAAATCAAGCTGGGAGTGGCTCTCATAGCCCGCAGCAACGACCGCCTTGTCATAGGAAAGAACGTCTTTTTCCAGTTCCGCCAGCACCCGGGCCGTCGCCGTGCGCCCCAGTTGCCCGTGTCCATCGGGTAATGGTGATCCGGCCACCGCTTCCGCCGTTTCGGCTGCAAGGCCGTATTTGGACTTGAGCCAATCGAGAAGTGTGCTTTCGTTTTCTTCGTCGAGTAATTTTTCGATGATCTTTTCCTGATCTGCTACAGGCAAGTCTCGCCAACCCTTGCCCCATCGTTTGGTGCTGCCGAGGATGGCCGCGGTCTTGTCCCCATCCAGGTGTTTGCGCTTTTCGCTTTCCAGATTGAACCGGGCGTTCGCGGGCAATTTTAGGGCTTTGCGGGCGGCGTCGAATGTCAGTTGTTTTGTCGCCAGAGCCTTGCCAACCAGAATATCCCGTTCCTCAAGTGTCAGGGGGTGCGCCGCTTCACCGGGCAGGCTGACCGTCAGGTGGTTAATTTCCTGATAGATGCGCAGCCTCTGCACCGAGGGCAGGGCTTTCGGGGCGCGTTCCTGTGTCGGGTCGAGCGAACATTTGCCGACCGGTTGGGATTTGAGATCGCGTTGAAAAAACAGGATGTCGTGCAGTTCATCTCGCGCGGCATCCGTCAAAGCGCCCTTGTGGAAATTTTTTTGCGCAGCCCACAAGCAATTGAATTCCTGTTCGATCAGGTCCCGCGTCGGGTAATAGTCGTAATGGGCCTTGGCCCCGGTACCTTTCAAACGTGTACGTACGGGATTGCTATGCGCTGACTTCGGGTCTTTGATACGGGGAGCCGCGAGGAGTTCTCCCAACGTTCTGGTCCCGGATTTCTTCATGGCTTCCGTGACTGCTGCGGCGGCGGATTTGATCTTGCCGGAGTCGTCATCGCCACTCGCATCGGTCTTCCGGTTGGATTTGAAGCCCCGGCGTTGTTGTAGATGGAAAAGGGCGCGACCCAGTTGATTCAGCGTCAATTGCTCATCAAGCCCCTTTACACGCAGGGTCCACGGGTCTTCGTGTTCAAGGGCTTTTCTCTGTTCGATGTCCACGGGCATCAGGCCGTGACGGACCAGAGCATCCATAAACCGTTCGCGCCGCTTCAGGTATCTGTCGCGCATTCTGCGTTGCTGGCGAGGCAGGCGGCGGGCGACGGCGTTGGATTGCCGGTCCTTGGGATTGCGGCCATCCGAGAAAATCCGGACGCCGCTTGCGATGATCCCAAATGGCCGCCAACTACCCTTTTCCCGGTCAAGCGATAAAGCCGCCCAGCCGATTGAATTGGTTCCAATATCGAGCCCCAGTCTCCATGCCATAATCGCACCCCTGTTTCCATGGTTTCGTTATGGTTGTATTTAATACCTTGAATAGTGTCTTGAAAAGGCGCATTATCGATGCTTCCTTTTTTAGCTGATTAGGAATCGTGGGCTTTCCGTTAACAAGAAGAAAGATTCACAAAATAAAGGGTGGCCTCCGGGCCACCCTTTTTGTCGCCAAGTCGATAATCAAATAAAGGCAAAAAATCAGATAAACAGAAAATAATCCTTGAACTTCGGTCAAAAAGGGACTATTACCTATTCTTAATATTGTTTACAGCGAGCGAGAGTGAAAATGGCTTTGACGGAGCCGAAAAAAACTGGCCCTTGATTTTAAAGGATAAAATGGCTTCGTTCCGTCATTTTTTACTGTCTGGCACGGGTCGAACCGCCGGGACGGGGTTGCGGCAATCGCATATAGGCCCGCTTGCGCGGGGCTTCGGGCTGGCCGGCGTAGATCTGTTTGGTGGCCTCGGCGATGATCACGCCGGCGAAGGACTTGAACCAGCGATGACCGATTTCCTCGATGGCCGGGGCCGACGACAACATCATCCGGGATCGGCTCGGCGGCAGGTAAAGCGCCCGCTCAATGCCGTAGGGGATAAACAGATTGTCCCGCAAAACCCGGGAAAGCTGACCCGACGAATAGGGCCGGCCATGGCCGAACGGGGTCCGTTCGAACCGCGACCACAGGCCCCGCCGGTTGGGCACGATGACCATCAGCCTGCCGCCGCCGGCCAGCACCCGCCAGGCCTCGCGCATCATCGGCCGGACATTTTCGGCGCATTCCAGGGCGTGTACCATCAGCACCCTGTCCATGGACATGTCGGCAAACGGCAGGTCGCATTCGTCGATCAGGGTGGTCAGGCCGGGCTCGTCCATGGGCCAGTGCAGCACGCCCTGGGCCGCCGGCATGGCCGCCAGCACCCGGTCGGCCTCGCCGCGAAAGGCGGAAAGATAGGGGGTCGGGAAGCCCAGGCCCAAAACCTTCATGCCGCCCAGATCGGGCCAGATGGCGCGGATTCGCCTGCGGATCATGCGCCGGGCGACGCCGCCCAGGCTGTCCGCATAAAAATCTCTCAGGTCGACGGCGTCCATCCACATAATCCGTGGACTTTAGCACAGTAGTTTCCAATATAAAGAGATGCTAACTTGGGGTTAGCGAAACCAGTGAAAGCTTGCAGTCATGTCCGCCCTCGACATCCTTCAGATCAATGTCCTTAACGATAATTACATTTACCTGATCCACGATCCCGACAGTGGCGAAACCGCCTGTGTCGACCCGGCGGTGGCCGGCCCGGTCAAGCAGGCGCTGGCGCGAAAGGGCTGGACCCTGAGCCAGATATTCAACACCCACCACCACGGCGACCACACCGGCGGCAATATGGAATTGAAACAGGCGTTCGGATGCACGATTACCGGCAACGGTAACGATGCGGCGCGGATACCCGGCATCGACCATCGGGTCAGCGAGGGTGATACGGTGAAGCTCGGCGCCCACACGGCCCAGGTATTTGACGTGCCGGGCCATACCAGCGGCCATAACGCCTATTGGTTCGCCGACAGCAATGCGCTGTTTTGCGGCGACACCCTGTTTTCGCTGGGCTGCGGCCGCCTGTTCGAAGGCACGGCGGACCAAATGTGGAATTCGCTTTTGAAACTACGCGCCCTGCCCGATGACACCCTGGTCTATTGCGCCCACGAATACACCAACGCCAACGCCGATTTCGCCCTGTCGGTCGATCCCGACAATGCGGCCCTGAAAAAACGCGCCAGCGAAATCACCGAACTGCGCCAGGCGGGAAAGCCGACGGTGCCGTCGCGGATTGGTGATGAAAAAGCCGCCAACCCGTTCCTGCGCGCCGATGCCGACGATCTGAAAATTGCGGCCGGGCTGGTCGGCCTGGGCGCCGCCCGGACATTTGCCGAAATCCGCCGCCGCAAAGACAATTTCTAACAAGAGGATCCGACCCATGAAACTGCGTTTTTCGCCGACCTCGCCGTTCGTCCGCAAAGTCATGGTCTTCGCCCATGAAACCGGCCTGGCCGACAGGATCGAATGCATCGCGACCGATGCCCGGGTCGGTGATTCGGGGCTTTCATCGGAAAACCCGCTGGGCAAGGTGCCGACCCTGGTCACCGATGGCGGCGAATCGCTGTATGATTCCCGGGTCATCTGCGAATACCTGGACGGTTTGCACGACGGCCGCAAGCTGTTTCCCCAGGCCGGTGGCGAGCGCTTGGCCGCGCTGCGTCTGCAGGCCCTGGCCGACGGCATCATGGATGCGGCGATTCTGCAAATTTATGAAAACCTGCGACCGGAGAATGAACGCTCGCCCGATTGGTTGACCAAGCAGAAGGGAAAAGTCGAAGGCGGCCTCGACGCCCTGGAAGAACAGGTCGACGGCTTCGGCGATCAACTGACCATCGGTTTGCTGAGCCTCGGCTGCGTACTCGGTTATCTGGATTTCCGCTTTGCCGACGATAACTGGCGGGCCGCCCGCCCGGCCCTGGCGGACTGGTTCGAAACCATCGCCGATCGCCCGTCGATGATGGCGACCGCGCCCCGATTACCGTAGGCTAGACTTAGTCCTTCGGAACGGGCCGCATTTCAACTATTGTTGTACAAGGGGTTGCATTAAGGTATTTTTTCTTAATTATTGAAGATGACTGGAAAGGCTTGGCGTGCTTAATAAAAGCAACTGTTTAGGCGAGGTAGTTGACTTATTTTGCGGTGTGGGTGCCTTAAGCCATGGCCTCAAGCAAGCAGGATTTGATATCATTGCGGGTTATGACACTGACAAAAATTGCAAATACGCCTATGAGAAAAATAACGAATCCGCATTCTACACTCGCGATGTATCCAAGCTGACCCCCAAAGAAATCAAGAAACACTTTTCAGGAACTGTCCCGTCAATTCTAGCAGGATGCGCACCTTGCCAGCCGTTCTCCTCATATAAACATCGATACAATGAGGATCCTCAATGGAGTTTGGTCACAAAATTTGCAGAACTAGCTACGAAAGTGCGACCAGATTTTGTCACCATGGAAAATGTCCCGGCGCTCGTGAAATACAAGAACGGACGGGTTTTTTCGAAATTCTTAAATTGCCTAGAGGGCGCCGGATACAATGTTCAATGGTCAATCGCTAAATGCGAGTTGTTCGGCGTTCCTCAAAAGCGACGACGACTAGTTGTTGTGGCATCACGACACTTTGTCCTACCACCGTTAAACCCGACCCACGACTCTGGTACGACAGTTCGCGAAGCCATTGGCGGACTGCCATCAATAAAAGCGGGGGGATCGGACCCTCAAGATTCGTTACACGTATCTTCGTCGCTTACAGAGATGAACTTAAAGCGAATTCGCGCTTCAAAACCGGGCGGCACTTGGCGTGATTGGCCAATGAAATTGAGAGCAGAATGCCATCGCCGACCATCGGGGAAAACATATCCGGGAGTATATGCTCGAATGTCCTGGAATGAGCCTTCGCCAACGATGACAACCCAATGTTATGGATATGGAAATGGGCGATTTGGTCATCCAGAACAAGATCGCGCTATATCACTTCGTGAGGCGGCTATATTGCAATCCTTTCCTCGCGATTATGAATTTTTCCCGCCCGACCAGAAACCAACGTTTACAGAAGTCGGCAGGTGGATTGGCAACGCGGTACCAGTGAAGCTTGCTGAGGCAATTGGGAATCTAATTTTAGAGGCTCAATACGGAGAAACCGATGGCAGAAACTGACTTTCAGTTTGAAATTTCTCTGAGCGTCCTAAACCATCTTGGGCGTAATTTGTATCGGAATTTTATTACTGTGCTCGGCGAAGCAATTTCCAACTCATGGGATGCAGATGCCAAGAACGTTTGGATCGACATCGACAAGGAAAATTCCGTCTTCAGCATTAAGGATGACGGAGACGGCATGACCGCCGAGGATTTCCAATCAAAGTTCCTAAAGATTGGCTATTCAAAACGGAAAGAAGGAGAAACAAAGACCGGAAGAGGCCGACCTTACATTGGCGCTAAAGGTATAGGAAAACTTGCCTTGCTTTCGTGTGCCAGAAGAGTTTCGATTTTCACGAAAATTGAAGACTCTGAATACACTGGCGGTGTTATCGACAATTCTGGACTTGATGCCGCGATCAAAGATGATCTGACTCCAAATGACTATCCTCTTGAAAATTTGAACTTTGATCTCGTTGCTGAGTTAGCCGAAGGCCATGACCAAGGCACAATTTTGGTCTTTGAAGAGACAAAGGAAATTATTCGAAATTCAGAATCCCACATAAAGAAGCTTTTAGCTATGAGTTTCAAGTTTTCCTTGCTGGACAAAGAATTCAACATTTTTGTAAACGGCAACCAAGTTACCATCAATGATCTCAAAGACTTGATGGATACAACAGAATTTCTCTGGCTAATTAATGGCTACGAAGACGATTACATACAAAACCTTCCTAGCTTGAAGGCGGATCCTTCGACGTTCACTGCCACTCTTGATTTAAAAGGTTTTATAGCGACAGTGATAAAACCAAGAAATCTTAAAATTACAGGAACTGAAGAACGGGCGACGATCGACCTGTTTGTAAATGGTCGGCTCCGTGAGAAAAACATTAATAGACACATTCCTACACAGCGGCTTCCAGAAAGTTATATGTATGGTCAAATTCACTTTGACCTCATGGACAAGGCTGACTTGGATCCGTTCACAAGTAGCCGAGAAGGAATAAAAGATGACGACGAGAATTTTCAATCGCTTCTTGATTATTTAAAAGGAGAAGTCATACCCAAGATATTGGACGATTGGGATAGGCTTCGCCTGAACCGTGGTGAAGAAGGGGATGATGAAAATACTCGAAAATCGAAGAAAGACCGTAAGGTGAGGGACTTATATTCTGCTACGGCGGATGAATTCAAACCCAGCGAGGATGCGCCTGGGAAAGATCAAGTTGAGGGATGGATACAGGGTCTCCGAGACGATGCCGAATTTAATATTTCTTCATATGTTGACTGTTTTCTATCTGAGAACCTAGTACGCAGATACATTAAGGATCATGGGATTGAGCTCACAGAGCCATCTCAAACGGAAGTAAAAGAGTGGAGGGAAAGAGAGAAGAAACGTAAAGACAGAGCAGGTATTAGCTTTGATATTCGCAGAGACAACGATGATTTAAGCTATCTAGGCATGGATTGTCTGGCGCATAGTGCTGAAGAGTCAAAAAAAGATGACGGCGAACCCTCCCTCGTGAAGGATGCTCATAGTTATAAGCCTGCAAGAAATGCAGTTGGACATACTGGTTTATTGTCTGAAACCGCCAAAGCCCACTTAAGCGTGACATTTCAAAACATAAAGGCTCGAGTTATCGAATTAATATCAAGAAGAATAGCTTAAGGAGAATAGCTTTGCAGTCACAAACGAGCATAGCAATTCAATCAAATTGATGACTTATCCTTTCCTTACCAGCATATCCTTTGACGCCAGCACCGCGCCGCCGACGATTGCCACACAGGCGACGGCGACGTTGAGCGTCGCCTCGCCCTTGCCGGCGACGATCAGCAGCAGGGTCGATAGCAACGGCGCGCCGTAGGACAGGGCGCCCAGGGCCTGGATGTTGCCGTGCTTGACGCCGTAATCCCAGGTGAAAAAGGCGATCCCGACGGGCCCCAGGCCCAGGCCCAGCACGGCCAGCCATTGGCCGCCGCTTGGCCACACCGTCGTCTCGAAGGCGACATGGGCCAGGGCCGCCAGTACCGCCGTGGCCCCGCAAAAAGCGCCGACGGTGGCGGTCGGCAAATGGGCGAGGCGCCGCGACAGCACCGAATAGGCGGTCCAGGTCAGGGCGCAGGCGATGGCCATCAGGTAGCCCAGCCAATACTGGGATTTAAAGCCCGACAAGCCGCCGCCATGGTTACCAAGCACCAGCGCGACCGTACCGCCGAGCCCCATCAGCGCCCCCAGGATATGCCACCAGCGCAGCCGCTCGCCCGGCAACAGGGCCGAGGCGAGCACGATCAGCAGCGGCCACAGATAGGCGATCAGGCCGGCTTCGACCGGCGGCGCATTGCGCAGCGCCAGAAAATAGAAAAAATGGTAGCCGAACAATCCGCCGACGCCGAGCAGCCAGACCCGGATCGGCAATTTAAGCTTGGCCAACACCGCCTCGCCCGCCCACAGCCATTTGCCCAGGGCCAGGGCGAAGGCGCAGGAAAATGCCATGGCGACCAGCTGGAAGGGGGGTACGTCACCGCTGAGCGTCGTCAGCAGCGCCAGGGTCGCCCACATCAGCACGGCGCTGCCGCCGATTATCGTAGCGCGGGATGTGGCGTGACCGGAGGCCCGGGTCGTCAACCGCCTGTTACCGGATGCGGTGTAAACTGCAATCCGGGGCAGACTCTATTAAAGTGGCCTTCGAATTCGCCGAGCAGCGTGGTCGAATCCTTGCGTTCGTCGTACCAGCCCGGGAAACGTTTTTTCATTGTCCGGACGATTTTAACATAGCGCCGGATCGGCACCTCGTTCAGGTCGGGATAGGTGCCGCGCACGGATTCCAAAAACCAGCGGGCGAACAAATTGGCTTCGTATTCGACCAGGCCGCTGCTTTTACCCGCAACATTGGCTTGCCAGACGACGCCTTCGATATGGCCATTCGATTTGCCGCACCAGTCATACATGGCCCAGACCCGGCCGTCGTTTTCCTGCCGTCCGTGACCGAGCAGTTCGTGAACCAGGGTCGCCGACAGGGTATAGCTCGAATTCTCGAACGCGGGATCATCATCAATGTTGCTGGCGGTGATATTGACGATATAGTCTTTTTCCCAGGCGACGAAAGAGGCTGGCCCGTTTCTGCCGGTATAGGCGATGACCCGGCGCCCGTTCGGGTTGATTCCCCGCATCATTTGATAAATATTAGGTGATTTGCGCTCTATAAGGTCAATGGATTGCCTTATTTTACGAAAAAACCATGAATTTTCCGGCTTATCCTGGCCGTAGAATTTGCCGCCGATCAGCGTAAATCCCTTGTAAATCTGTATCGGCTGCGATGTTCCCAGGAAATCGGGCCGCTGATATCGCGACGGATAAATCTCCCTGGCCCTTATCTTTCCGGCCTTTTGCTGCTGGGAAACATAGAATGCCAGCTTGCCGGTCTTGCCCGTTGCATCGGAACCGGCGCGGCCTTCCTGGGCCGCCAGCGCCAGCAGCGCGACGGCGATCAACATCACTTGAAAGGGCATACGTATGGGGCGCACAAGGAATCTCATGGTTAAAAGCATATCGATAGCCGTTTACCATGAACGACAAGGCATTAACAGATGGTTTAGCCTCAGACCATAAATTGGCCGCCGTTGGCGCTCAGGGTCGATCCGGTAATAAAGCCGGCCTCGTCGGCGGCCAGGAAGACCACGCAGCGGGCGATTTCCTCGGGCTCGCCCAGGCGCCCGACAGGTATCAGCGGAATGATCTTGGTATTGAGCACCTCTTCGGGCACGGCGCGGACCATCTCGGTGCCGATATAGCCGGGCGCGATGGCGTTGACGGTGATTCCCTTGAAGGCGTTTTCCTGGGCCACGGCCTTGGTGAAGCCCAAATCGCCGGCCTTGGCGGCGGAATAATTGGCCTGTCCCATCTGGCCTTTTTGGCCGTTGATGGAACTGATGTTGATGATCCGTCCGAAGCCGCGCGCGCGCATGCCTTCGATGACATTGCGGGTCATGTTGAACAGGCCATTCAGGTTGGTGCTGATGACCGCGCTCCATTGCTCGAGCGTCATCTTGTGCAGCATGGTGTCGCGGGTGATGCCGGCGTTGTTGACCAGCACATCGATGGCGCCCAGGTCGCCTTCGATAGCGGCTATGTTGCCGGCACAGGCGTCGAAATCGCCGACGTCGAATTTATACACCGGAATCCCGGTTTCATCCTTGAACGCATTTGCCGCTTCGTCGTTGCCCGAATAACTGGCGGCGACGGTATATCCTGCGTCCTTCAGGGCGATGGAAACGGCCCGGCCGATGCCGCGCGTCCCACCGGTAACAATGGCTATTCTTTTATCGGTCATCCGTCTTCCTCCCCAAGGTGCAAGTTAATCCCGCGCGACGCACATCTCTCGTTAGTCCCGCGCGACGCACATCGCGACGCCCATGCCGCCACCGATGCACAAGGTTGCGAGGCCTTTCTTGGCGTCCCGCTTTTGCATTTCATGAAGCAGCGTCACCAGCACCCGGGCGCCGGACGCGCCGATGGGATGGCCGATGGCGATGGCGCCACCGTTGACGTTGACTCGGTCGGTATCCCAGCCCATGTCCTTGTTGACGGCGCAGGCCTGGGCGGCGAAGGCTTCGTTGGCTTCGATCAGGTCCAGATCACCGACTGTCCAGC
>FLOH01001401.1_pt1 | contig 37914 bp, 63 predicted proteins | sample 756751 | NCBI WGS metagenome assembly FLOH01 (sample SAMEA4026879, study PRJEB14308) | marine metagenome | biome: coastal water; material: water | depth 74 m
TCATCATAGACGATCATCATAGACGATCATCATAGACGATCCTCATAGACGATCATCATAGATGATGATCATGTATGATGATCATGTATGACGATCATATATGATGAGCATTTTGATGAACACTTAAAGTTTTTAGTTGTTTTCAAATATGCTTGAGGACGTTTGGGATATGTTTTGGCATCATCGCTAGTGCCTAAAAAAACCATGTTGAGCCTATCTCGACCAACATTTTTTCAAACATTTTTTCCCCCAAGAATACGAGGAATGATCTGATTGGCACTTTGCCCTGATCAGATTATTCACAAGAACCATCTGGAGTCCATTTATGCCCTTTTCCATTTCAACATTTTTTCAAATGGTTTCTTAGGCATAATGGGCTCTCCTTTTAGGCATAATAAGCTGTCATTTTCCCAAATCCCGTCGCCTTCCGTATTATTTCTTTTTGTATTTGTATAGGACCAGGCTGGTGGCATTTGAGCCTTCCCCTAGTATGAAATCCTCCGGGCGTTTTTGAGAGTGCCTGGCGAGGCCTCAAAAGTTACTTGATTTCTAAACTTAATTTAGAAAGGTCTCGAACTTTTGTTATGCCTCTGATAAGAATAAACAAAACCAGAAAAACTAAAAAATGGAAAAATGGATAAATCGACTCCAGATGGGTCTTTGAATCATCTGATCAGGGCAAACTGCCTGTCGAAATCTTCATAGTCTTTTTAAGAAAAACTGTTTCTGGGAAAAAACAATTGGTCGATATAGGCACTGAACAAAATATTAGACACCAATGATGATGCCTAAACACTCCCCAAACGTCCCCAAGCAGGTTTGAACAAAACTTCAATTTCAAAATTCGTATTAACATTTTCATCATATATGATCATCATACATGATGATCATCTATGATCATCGTCTATGATGATCGTCTATGATGACCGTATATGATGATCGTCTATGATGATCGTCTATGATGATCGTCTATCATGATCGTCTGTGATGATCGTCCATGAAGATCGTATATGATGATCGTCTATGAAGATCGTCTATGATCATCGTCTATGATGAGCATCTATGATGATCGTCTAAGATGATCGTCTAAGATGATCGTCTATGATGAGCGTCTATGATGATCGTCTATGATGATCATCATACATGATCATCATGCATGATCATGTATGATGATCATAGAGGAAAATAGATTATCAGGAGCATAATAGACCCTTGTAGAACCATAATAGACCCTCGTGACCTCATGTTTTATGATTTGTCATACTTTTTTACCAGTTGACGCCCGTGCCGATTCTCCCAACTTTTCTACCTTAGGGCTTGCATCCTCGACAGCCTGTGCCCAATCCGTGACCGCGCCCTCACCCATCCCCATCCATTTCAGGAATGCGATCTGGTCACTCAGGAATCCGGTTTGCTCCTGTCGCGCTTTGTTGTATGACCGCTGTAATTCGGTAAGCCAGTTCAGAAACTTAGCGCCGGGACCCGCTACGCCAGCGCCCATGTCCTTGAAGCCAATGCCTAACTCTGTTTTGAAGTTTGTCATCGCCGCTGCAGCCCGTTCCATCTGAAGCTTGCTATCTTCAACCGCGCCGCCCATGCTCTCAAACTTCTCGGTCATAAGTTCTAGGATAGCAGTCTTGAAGGCGTCCTGCGCGTTAAGTCCCGCCTCTTTGTATTCGTCAATCCGCTTTGTGGCTTCCTCAACGCCAACCCCGAATGAGTCAATGCGCATCAAGCTCTGATTTGACATCATCAGCTGGAATATCTGCATTGTGCCACCAAAGCGACTGCCCAATGCTTCCACGTTGCGCACGATTGCACCCAGGTCCTCGGCATTGTCAGCCAGTCCCAGCGCAAGGATGTTCGTCGCCCCCGCCATCAGTTCAACGTCAGACTTCGCGCCGCGCGTGGCAACCCGCAAGGCTTCCAGCATATCAGCGGCTTCCCTTGCCCCACCCACCACGGCGATAAAACTATTGCCTGTGCGCTCTGCCTCTGCGCCCATCGCCGCAAGTTGGGTAATCATCTGCACACCTTGTTTGACGATGTACGCCCCAGTTACAGCTTTAAGTAATTTGACAGCGCCCTCTAATCCACCGACGCCTTGACCGCCTTTTTTACCGGCAGCGCCAACGCCCTCAAGTTCCTTTTGCAGCCCCTTGAGTTGTGCCGTAGCATTGTCCATCGCCTCGATGACTATCCTTAGCCTTTCATCTGGCATTTTTCCTTCTCCTGAGTACCTCGCTTACGATTGCCCACGTCTGCGGATTGTCCTTCTGGAATGTTGCCCAGTTGTTAGAGCGCCGCCACGCTGTGATTGCGTCATACACGTTCTCACAGAGTGTCATATCCGCCATCAAGCGCATCGGCTGGTCACGTAACCCACCCGGCTCCGGCAGCGCCCCCCACCTGTGACACTTCCACGCCCATACCAGTGCTGACGGCGGTTGTCCCTTTTTATCGGCTGCATCCGCCGCCAGCAGAATCAGTTTGGGTCAGGCGGTGCTTTCGCTGCCGCGACGTGCTGCGCAATCTCAAGCGTCCACTTACTGATCTCATACGGCTTGCAGTCCTCAAGGTCAGCCGGTAGCCCATCGGCTATGCCGGCATCCCGCGCCAGTTCAATCAGCAGGCGGTTAAAGTGCGATACGCTCATCCCGTCCGTGGGCGTGCCCACCAGTCCATCCTCGTACTTCTCAAGCATCCTCTGCGTTACGTCGTGCAATTTCATACAGTTGTCCTTTCGGTTGTTTAACCGTGTGCGGCGAAGTCGAACCCGCTTGTCTTGACGTGAAAGCTGAACCCCAGTGGCGTAGCGTCCCCGGCATCGAAGTCCGGCCAGGTCAGACTATCCACCTTCGCATCCGCATTGGTGGTGACGCATAACGCCGTCGAACCCGTGCCCTGTGGACAATAGCGCAACTTTGCCTGCCCACCGCCAGCGACGATAAACTGCGTATGAATACGGTCTATGCCGTCATACGAAGAATCTCCATCGGAATACACGGCGTTGACCGTCATCCCGGTGAGTGACAACTTGCCAAAACCCGCAATCGCCTCATCCCCCGCCAGCGTGTTAATCTGCCCCGTTGCCCGGTCCCAACTGTCGAATGTGGCTGAAACTGCCCAACCGCTCAAGTCAATCCAAGCCGTTCCGGTGATGCACAATTCCAGGACTGCATCCTCGGAACTACCAGCATTAGTTGTTTGTGGCATATCTCACTCCTATCCGTGTGCCGCGTAGTTAAACCCTTTGGTCTTGACGTGAAACGAGAAGCCCAAAGTTGTGCCGTCGCCTGCGTCAAAATCAGGGAATGTGAATGAATCAATCTTGGAATCAACCTCAGTTTCGATACATAGCTTTGATGCGCCTGTTCCCTGTGGACAGTATTGCAACATGCACTGTGTTCCGCCTGTGCCAACGAATGCCCCAGCGAGTGCCTCAACTGCATCGGTGGTATCCCCGTCCGAGTAGACCGCCGTAACAGTCATACCCGTCAAAGACAATTTACCGAATCCCGCAATCGCCTCATCACCGGAAAGTGTGTTTACTTGTCCGGTTGCCCTATCCCAGGAATCGAATGTGGCGCTGATTGCCCAACCCGACATATCAACCCAGGTGGTGCCCAGGTCGGTCAGGTCATAGGCAAGTGTGGCGTCCTCACTCGATCCCGCGTGTGTAGTCTGTACCATATTATTCTCCTAATCCAAATTGTTTGCGCATCAGGTTCATGTACGCAGCACCCATCATAAAGTCCATACCGCTCAGGATGTGCGAACCGTCCAAATGCCCAGCTATTACGCTCAAGTCTACGTATATTTTGAACCCGGCCCGGCGTGCCTTGATACAAAAGTCGTAGTCGCTGCCCGTTGCCCCGCTGTCCTCCGGCGTGGTGCGTTCAAAACGCGGCTCCGGTACAGCCTCCAATACATCGCGGTGGATCAGCAGGCAGTGTGTGCCCACGCGATCCACCTCAAGCAAGCTCCCCTCCGGCGTAGTGGGGAGCATCACTTCCGTGGTGGTATTCAACTGTCCGTATTTGCCAATCCACGCTGCAACTTTATCCACCTCTGCGGACCTATACGGGTTGAATGTTTCGTCGTCAAACTCGTCTAACTGGAATGCCGGCGTGACAATTTCGCGCCGCTTGAAACACAACGCGCTGACCATCGGCACGTTCCAGGATAGCAAGCGTTCCAGCGTGCCCCTTGCCAGTACTGCATCGCTGTCTAAAAACAACAGATAATCGAAGTCCTCATTGACCACCTGCTGCGCAATCTCACAGCGTGCCCGTTCTATTGCCATAAACCGCTCGTGGTTGCCCCGTGTGATGAACGTAGGCATGTGTCGTGTTTTCATACAGTCATTGATAACAACGGTAATTATTGAGCTTACCGTGCGCCAATCAAAGTATCGTGATATTGGAATCCCTACTGCAATGCTCAAATTACCCCTTCCTTTCTGAGCCACCATCCACAATATGCGTCGCGCTCAGTATAGTGTTGCACTTCGTGGCATAAGCCTGTGTTCATCTGGTCTAGTTGCTCAAGTCTGGCGCTGAATCGGTTGTCTACCCAATGCACCGGCTCTCCGCGCCCAATTTCAAGCGCCGCGTGTAAGTCGTCACAACGTCCAACATTACCAGCCGGAAAACGCACATTGCCAAGAGTTTTGCGGTGCATCGCCATGCTTATGGTTTTTGCAAATGTAGTTTCGCCTATTATGGGGACATCACCGTGCATATAATGCGGCGGTTGCCTATGTATCTCACGGGCAAACACGCCTGTCATTACGCGCGGGTGCCGTTCCGCTACGGTCAGAAAGTCCTCAACAAATAGCTCGTCTTTCGGCATCACGTCATCATCCTGAAAGTACAGCCAACCCTCAAAAGCGTAAGCCGCCAGGAACCGCGCAAACGGCCCAACGTTGTGTCCCATTGTGAATATCTCGTCCGGTGTGTCCTCTGCGCTGTTTGGCAAATATGGTGCGCCATTGTTCACCAGGACAATGTGCAGCTCTGCCGTTTGTAATTTCAGCGCGTGAATAATGCGCCGGATATTCGGCTCTCGCTTGTAGTTCAGCAGGATTGCAGTTGCTTTCATGCCGGCTCCACAACGATGGTATCCACTGACCCTATAAAATCAGAATAAGCCGCGACAGAGAAAACTTCATCACCTGCGCGTGTGATTGCTTCCGTAAATGTGCCGCTTGTTGTGCGGGCTGTTCCGTTGGCTGTCCCCAGTCTTAACCGAACCGATCCCGCTGTTCTGGTCACAACAAAGCTGGTGTTATATGTCGTGCCGACTTGCAAGCCGCCATATTGTTGGTCAGCCTTGACTTGATACAGATATGAAAATCCGGTTTGCGCCCCGCTGCTGTTCGCCTTCAAGCCAGAGATTGTCCATCCGGTGCCCTTTGTCCACTTCTCATCAACGTCAAATGTGCTATTGGTGATTCTGTTCGCATCCGGTACAGCGATACCACGCAAGCTCACGGGTATCGTTTCAATCCAGTACGGTTGCCCGCCCCAGCCCTCCGGTGTGGCGTCCACGAAGCTGCGTTCTGTCTGTTGCAGGCTGTCCCAATAATCGCAACTTTTATTTGCCTCCAATGCGTCCGCAATATACGTATAGCACCTATCCAGCGCATCCTCTGCGGCGGTGTCAGCCCGTGCCACAAATGCCAGAATGTTAATGTTGTGTACATAAAACTTGCCAGATAGCGTGCCGCGTTCCTGGTTCGATCCAGCCGACGCCAAACATATAAATGGACTGCGCCCGTCAAACTCGCTGGATTTTGGCAGGTGATCCTCGAATGCCTGCGCCGGTAATCCAGTGCCAACCAGCGCGGCTTCCAACACGACGCCCAACGCCTCGCGGTATGCTTTTCTGTCTGATCTATTGCTCATTATGGATTCCTTATGCCGTCGCTGATTATTTCAGCCATATTTTTCACAATTCGCGGCCCGTAATAGCGTATAGTGTGCGGGAATGACGCCTGATATGTGCCTGCGGCGCGTCCTTTCCCGCCGTGTGCGTGCAAGTAAACGTCGTACTCAATAGGCGGTGTTCTGGAACGCGGGTTATATGAGCTTGCGCTGGTGAATACCTGCGCCCGTGGCACACTGGCTTCAAATGTTATCCGCCGTGATGCCCGCAGCGATCCAGTGTCAACCGGCGTGACGACTTTCAATACTCTGTCAAACTCACTTGCGCCGTACTGGACAGCTTGCCCGCGCACGCCACCCGGCTTCATAGCTGCAATTCTGCGGAGGTTGCGCTCCATCGCCCGCTGCAAGCCCTGAATGGATAAGCCCTGTCCCTTGTAGTCTTGCCCGGTTGGTCCGAATAATTCAACTGGCATTACACCCTCCGGTTATCCAGCACAAGCCGTGAGTAGTCCGTGCCGTTACTGATGAATGTTTGCAGCGTGTCATAGGGTGTGGCACTCGGCACTTGCGCGGTAAACTCTGGCGTCTGTCTATCCAGTGGCGTGCATTTTAACCCGGTAAGGTTCGCTGCCGGTGCACCGCGTTTCCCGCTCGCTATTGCCGGCGGGCGTTTTGTCGTGCAGCTCACCGACGCCATCAGCGCAAATGATTTGCTTGTGCCGAATCCGTGCGCGCTCCAGTCCTCGACTGCCCGAATAGGGTACTCGGTAGAGCCGACTACCAGGAAGTCGCCTGCTTTAATGTCAAGCGCCATTACATCTCCCCTGCGGTGATGTCGTCGCTGTACCCGTCCACCCGCGTGACCCAGCCACTCGATGCGGTGCTTGCCAGCTTGACGCCGTACTGCGCATTCCATGCCTTCTGCCTGTTTGCCCACGCTTCACTGATTGCGGCGTATTCCTCTTTGCGTGGCCCAACTGTGATATTGGCATAGCTCGCCCACCGTGCGCTAATCGCTGCCATCGCCGCACTGACAGCGTTGTTGACGCTGCCTGCGCTACTAATTAGCCCGTTTAACTCAGCGTCGGTAAAGTTTCCAGCGCTCGGTAATGGGCCTGCGCTGGCTGCCGTGTCGCCAATGTGGAAGCGCACTTTGTCCAGGTCTGTTGATAAATCGCCTACGTATGTTAGTGTCATTTACAGCCCCCAGTCCGGACTATCCTCATAGCCCAGTTTAACCAGCCAATTATTGACATCGTGCCGTTTGAATGCCGCGACGTGCTGCGGTTTGAATTCGTTGCGCCACTCGCCGCTCAGTCCCTTGCGGAACGTCTGGCTCTTGTTAGTCATCAGCGACGTTTTCACCATCTCGGCTACCCCGGCATTGAATGCGTTGGCGTCCAGTTTCCAGTTCAGCTCCAGCGCATCGTTAATCCGGTTGACGCCATACAGTAGAATCTCACGCGCAGTTTGTTCTCTGTCTGCTATCGCGTCCTCAAATTTGACGCAATGCACCCGCTCGCAATCCAGCCACGGCGCAAACATCTCCCAGCGTTCCATAGTCCCGGCATACGCGCCAATGCCCTCAATAGTTGCCATCAATACCTCGTCAAACCCGTGTAGGTGGTCAATCAGCCGGTAAAATGTCTTACTGGCGTGCATCTGGTTTGGGTCAGTATTCAGGACGTGATAGGCGTGACTGACTGCCACATCGCGCGGATCGCGGTAGACGAATACGTGCGCCACTCCGCACTTGTCCGCAAAGTCTGCCACATCCGCCCGGTATGCGGCGTGCGCTCTGACGTATTCCCCAGGTTGCAGGCGTGCCAGCTTGTAGAATTGCCCGCGCATCTCGGCGTCAGTTTTCCACTGCTTGCACCACACGTTGAACAGGTCGCCCCACCAGTCCGGTCTATTCCACGGGTGATCCTGCGGCGGGTTTGCCAGCGGCGCAATCATCAACGCGATCAGATGCAATCCGCTTTTCGGCAAGCCGTTTAGCAGCCACTTTGGGCTTGCTTCGGTGGAACTAACAGGTTGCAACAGCATCAGACGATAGTCACCACAACCACGCCCTTGCCACCACTGCCAGCGCCGGATACCTCCAGCGTCAGCTTGCTATCAAATACCGTGCCCAGTCCGTCACTCGGATAGCTCAGGTATTCGGTAGCGGTTGCGCTGCGATCAGTCCCAGCCCCATTCAGCACGTCATAGTTGTCATCGTCCTGCACCTGGAAATCCCACGCTGCTGTTGGTGCAGTTGTGCCATCCGGGTCACTGGTAACGTAACTGACCAGCCCGGTGTATGCGCCGTTTGTTTCGCCGGTGGCTGTGCCGTCAGCCGCGGCTTCAAATGTAAACTTAATTCGGCTTATACCCTGTTTTGTTGCTTCCTCGGTAATCGTTACGACTTCAGTCATACTTCCTCCGGTATTGGGAGTGATTAAGGCTCACTCCCTGAAGCCTCGCTTATGATTAAGCTACGCGCGTGTAAATCATATACACGGTTGCGGCACCAGCATCTGCTGCGGTTCCAGTCGTCACGATGTCGATTGTGTCAGCCCCAATGACTGGGAAAGCTGCCCAGTTTCCATCCAGGAAAACGCCCTGAGCGCCGGCGGATAAACCTTGCCAACCAGCAGGCGCACCAGTAAACTCGGTGTCTGCCGCTTGCAGGTCTGCATCAACCAAAACAAGGAACCCATCAACATCGCCATCCGTTCCGATTGTGATAGCCGCATCATTATTTCCAGCGGTGTCATAGTTAGTTGTAACCCGTAACAGAATTGCATGAATAAGCCAAATCTGTGTAGCTGGAACTGTGAAGATTGCGCCGTCGGCAGTTTCCCACGTTATTGCAGCAGTCAAGACAGACGTAACGCCAACGTTCCCGGTTGTTGCAAAGGGTGATGTTATGTTGCCCGTCACGTTCCCGGTCACGTTACCTGTGACGTTTCCGCTTACAGCTCCGGTATGCGTCCCGGCAGTATTACCCGTAACCGCGCCAACTAAAGCACCTGTAAAGGTGGTCGCTACAACGGTAGAAAGATTAGTATCAGCCATATTTATATTCTCCTGTGTCGGGGTGGGGCTGTTACACCCCACCCGTCCACTCACCGTTTAGCTTGCTTCGCTGCCGTACACAAAGCGGTAGTCGCTCCATCCGTGGGAATAGCGCATATAACCACGCCACCGGGCTTCAAGGTCGAAGCCACCACGCGGGTCAAGTGCAATTTCCATCGGTACACGGTCAAACCAGTTCAGGTACAACTTCGCCAAACTGGTGTCAATCAGGAACCATCGGTTGGAATCGGTGAGATAGTCCCACATTACGTACTGAATACCGCTGTCCTGTGCCAGGTTGGCGAGGTAGTTGGCGGTAGTCGGTTGCTGGCTGTTTGGGCCGCGCATCGTGTTCAAAACCTCGTTGGCTGTGCCTTCCAGTTCTGGCGGTACAAGCAGCAGGTTAGGATTGACGCTGATCAACTCGCCCCGGTCATCCACAAACGCGCGCATTGCTTCACGCGCAGTAACCAGGTTGGCGTAGCTCAACGCTACAGCGCCCAAGTTACTCTGATGTGAACCGTTGGAGGGTGAGTAGTCGTGTGACGCACTGCACAGCGCAACTGCATCATACCCGGTGTAGGAACTCGACATCGCGTTGTTGAAAACGCTCGCGGCTGCCTTTTCGCGGGTGCGGAATGCGGCGGTTGCAAACGCTAATGGGCGTTTGTTGATGACGTTGTACATGTCATCGTCAACCAGTTTGCGCTCGACTTTGAAGCCTTTGGTGAACTCCTTGTGCGTATAGGATGGACGCCAGAGTTGTTCAGCGTCATCGTAATCAATGCGGCCCTCGTACTCCTGGAAGTCGTTAAGCCCACCAATGCCCAAGTCGTACTCGACGGCTTTGGAACTGGATTGAACATTGAACAATAAGGGGATTTTCGACGTACCCTGCAATGCAGCGTATTGAGCCTCAAAAATCCTGCGGATACCTGGGTCTAGCAGGTATGCAAAGTTTTCAGATATAGCCATTTCATACCTCCTAAGTTGTATCCGTATCTACAACGCCGCGCGCAAACGTGACATCGGAGAAAGTGACGTATGCCAGAATGTTGCCATCGTTATCCAGCTCGTCTTTCTTGAGCAGAATCAATGACCCATTCGTAATATCTGCCGCATCAATGGTGTTCGCATCGTTGGTATCAAGCGTTTTAGTGTATCCCACAATCGCCGTGGTTGCCGTAGACGAATCCATTGAGCATTTCCAGGCCTGTGTCGGGGTAGCGAGTGCTACCTTAATCGGCGTGGTACCAGCCACATTACCAGCCGCGAGGGATTCCTGGACTACTCCAGTAACCTCTCCAATGCTGGTTGTCAGCTTGTCCACATATCCATCGGTCTGCAAGCAAACCAGATCGCCCTTGACGTATGCGGTTGTCTCGCCGCATAACAAGTCCATAATCATTGGCGTACTGGCCCCATTCAGATCGAAGGCAAATTCAAAACCTCTACTTGCCATTTGTTACTCCTGCCCAGTTATTTGGGCTTGTATTTAGCATATTCCTCGAAGGACATGCCCATTTTCAACGCTACCGCTTCCTCGTCCGGTGTTAGCTTTACCGTGTCACCGCTACGCTGCCCACTGCCCGCCCCGCCGTCTAGCTTTGGAGCGCGTGGTCCGCTCTGCATTACCAGTCGTCCAGCTTTTACAAGCGCCTCAACTTGCTCAGTCACGCCGGTAACTTCGCCAGTCTCCGCTATCTGTATCGCTGTCCTGTCTGCCAATGCGTATGCGTCCTCAGGATGTGCAACGCCAGCCAAAGCCGCCGCCGCGATGAACTCCGCTTGAATCAGGCGCGCGTTTGCGTTGGACATTGCGGTTGTAGCCGCTTTCTCCGCTGCCTCTTTCGCTTCCTGCGCTCGCTGAAGCTCACTTTTCTGTGCATCCTTTATGGTTTGCAACTCAGCCTGTGCCACCTTCAGGGCGTCATAGTCCGCGTATTTAGCGCGTTCTCGTGCAGCCCGTTCCCCTAACATCCGATCCAATTCCGCTTGCGTGAATGTTCGTACTCCATCGCCGAGACCAGTTTCAGTCTGTTCACCGCCGACTTGTGCGTTGTTCTGGTCGTTCTCTACCATTTGCTTCTCCTCCCGCCTTTAACCGTTGGCGTCACGTAAAATCAGAGCTCGCGCCCTGTGAAACACTAACTAAACCACTTGGGCATTGAGTGAAATATCCGCGCTGAATTTCTTAGATGAAGGACATTGAGTAAGAATTCATATATAGCTCTGTCCGCATTGATATGTGCGCTTTCTTCGTCATATCCTTTGGAACGCTCTATAACCTCATATGTCTCATCGTCTGTCAAAAAATGCACGTTAAGGTCTGGCGCACCAATAGCCTTTAACAATTCTGCTTCCAGCAATTTGTCCAATTCAACCGCTTGGTGTGCTTCTTCCTGTGTCAAGTCCTCGACTAATTCCATCTCACTCCTTTTTTACTGCCATTGTGCATTTACCATCTCTGCCAATTTCCAAGTATTTAAGCGCACAATGACAACTGTCCATTGCTGGAATATGTATCAGGTTGTACTTGCACTCTGTGTTGATACATACCACATGCACAATCGGCTCTAGTTCAACTGTTATCTTCACATCGTTTCTTGCCATCTCACTCCTTATCTATCTTGCCCGTTTGTTTCGTCCTCAATCCAGATTTCGTCAGAGCCGCAAAACGGACAGTTGTCCTTGTCCGAATCGCCACGGATTACCCACTGGATTCCGCAATTCATACAGTGGCCTACCTCTGATATTTCGCTCATTTCTTCTTTGCCTCGCGTGCCTCGCGTTTGACTTCCTTCTCGGCTTCAATCACCGCCCGTTTCGCCCGTTCCGCGGCTACGTTGTCCAGCAGTTGCGCGGTCAGCCCGTCGTCATACTGCGGGAGATATAACGCCACCGACGACCTGCAATACCAGTGAAACGGCACCCAGTCCATCTCGTCAGCGAATCGCGGCTCTGCGGTTAAGTGAAACTTTGCGTTGACCTTGACCGCCTGCCCGCAAGCCGTTAAACAACACTCCGTTGTTCTGTCATCAATCGCGGCCATCACCTGCTTGTGCCACCCAAACTCCTGCGCCGGTTCGCGTCCCACGGTGTTGGCGAATGACGCTGATACCGACTTGGTGAGCGCGTCTGTCCCGACGTTGACCACTGGCGCTGGTGAGAATATGCCTACCCGGTTCGCGTCCCCGACAATGGCGCTCTGTACGTCACCACCGCCGGCAATCAGTCCCAGTATCTGCAACGCCTGCCGGTCAAACTCTGCCATTGGCGCTTTCTGCAATTCTGCCACGATCCCCGGTAGCATCTGCGGCGTGTACTGTACCCCGTCATCCGCATACGCTGCCAGTTGCACCAGTGCGCTGGTTTGCCCCTGTGCCGCCGCGTCCAGTATCGCCGTGGTTGTCACCGCGTCCAGCCTCACCCGCGTATCGGCAAGTATCTCCTGCGCTTCAGCCCGTAACGTGTACCGCTGCGCCTTCAGTGCCCCGCTCATATCGCGGCGTGCCTTGCGGTAGATGCTCAGCACCTCACCGCGCTTGTGCTGTACGCTGCCGAAGTAGCGCCCGGTAGCCCAGGCGATCCAGGCTCCGACCTTGAGCGCGTCTTTGTGCGCAACGACAAGCGGGTTAGTTGGCATTTATTCCCGGTTCTCCTCATTCAGCAACATTGCCGCGCCGCTCATCGCCCGCCGCTCCTGGTACTGGTCGCTTGCCTGGATGATGTCTATCTCAGCATCGGTCAGCCCAGCGCGTGCCCAGAGCACCTCGTCACTGACGTGCAGCTTCTCGCCCATTATCGCCAGCCGGTTCATTAGCTCGGCTTCGTCTCTTACCTGCGCCGGCTTCCACTCGGTGCTGATAATCTGTTCCTCGTTCAGCTTGCCTTTGCCAAATACGTTGTTCAGTTTGCGCGCCATCGCCATCGTGTCTTCCCAGCTGTTGCCGAAGAAGGTTTGCGTTGTCTCGGCATCTGCAACCAGCCCGCTCTCCTGTTGTTTCAGCGTGCCCTCAGACGCAATGTGTCCCGACATCTGAAAGTAGCTCAGCGGCGTACTCGTCACCCGCGCGATGTCCATCACGTTGTCATTTTTAAGTGCGAGTAGCTGCGTTAAATCACCCGCCTCAATGCGCCCGACTGCTACCTCACTGGCGGGCTTCTCGCTGTGCCAAATCGCGCCGGGACCCACCTGCAGCGATCCCCAATCATCACCGAGTGCATAGTATATCCCAAATGCCTCATAGACTGCGGTTGTCACCAGGTCAGTAAACGCCATGTTCAATGAGTTCTGAATCGGGATCGCGTCGTTCATCCGGCTTTTACCGAAGTTGTACCCACCGGACTTGTACGCAAAGTGTATCACCGGCACGCCCAGCGGTTCGCCACTGGAGTTCAGCCACGGGATAGGCCACTCCGGATCATCGTCCGTATACGGCGTCCAGTTGCCCATATCCAGGTCGCCGTCGCTGACGTACTTCTCAATACGCTCCGGGTAGTAGAGGTTGATGCGTCGCTTTTTACCTGCCCCCTCTGACGGTTCGCTGATCACCCACCGCTTAGACGCAAACGCTACCTTGCCTTGCCGCTCATCGCTGTAGTGCATCTTCACACCGTCGCTGCCGTCATAGGCCAGCTCCAGCGAGAACTGTGGGCGCATTTTCTCAGCGTCCCACTCAACCAGCAGGTAGGCGTCCCCGTCACGCACTGCGCTGGTGTGTACGTTGTTCTGTACAGCGTCCATCCGGGCCGCCTGCCACCATCCCATAAACAGTTCGCCTTGTGCGTCGTTGCCCGTATCAAAGCCCGTCACTGTTAGCCGGTTCGCCAGCGCATCCACGACAATCGCGCAGAAGTTATCCCGGAACACCTGCCCGGTTTTCAGCTCCAACACTCTGCGCATTTTGCGCGTGAGTTGCGTGGGATGATTGCCGTCGTAGTAATCGCGGTATTGGCGGTACTTGTCAGCCCGCTCCACGTCAATGTTGTATAGGTGCTGTAAGAACGATTGCTTTACCAGCGTTTTTGCATCAGACATACTTTTGCGCTCCAGGTTTCCCGTACTTATTCTTTGAACCATACCATGCCAGTGCCAAACTCATAACACAATCGTCGTGCATCCCACTTGGCGCGCTATATCGAAACATACCAGATGGCATGCGCTCCATTTCATAAGCCTGTAGCTCACTGACAAGAATAGGACTATTTAATAGTCGCAACTCCTTTCTCTCGAATGCTAAAGCCAAACCGTCTATGATTAACGACTTTGTTGCGCTTGTCGTTGTAAATGGCTTTATTGGTATATTAGTTCTAGATAATTGATCTACCAGTGGTGTGCCCATACTATTCGTTTCCACAACGACTGCCGATGGCCCAAAGCGCTTGACTAATGCCTTCAATCTGTCCATCTGCACCACATAATCAATCTGGTTAAATCTATCCATACACGCCATAGAATTGTCGTATAAATCAATCACAGTGATAACCGTGAAGTCGTTTGACTTTCCCCAGTCAACACCAAATACATATTCATGTCCATTTATCGGCATGTTCTGTTCTGTTGCCGTTGCCGCGTCCATCACGCCACGGAATACACCGCCAGCGTCCTCGATAAACTCAGCCAAGTATTCTTGTGCAAATACCCGTTCTGGCAAGTTATTACGCGCCGCTTCGATCTCTTTTGGATCAATATATGGGTTATCGGCTGTGGGATAGCGCCAGGATTTCCATTCATCTTGCGTGTTGTCCTGTCCACGATTCCACAACTGCCAAAAGAAATTATGTCCCTTAGGGGTGCTGATAAATAGCGCACTACCTACCCTGTCCGATAACGCGGGCCTTAATGCCTCAGTCCACGCTTCTTGTTGCATAAATGCGCACTCGTCGAGAACCACAAAATCAAGTCCCTCACCGCGCAAGCTCTGCGGATCGTCGGCACTTCTAACGCACACCTCTCCTCCATGTGGGAGCAGCACTTGACGATCACCGCGTCGCACCTCGGCTCCTATCTTACTGCCTATTCGCATAAGTGGACGCCAGCCAACAGCACCCATCTTGTACGATGGTGCAACCCACCAGGCACGCTTTCCCTGGCTCGCATAGTCCAAACATTCATTCACGCCCAATCGTGTTTTCCCCCAGCGTCTACCACTTGCAAGCACTTTGAACCGCGCCGGATCGCTGTGTACCGCGTGCTGCCCCTCGTGCGGTGATACGTTAATCTGCGTCGTTTGTGTTTTCATCCCAACTCACTACCACAAGTGGCGCGTCTTTAACTCCAGCAAGTTCAAGCCTGTTTGGAGATTCAGTACCCAATAGTTTCATTTCAGTTTCAAGATTTCTCCTAACCTCAGAATAGTCCCTATCTTTCCATGCTGACCTACGTGCTGACCGCAGTTCCTTTAATTGTTGTGCCTTATGTATATCGCGTTCCTCAACTGCCATTTCACGCCAGCGTGTTTCTATTTCTTCTAAGTCACGGCTAATGGTAGCAATAGAATACGGTTTCCCGTTTTTTGTATTTACAATTCCAAGTTCCTCTAAGCTATTCACTATTTCCCACAAGCCAAGACCACGGGCGCTTAATTGTTCTACGTTTAAGCGTCTTTGTTCAATTCTTGCCTTATCACTCTTGTTCCATCGTGCCACTTTTACAATCCTATGCTTACGCTATCTATGCTTAATGCCATTTTATAACATCCAGTCGCCTTTGTTTTCCTGCGCTTCCTCTACCGTCACCTTGAGCACCTTACCGCGCATCGTGAGCAGTTCCAACGCTGCCCCTTCCTGGTTCGCTGGTATGTCGATCTTCACCCGCCACCCGCCGTCGCTCGCAATCGTAATCGCCGTTTGCAGCGGCGCAATCGTGCCGATGAATGAGAACGGCATTACAGCACCTGCCGGTAAACTGGGTATCGCTCAAAGAGTGGCATTGACGCTCCTATATATCAATTCTTATACGCTACCCGAAACTCATTAAGAACATTGCGATACCATTTGTCGTATGATGGAGAATAGGTGTAGACATCTACAATATTTTGCGTCGGCTTGATTGCCACAAGTCTTATGTATCCTTCTCCGCCACTGGACTGCGAATGATAATTCGCCACAACTTGATTTACTAAATTCCCGCTATCCCCGTTATCCTGTCGTCGCGCTTGTACCCAGCCCCACGGGGCTACAATTCCATCGTGCCCGTTCTGAATCCAGACAATATTGGCTTTCGATTTAAGCGCCGCCCAAATCTCATCGCCATCGTTGCAATCTGCACCGGCCGGCATAATATCGTGAGGATTCCACTCGTCTCCCGTTCCGCACCACGTCCCGTCCCGATACATATAACAATGCGTGATAATGATTGCGTCTCTCGTCGGGTAAGTATCAAGGATACCTACTGCCCATGTTAAAACAGCGTCGCGCGGCCCAAATTCAAGCATTATAAATAGATAATCATTACCGCCAATCGTCGCTAGTCGATATGAGTTTTCGGAGCGCCCCTCTTCATAAAATCCGCCAACCCAGCCAGCCTGCCCTGTAAATTGAGATTGTGGAAACGCAGCTTCATAAACAGCAACATTAGCATGGTCAATGTCTGGTATACTGTCCGCATAATCATGGTTCCCTGTTGTTAATAGATATGGGACTCCTGCTGTATCGAGAGTTCCAAGCGCCGCATCAACCCGCGCGAACGCGGTCTCGTCACCAAATAATACAATATCACCGACATGCAGTACCATTGATATTTTCTTATTACTATCATTTGCGTGTTCTGCAATCCATACTGTCGCATCATCGAATTCTGATGTTCCATAGTATGTATAAACCTGTGTGTCAGGTATAATTGCAATCATAAACTCATCCTCTGCCAGGTCTGGTAATTCAGGCGTATCATCCACATCTAAAAAAAAAGACTCCAATAACTGTTGATTGCGTTCTGGAAACTAATCCTGTCCGCGTCGGAATGAGCCGGGTCTACAACAATGACCGAAGTTATCAATCCTTTCCAGCAGTTAGTCGAACCACCGAGCGCCCCAATCGTCATTCCATCTGGGTTTTGAGGCCCAGGACTTCCGAGAGCTTCGCTGATTCCGTTTATCCAAAACTGCCCCCCGGCTCCGGCGTTAAACAAAGCACTAACTAGGTTCCAATTCGCATTCGTTGCGTTACCAATTACAGCACCAAGGCCAGCATATATCATCCAGCTATCTGGAGTGGTTTGAGTGCGTGTACTAAACTCGGCCCTGTTTGTAGTGTCGTCTGCTGAAAATACAGTTCTTGTAGCACCATCATCCACCGCAGCCGCGTTCAACTGTGCTACCGCATATACACTAAACGGCTGTGATAGCGCTCCTCCGTTTGTGTATGCGCCTTGCAGATAATCGTTGCTTCCGTCAAACGTCATCCCCGCGTGCCCGTTCTGCGCGCTCGCGGTAAATAACGGTTGGTTCGCTGCGACGGCTTGCGTTACGTTGTCGCTGCCCTTCTGGTCGTACACCGTCACCACGCAAGACGCCCCACCTGCCCACGTTGCAATCGCTGCCAGGTCAAGCTCGCCAGTCGCGGTGTAGGTGAAGTCTGACTCTGCGTCATCGCTCGCACGCCGCAAGCGCACAAGGTTGCCCGTGTACGCCGTTAGCCAGCGCCGTGCCGGGTCGTACAGATGCACCATTGACGTGGTGTATGCGTCAAGTGCACCGACAAAAGCAGGTGCCGCTCCCCCGCCCATCATCATCATCATTCTACGCATTCTCATGCCCATATACGCCCCATGTTACTGAATAATTGCTATGCGTTTCTCTGATGGGAAAAACATCAATTCGACTGGCCCAAGTGCCTGCGGATATAGCCCCTTCCGCTCTGCATAGCCCGTCGTACCATCCATGAAACTGCCTACGTTCACCATAATAACTTGTTTGTTCTCAATAGTGTTCTTCTTTGACGACAATCCAACTACCCGCTTCTGCAATACCAGCTTCGTGTGACTGTGCCCGACTGCATAGACATCAGCACTCCATCCGAGTGATAACCGCTCCAGGTTAAGCGCCTTTGCCCCTGCTAACTTGCCACCTGTTGCCCCGTGTGAAACGTAGACAACTTGCGTCCAGGTATTTCGTACCTTCTCGCCGTACATATCCCTGAACCGTAAGCGGATAAATCCGCTGTACCCCAGCGCCCTGCCTGGTTGCAGTTCCATTGTGCCGTTCAACGCTGCGTAAATGTCCCGCTCAGTATGCGATTGCAGCGTCGCTTCGTGATTGCCGTATAACCGCGCCAGACAATTCCCGCCAAGTTTGCCGAAGTAATGCTTGTAACGTGCCACCTGCGCTTTCGGGATGTCAATCAAGTCCGCCAGGTCAATCCATTCTGGTAACATTCGCGGGTCAAATCTGGGATCGTGCATGTTGATCGCATCAATCGAATCCCCTAAGTCTACCCAGCCTACGTCCTCACCTGTTAATCGTGTTGCCACTTGCTCAATAAGTCTTTCGTCTACGTTTGCGGCTCCGAGGTGTAAATCACCTAACAGCACCAGCGACCACGGGCCTTGCCAATTATCTATGGCAATTTCGACAACTTTCAAATCACGCTCCCTTGTTAGGCGTTATGTGCTGCTTCAAACGCTTGCAGTGTAATCGGTATGAATACCGGAACGCTCCCGTGCTCTTCAATTTGCGCCCGATTATCCTCGCTGCCATGCAGTAAATAGTTAATGTACTCTTTATAGAGCACGTTTGCCCTGCGCTCGTTTTTTAACTGCTGCTCCAGTAAATACACCTTGTCTTGCAATACTTCTGTGTTGTGTTTCTGTTGTGCCAGATCAGTGCGCATTGATCCAATCATTGCGATGGTCTGCGCGTTCAGCTTTACGGCAGCTTCTGCACTGCTGGCGTCGCCCTCTGATAAATTCTTTCTGCGTTGTGAGAACATAATATAATAAGCCGGTATAGATGCCAGCAGCGCACCCAGTATCAGCTTCACAATCTCATTCATCAGCCACCATCCACCCCCATATAGCTAATACAATCATTGTCCAAAGAATCATTCCGCTCGATATTTGGTTAAGGGTGGCTGGTGTGCATACATCGCAAAACTTGATAGCATAAAATACTAACCGCGACGCTGGTATCAGCATCACGGCCCAGCGGCTTAACACGAACCGCACATTTTTACGTCCTGCACGCCACCAGGATAATATGGCGATAACAGACACAACCATAATTACATACCGCAATTCATTCACTATTCACCGTCCTCAACGTCCCAGTCTATGCTCTCGAAGTCAATCAGTATTATGTCGTTCTGTATTATCGTTTCCAGGGCAACCGCAATCCTGCACAGCGTATCGTTAAGCTGTACCATCTGCTCGTAAATGTCCTCACGGGTGCGCTTACACATTAGGCTTCAACTGGACCGCTGGTTAATATTGGCCCAGCGGTCGAAGCCTCTGTAGACCCCAGACTGTAAGTAAGGGGTGGTGCGGCTCCCAACCGCCATTGTATATCCTTAGCCGCTTCGAATATACAATTGGCACATCTAGGCAAGCGGTCGTTTGCCGCTTGTATGCCTGCAAATGGACTACCACCAACAAATGTCCTTCCCCTATCATTTTCTGTTATATATGGAGTTTGGTCGCCCGTTGACATCATATATTCCTTGGCACGAACATTGCATTAAACGATAATAAGATGACCATAAAATGTATCATTCCTTCGGCCTCACCAATCGCAAGCCGGTAATCGTGCGCGCCGCCGTCCACCCCGGTAGACTATAGCGTGACGCACTAAGCGTCTTGCGCTCACCGTCCCACGGGTCGATAATCTCAGCGTCATCGCCTATCAGTGCTTCCAGTATGATGAAGTGCTGATTTCCGGTTGCGGGACTTGCGCCTAATGGATTCCACGCCACCTCAGCGATTAACGGCGCTTTTAACAGCTCGCTCTGTATAAACGCCATGTCAGCAGGCTTGTCCCTAAAGTGCACCACGCCGTCCCACGACAAACGCGGGTATGCGTCTGGTATGCGTGAAGGACGGCTGAGTAAATCGCCGACAAATGCGCCGGCGCTGTTCAGGCTGGTTGCCACTTCAGGCGGTAGTATGCGCTCTGCGTAGACAGTGCTGACCATCATCGCAACACAGCAAACAAGGCACCCGGCTTTGCCGAATGTAAACGAGTGTGCATATATCTGGTCTCGCCACCTAATATCATTTTGACTGTAGGCTATAATAGTTGACGGTGCTGGTTGCTCAGTAATGAGCGTGCATACATACCGCGTGCCGTTGAGCACCAGGTCGAGACTATCCATTTACGACCCCGTTAATGGTTCGTGTGCGGATTGTCATAATTCCTTTGACATTTGGAAACGTAATCATGTATAGACCTTCATTGCTTCTCGCAAAAGCGCAATATTCCCGCTAGAAATATCGAAGTCGAGCCAACCTCCGTGACCACTTATGAACAGGCTGCCTCCGTGACAGCGCCCTTGATTAAAATAGTTCCAATCGTCAATAAGCTCGTTAAAAGCCTCAAGCTGCTTGATGTAGTTAGGGAAATTACCACACGTTTTCCAGCCCTTCGTGGATATGAAGTTTGTGCCGTGGCTCTCAGGATATGTGGCGCAAATCCCACACTCTCCGAGATAATACTGCGGGTATAGACCGTGCAGGTTGAATACAGTGTCCCATCCCGCAAATCGGAACGCGTGCCAGGCATAACCATCGTATAAATATGACTGCGTGGCGTCTGCTGCAAAGTACCCGTGATACCCCAACATTGCGCGTCCTGCGTGTGACTCACGCGCAGCAGGTAGTAATAACTCTATTTCCTTTCCGCCGTCATCAGATACAGCGTATGGATTCCCGACAGCCACGTTCAATATGCCGGCTTTTACTTTACCCTCAAACACTTGTGCCAGCCTCAAAGAAAAAAGCACATCGAAGTCAACCGCATTGAGAATCTGTTGCGCGTTGTTGCTCGGTATTGTCTCATTCAGCGATTCGATAACATCAATCCATTTTAGTGCTTCGGCTCTGGTAATGCCCATATTGTTGCAGGTTGTGTCCAGTTCGGCTTCATACAGCATAACCAGCCAGTTTGCATTTAACGCTCTGTCACTTTTAATATACTGCCCCTCATCATTACCAATCACCTTGCGCCATACGCTCAGCATCTGCGGTTGCGCTTGCTTTGCGCGTATTGCATCGCCACAACTGAAACATTTCGTGACTGTCGGCTTGGCAATGCGGATATAATCCAGCCACCCAGCCGGTGGAATGTAGTGCTGCAATCCAACGAAGTTGCCCGAATAATGCTCAATCGGCTGTGGTGCGTTGCCCGTCGGTGGTTCAACCGGCGGTAGAGGTGGATCAGGATCACCCCCTTGATCGTAGGGAAGATAAGCTTCAATGTGCCAAGCAATATCACCGTAATATTCGTCACCAAAATCCATCAATTCTGTGAGGCTAAACACATGCGGCTTATCAACCCATAATATTATTCTTACATAAAGCCCAGGCGCATAAAACGCATGATCCCAGCTCTTGTCTACTGAGTGCCGGCGCGTCGGGTCGTTGGCCCATTTGCACGCGGCCAGCCACACGTCATCCGGCGCATCAGCGCGCACTAATACGGTTGTGCGGCTTTCCCATCCAGGGCGCGGCTTCGGGCATTCGACGGCGGGCGGTTGCGGCTCTACGTTGCTTGTGAAGCGTAGCCCGTCTATAAAAAAGTCAATCGGCGCAAGCGTGTGGCTCTCGAACTCAATAAGTAAATCAACCGTGCCGTATATCGCCTTAAACCCTGGCGAACAGTACACCCACTCGCGATCTGGGAAGTCGTCTATAAATGTGAACCACGGGCCAGGTGTGCCGTTAATCGTGACCCGCCAATATGCAGCGCCACGGTCTACGTTGTAAGGCACGCCGTCTGGCTTCAATCCACCGTGAACCTGCACGGGAATAGTGAGCGAACATACTGCGCCGGGTGTGACTGTCCACTGTTGTGCCAACGTAGCCCGGAATGCAGACTTGCCGAATATCTTGTAGACAGCCTTGCCTTCGAGAATAAGCGCCTTTGGACCGCCTAGTTGTTCCTCGGCTGGTAACTGCCAATCCAGTTTATGAACGCATTCAGGCACGCATAGCGCCTTTGTCTCAGTATCGCCGTTGCCCGCTTTCGGTGCTCTGAGCGTTGAACCCACGGCATACGTGGCCAATGTCCAATGGGCAGGTTCCTGGTTGCCGGTTGGGAACGTAGTCCACGGCTGTTCAAACGAACCGTTAATCATCTTCCCACCACTTAGGAACACAACGCCGATAAAGTGGCTTGCCTGGGTCAATATTGACCAAATAGCTTTTATAAGGGAGTTTTGCTAATGTATCGTATTCTCTAAGAATTTCATACATTTTCTGCACGTCCTCAAGCGTTACTGGTTTTGCAACTGTACCCCAGGTGTCTTTAACGTCATTCTCAAAATGCGGCGTGTTTGGTGTCAATCTGTCACCACGTTTATCACCGGTGGCAATGGTTGCACCGGCGTGACCTCGGCAATCTTCTCAGTCCACGTCTTGATCGCCTTAACAATGCGGTACACCAGCGACGCGCCCCCGCCAATCAGCGCGGCAGTCATCACCAGCGACAAGCCTGGTACGGCATCAGGTATAAACGCAGCGAATGCGTCAACCCGTGCCAGGATACCCACGGCCAGCCCAACGGCAAACGAGATATAAGGCGTGATGATGGACAAGTAAAAAACGCCATCGCGTTTATCCTTTGGCGTTTCAAGTAGTTTCTTTATGGGGTCGGTGAGATAACTCACCAGTGTTTCGACGACGATGGCTAACATCAATACAACACTCAAATTCATAGAGCCTCCAATGTGAAAGAGACACAATCCTGCTAATTGCTAAAAGTGTATCATAGAATCGTTGTCAGTACAAGTGGGAACTTTGCGCCATCATTTTAATAAATATTCCCATCTAATTTTATCCGCAGTTGACTGTGATCCCATTCTGTCCCTTGACTTATCCCACGGTTGATACTTCGTAACGTTTGCTACAAACCAATTTGAAGCCTTGTAAATAGTACCCTTATGAACTTCAGTATCTTGATATGATATAAGCCGTTGTATATTTGGAAGCTGTATGCGAATATCTTTTATCATTTTACCAATCATCCACGACGCAGTAAATTTAGGAGCCTCTGGACTAACAGCCAATCTCCTAAGTTCTAACACAGTATCAATATCGAAATTCTGATTTACCGGAGAACTCCATATACCAACAGCAAAATACCGCCAATCAAACTCAGCCCCGAAACATACATAGTGACGGTTGCGTGTAATGTTAGACCAATGTATTTTAGGTAATCGGCTGTGCCATTCCATGTTTAACTCGCTTGCAAGTTGTGGTCTAATCGTCCTTATGCAAAGCTGCTTAGGAGATGTTGGAAATTTTCCAACCCTGAAAAGTCCGTATTCAATCATAACGCTCTCTGCGTTTATTATTACACTCTGGACATAATATTCTTCCAAACAAAGGGATTCTCCAACCAATGGATTTTAACACCTTATTCCATTGGTGCATTTCTCTCTCGGTATCCCCGTGCTTTGATTCCCCATGACCACACTTACTACATTGCAGTGCTGTCCAATATCCTACTATTTTACCCATCGTTTGTCCTCCATTTGGGGTGATAGCTTGTCGTTTCGTCCTGCACAACCACCGCCGCGCTGCTCTCGTCTACATCCCCGTCCTCAGTCAGCGTATAGCGTACCGCACCATACCACAGATACCGCACCCCGCGCCAGTTGAAATACGTGCCGCTCGGCAGCGAGAAGTGCAGCGCCATGTCCATCAGGTCTGGCATACTCAGCCGCGCGCCGGGTCGGTACAACTCACAGCCCAGCGTCACGTCATACGGACAGCGGACGATCACGGCTTTCTCACGGGAGCCGGTCATAGCGCACCAAACGCGCGCAGCACATCATCAAGCTCAGTGGCGATAACCCACGGCACGCCGATAATCGCACAATTCTCCATCCCGGCACGCTCGCCGTCGGTCAGGTCGTGCGACTTCCCCGGCGCTTTAATCTCCACCGGCAAGCAGCGCCCGCGCCAGCAGATTATGGTATCCGGGCACTCTCCGCCAATGTCGGCAGTGTCATACACGACCATGCCTAACTGTTGGCAGTCACGCACAAGCGGGAGGTGGTTTGCGTCACGGCGGGTGTGCTTCGGTCTATTCATCCAGCGTCCCCGCTTTCCACATACGATTGCGCCTAAATATGCGCCGCAGCCAACGTATAAACAGTGTCATTTGTCACCATACTCTAACAATTCGTCTATTTTTTCTCGCGCCCCTTGCGCTGCCATTTCAGAGGTACGATAATGAGCAAAGTACATTTTCTTCGCGTGCCAAAACTCATACTCATACCCAAATGACGTTATGGTAATCTTCACTACTTTTTCTTTGTAATTAAATATCATCATTTTCTCCTTATGTTTTGGTGGGGAGCGGCACAGTCCAATATGTAGTGTCCGCTCCCCTTATTCAATCCAGCCTGTCAAATAGCGCCCCGAAGGGCTGTACTCGAACAGACGATTTGCTTCCTCGCTGATAATTGCACCTCCCCGTAACTGTGATTGCACGCCCCGGATTTCGTGCCCTGCCTGGTACAGCGTTCCTGGCGCTATCAGTTCGCTGTAATATGACCGTAGAGTGACTAGGCTCCACGTTAATTTCATAGGTATCTATTTCCTTTGCGCGCCTATCTGCCGAGTGAACCTCACGCTTGTGGCGTGTCGTTTTATGACTCTGGCTGGCAGTCTGGATCGTCCAACCCGTCCCGCGTTACGTCCTGCACCGCGTTCTTGCGCAGCTCTGGCGTGTGCCATTGTTTCTTCTTGGCGGCTTCCTGTTCCTCGTACATCCGCTTGCCAAGTCTGTCACCGTACCGCTCTACTAATTCCCAATACGTCCAGTTGTTCTCAGTCATCGCTTGCCCTCCTCTTGATATGTATTATCGTTTGCAAACTCAATTTCGTTCAGCTTCAAATACTGCGGTGCGAAGTGCAATCCCCAGGTATAGCGCCCCTGATCGCCGCGCTGCTTTGTCATCTGCATAATGAGTAAGTCTGGTGTTATCGGCGCAAACTGTCCGGGATGAATCTCAATCGGCTCAGTTCCTTTCGGCTCAGTCTGGTATGGACGCCATAACCCGAACAGCTTATCGGCTGCCTGCTCAATACTGGACCCCCACTGGCAATGTTGCGGCTGCGGTATCTTGACCTTCAGCGTATCAACTTCACGGGACGCCTGCACCCCACACACTGCCGGAACGCCTACCCGCATCGCCAGCTCTTTAATCAACGGCGGCGCTTCCAACACTTGCTCAACGCGGTTCAGCTTGCCTTGCACCGGGATCAGCTGCAGGTAATCAAATAACAACAGCGTCGGTGTCACACCGAAGTCGCGTTCCATATACTCGATACAGTTAAGCACTGCCGGCAATGTCATACGCGGCGTTGGCTGCCCGGCGCGTCTTATGCTGTGCCCAATCGTCCACAACGGAAACGCGGCGCGCTTGACCAGCTTCTTCATAATCGTGTCATACGGCACACGTCCCCACGCTACGTCAGACGCGGAGTATTCGCCGTCACTTGTGAAGAACGTTTCAATTTCTTCGGCGCTCGATTCCCAGGTGACGTATACCACCGCTTCGGTGTCAGCCTTGCCGCGTGCCTGGATGCGCTTTGCTTCAGTCTTTGCAAGGAATGACATCAGCGAAGAGTTATGCGTTACCGTCATATCCTCTAACAAGAATAAACCGTCACCGCTCAATTCAAATCCATAGTATTCATCAATGCCATCCGGTGTAATGTGAATCCCAGTGTGTGTATGATCTACAATAGCCTTACGAGTAGACGCTTTTTTCCTTTCAATCTTGCATGGTATTTCGTCAAGATTTCCATACAATGTTAATCTGTAAACTACACACTCATAACCAATCGACTTTATAGTTGCTTTCTTCTCTCTCATATTTGTTCTGTAACCTAATGTATCAGCAATGAACTTTATCTGTCTTAATAATTCCTCATTCTTTTGCACAATCTCAAAACACCCGTCTGATTCGCGGTAGTGTCCATCTGCATCTAGAAATCCAGCTAGTAATTGAAGTCTGTTATATTTAGAATTTATTAAATAGTCGTCTGGCACATGCTTATTGTCTAGAAGATTCAAGTTTCTAAGTCGTGTTTGTAAACTATATGAATATTTCTGCTTCCCTTTTATACTGTCCGTGATTCTGTATGATAGTTTATGCCCATGCACATGGCATCCAAGCCTCAGTGCATACTCATCAAGATAGTCTATTACCTCTTGATCAACTGTTGTAATATTTGAATTTACAGACGTTCCATCACCAAGCCACATTCCCATAAAATATGGTTCTATTGGTAATGCTCTCTCTATAAAATCTATCTCCGCTTTATATCCCTTGTATCTGTTGAGTACTGCTTTTTCACGCTTCAGTAAATCAGATACGGATATATTTAGAATATCACCGTGATTATGCTTACCCTCATTCTTGCTACGTTTTAATGACAAGATATGATTAGCATTAACTCTATATGTCACAGCACCGCGATTCTGTTCAACTTTGTACATCTCTCCAATTCCGTTGGTGGTCGACAAAACAATTCGCGGCTTAGAATCTGGCCCCATCAGAACGTCGCCTGTGACAACATCCTCAACGGCTTTTAGCATACCGTCAAACATTACCACAAGCGTCCCGACACCCAGGCATTTGCCGTGTCCGGGACGTGCCACCAGTCCAACCAGATCACCGGGGCGCATCGGTATCACTCGCTCGTCCACCGACCTTATACCCCACGGTACGCCGGGATTATCCAGTACATTCTTGTACCAGGCCGCGTAATTCGTGGCCAGTTGCGCCGGCGTGTTTACCAGTACGTTAAATGATGCGTTGTCGTCTTTCATTGCGTGCCTCGTGCTTTGGCGATTGCGGCACGTGCCTGGTCAAACATATCGGTGTAGCCTGTATACCACGTATTCATATTTTGAAATTCATCAACCAATAGGCAAAGTGCTTCCAGCAGTTCCGGTGCGGCGGCGATAAGGGCGGCGTTAGATATTGCCTCAAGGTTAGTGCGCTGTATATCCTTCGTGTGTATTACAATATTTTCTGGACTTGTCACAAAAATCTCTGCATATAGCAAATCTTCTAGTACGTCGACCTTCCACGGCCCCGGTGTATGTTTGTCGTCTTTCATCGTTTCCCCTTTAGAATAGTTGAATGCGCTCGCCAGAATTTCCATCTGCCGCCAGTGCCAGCGCCGTGTTGAGTATGCTCTTTGGACTTGCAATGGTTAACCCGCCGCCTTTCAGCTTGTCCACCGATGCGTCAATCAGACTAATCGCTCTCGCAGTGTCCCACTCGCATAACTCCGCTATTTCACGCAACGGATTCCACCACAACGAACCAGCCGACTTCTTTTGTGACTGCGTGCTTGTCTTAGGACGTTGCAGCCCAGTCACCGTAGAGAATTTAATCTCAAGTGCTTCGCGTACTTTGTTTTTAGTATCACCAGCATCCGGCGATGCTTTTTCGCCGGTATTCTGTTCTGTCTCTGTCTCTGTCTCTGTCTCTGGTGCGTTACTGAAACGTTCCGGTAACGTTACGTCAACTGTTTCTTCTTGTTCTGATTCTGTTTCTTTGCGCTTGCGGTATTCCTGGACGCGCTCTGTGCTGTTGTCGCTCTTGAATTGGCGTTTGCTCCAGTTCTTTATGTAGTATACATTCCCGTCTACGGCAACCATATCCATTTTGATAAACTGCTTTATTATCGGTGCTATCTCTTGCTCGGTCATTCCGACCTCATATCCAAAATCCTCAACGTTCAAAGGTATGTTGTCTACAAGTAGAAGGATTCCAGGCTCTGGGCTATCGTTTGCAAGCGATAAAAGCGTGACCCATATACCGAGTAACGTTGCCTTGTTTAGCTTTGTAACGTTGCAGATACGTTCTATCTTTCTGTCTCTGAGCGATTCGCTATAAAACCTAAACCATTGATTAGCCACGGCCCATCTCCTGATCTACCCATATCGCGATGCCTGGTCTACGTTTTTTCCATCCATGCGCTTCTCTGTGGCAAGTATCACAAAGCATAATAAGATTATCATTTCTATGCGTTCCGCCATCAGCTATCGGAATTATGTGATGTACGATGACATACCCAGCCGCTCCGCATTTCTGGCATATCTTGCCACTTCTATCTAACGCTCTTTTTCGTGCACATTGTTGTGACTTGGCGTTGCGCTTTTTCATTCCTTCCTCCAGACAACAAAAAGCAACCTTTGCGAAGAAGGCGTGCTGGCGACAGAATGACGGGTATCAAACCGGCATAAGCTCGCCCTCTTCGGAAAAGTTGCTTTAGTATTAAGTTAGTCATCACGTCGCCTTTATACCATCGCTGTTAATGGGGTTGATAGTCCCACGCTGGTACACTCTTATTCTACTCGCATTTCGTGTGGTGTCAAGTGTCATTGCTACGCCACCTCAAGATTGACGTTCAGTTTCTTGGCGTCGCTCAATTTAATACGCAACAATTCCCTTGATGCTATAATTTCATCTGATAAGCGAGATCCGTCGCCTATTGTGTTTTGAAACTCAAAGGCTATTTCAGCCTCGTGTCTTTTAATAATCAAGTATGGATATATTATTTGTAAGAACTCAATACCTTTTCTTGATGGTATTCTCCATGCATAGCCTTGCTTCTTACTTTTTATTATTTTACCACCAGCTGTCTTATAGATACTTCCATAACCAATTTTATCTTTCCAGTAATCAAGAAATGGCTTGTCAGACTGTGTTAAGATTACTGATATTTGATGATAATATCCATACGGTGGTTTGTGGGATGTTACTATTGATACATTTCCGTCACCGTCAAAGAATCCTGCTAGATACGCCTTTTCTAGTTCTGTTAATTCGCTCATACCCGCATCCCTCGCTTGATAAACCACATTATGTCATCGTGTGTCGCGCCGTACTGCGTCACCATGTCGTCAACCTTACCCGGCATCAGCACCACGCGCCCACGCCCCTCGAACAGCGCCGCAATCTGCACCGCCTGCGCTTCGGCGTCGGGATCAAGCGCGATGTATACCGTGCTGAAGCGGTGGAACTTCCCGACCCACTCCGGCTTGAAGCCGCTTTTGCCCATCATCCCCACGTTGGGAAAGCCTAGCTGGCTTACGTGGATCGCCTTCTTTTCACCCTCAACGATAAGAATTGTGTCAGTGTCGCCATATAAGTTATCGGCGTTAAAAAGCACGTTGGGCAGCCCCGCAATCTCCGGGCGGTACTTGTCACCGTTGTCAGCCTGGATTAGGCGGTGGCGAATGTTGAACAGCTTGTTGTGAATGATTACCGGGATGGTATAGGACGGCCTGCGCTGCGCGTCTGTCGGACACCGTGAGCAATACCCCAGTTTGTACTGGTCGATTGTGTCCAGGAACATTCCCTCAGATAGCCAATACTCAAATGCGTCGTTGTCTCTGCTGGCCAGGTTGCCGTGGTAGAAGTCTGCAACGTGCATCATCCCGTGTATCTTCTCTAGTGCGGTCAGTCGTCTATCGTGTTCGGCTTGCTGGTACTCCAGGCGCTTAATGCGTATCTGCGTTAGTTGCGCTTCGGTGATTGGCTTGTGCTGGTCATCATCCAGCCATCCCTTCGCGTCGCACTGCCGACAAAAGTAGCCACCATCTTCAAAGATTACGAACCGGTCCTCGCCACCACATATAAAGCATGCGCTATGTGCTTCGTTGCCAGTGCGCTTGAATTGTAGTCCTGGCCACCGCGTTTCGGCTTCAGCGATTCGTTGCTCGATTGAACGCATCTCACCCATTGCTATTGCCCAGCCGTATCTCGCGTGACATTGCTACTGCGTTCCTCAGTTCTTTAGTCGGAACAGCCACGCTCAGTGTGTTGTATCCGTTATTCTTCGCTGGTGGTATCTTGTACTTTTCAATCCAAGTGTTCTTATGCAGTATCCAAGCACGGCGCAACATGAGCCAGTCGAACAGATAGACGCGCTGTGACTGCATAAAAGCATAAGCCAGGTAATCAATAGCCAAATCCTTTTCAATCCAGCCTGGTGCGCCCGTAGTATCAACTGATATATATTCAAGCAGAATATCGCCGTATTCTTTTGCGCGTTTCTTTTCGTCAATCCGCAGCACCCTATCATTTGATAGGTATATCAGGCGGTCCACGCCACGCCGTTGTCCTGCTGTATCACCTGAGCATAGCTTATGCCATAGCATACTCGGAAACGCCTTGTGATATATTGCATCCCAGAATGGCTCATCGCCTGCGGCTTCGCTCCATTCGAGTTGTTCATTGAAGTCGTGCGTTTTAGTTTCCATTATCGCCACCTACCTGGTTGCCCCAAGTGTCCCATCCTGCATGTTCTGTCCTACTGAATAGTTCAATGCGGTTATATTCCGGGTACATTTTCTCAATGATAGAATAAACAATTTCCGGCTTGCTGCTGTGCTCTGTGCGCGGCGCTTCGATAACTGAATCCGGTCTATTCTCTGGAAGTGCCACTGGTATGTTGCCTTTCTTGGCAATCAGTAGAAGCTCATGCCTCTGCCGTGCATAGTATCCCATTCCTATTTTGTCCTTAACCCATACCATACAAGTGCGGTACTCAAAGCCCCATTCCTTAATGACGCGCATCGCTTCTTCTAATTTAGGACTGGTTGCCCATAAAAAAAGCATGGCATCATCTGTTGTTAAGTCATCAATAGGCAAGGTACAAATGTCATTGAGTGACATGGTTGGATACTGGTTTTCAATGGCTCTGTTCTCTGTTTTTATGTGTTCATAGCGCCAGGGCGGATCTGCGTAAACTATCGAGTATTGCTTTTGCTGCGGTAGCGGCTCATTGCTTTGTTCGATAGCCTGTATTTGTTCTATGCGATCCTGTCTATTCTTTGCCTTCCGTTCATCACGCACGGTTGTTTCTCCAGATATGAGCCGTTCCGCAAGGTCTGGTTGTTCTTTCTGGATAGCCTTCATTTCAATGAGGGCAGTCTTTCCGACGTTCACTTGTTTCGCTGCCTGTTCTGCTGAGCTTGCTTTTACCGAATTCGGTATAAGCAAAACACCACCTTGTCCGCCACGTTGTCTTTCTTTTGCTTCCTCTGAAAACATTGGCTCAAGCGTCAAGCCAATACCGACTAACTGGTCATAAGTTAAATGCCGTCTGTGCAAGTTCTTGGAAACGACAAACGCCACCAGCGATCCGCGTCCGTTCCAGGTAACAAACTTCGGCGGCGTGCCGGTTTCGATACAAGCGCGGTGTCTGTTGCGCCCGTCAAGGATTGCGCCGTCCGCGTCTATGGTTATCGGCTCAAGCAGTCCGTTCTCAAGCACGTCGGCTTTCAGCGCTTCAAATTCTGCGCCTTGCAGCAGCGGAAATATGTTTGCAACCTCGTGATACTTGCGGTGTTCTTCGTTCATTCCGTCGCCTCTGGATAGCGCACGGCCGCCGGCTGATAACCGGCGATAAACTGGCGGATTGCCTCACGCACCACCGCGCTGATTGTCGTGTCGCTCTCGTTGGCGATGCGCTCCACTTCGTCATAGAGCAGCTGTTCCATTCTAACTGGTACATATACACTTTTCATACTTACACCTCCTAGTGTTTTACTACATTCTCATTGTAACACGCATTTTATGGAATACAATAGCCAGCAATAGAACAAACATAGAACAAATTGTAAATTCCATGTAAAATCACTAATTTGCTATTGTATTCTGTGTTACATAGGATATAATATAGATAGTAACCAAACACAGGAGGAACACAAGATGACAGAGCTAAAGATGAAACGACTAAAGACAACATTCAGCAAAGATGGATACAAAACAATAGAAGTTGAGGTCGACCCCGAAGTTTACCAGGCATTTGTAGCCGCCGATTTCTGCGGATTCACACGGGCAACCGAGACACAAAACGTTGTAGAGGTTGAGGTCGGAACCGGACGCGATGACAGCAAATGGCAGCACGTTCTTCAAGACGAAATAGGCGAGGTGATGGGATGCTGATAATTTACTTCATAGTTACTTTTATCCTCACATTCGTTATTTGCCTATGGGGACGTTGCACATTTATTGAAAGTTTTCTCATGTCTATTTTCGTGTCCATCTGCATGACTGGAATAATCCTGTTTGGACAACTTATCTTCAAATAGTCGAAACCGCCTACGGGCGGTCTACCGGGCGCCACCCGGTACTGAGGAGACAGGCACAACAGGAGGATACGATGGATAACGACAAGCAGATCACAGGCTTCACAAATGGAATAGCACGGGCAACCGCAAAGCTGGAAGCATTGGCGCAGCACCTTGACGATCACTGCAACCTGGCGCCGGATGATGTAACCTGGGCAAGCGTCGGCAGCATTCAGAACGTCGATGCAAAGCTGGACAGCATTCTGGAATTTCTGAACATCACCGTTAAAGATGCGCTGGCATAATAAGCTTCTGCTCCCATCTGGAGCTGTGGTTCCGGCGCTACGGCGTATCCTACGGGAGAACGGGACAAGCCACACCGAAGATGAGGAGCAGGGGCTTATTATACCAACACAACAGGAGGCAACACGATGACGCAGGTACAGACGGCAGAGATTAATAGCATCGAGGATTCGCCCTTCTACGTCCACCCGGCAACTTGGGACGGACTGGCGTATGAGTTCTACGCGGTGGACGCGGCTGGCGTACGGCACTGGGCTGACCGGGCGTGGGACGCGGAGGTACAGGCGATGGCTGCCAACCGGCAGATGCAGATACACGAGGGCAAGTCGCCGGGTGATTTGCAGGACTGGTTCGACGCGGTAGATTTAGCACACGGATTATAGGGAGGATAGGAGGAATTATGAACGAGATAGCAATACGACAACAGGAGCACCAGAACGCAACAACGCTATACGGCGACATGGACGCGCTCGCAGAATTGGCGGGGTCAATCCGCAAAGTGGCTACATGGGCAAACGACCCGAAGTATCCAATGACAGACTATGAGGTCGGGCTGGTTGCCCGGCGCTGTATTGGAATGTCACTTGACCCGCTTAACCCTAACGAGATTCAGATTTGGAAGGATTCACACGGTGTTCACTTCCAGCTCGCAAAGTCGCTGATGACTGAATGGTTGCACCATTTCAAGGGTGATACAACAGAGCCGCGATACTATCGGCTTATGGCGGAGCAACTGGAGGAGGAGGGCTTGACGCCCAGGCACGTCGCCTACAAATGCACGTTCTATATGCGTGAAGATTTGGACAAGATTACCACAATGATCGAGGCGCAGCTTGACACCCCTCCAAATGTCAGGGCAATGTTTGAGATTTGGGGCATCGGCGTCGCCACTCCTGACGAATGGAGCAACGCATACTTTGCACCCGCAGGACGCTCGAAGGCAGCTAAGGTCCAGAAACGCGCTTTGACTGATGCAATCGTCAAGCGATTCGGGACGCCCACAAAAGCAGAGATCGAGGAACTGCGTCGTAACTCTGGCACGGACCGTATCAGCGACGCCGACTGGGAAGGCGCTTATGAGGTCGGCGCTGATGAACGCGGCACCGTAGCCCTGGCAGCAGACGCGGCACGCCGCAGGGAAGCCCCGCAGATTACCACGGAAGAAGTCAAGGTTGGCGTCGCTGCGCTCTACGGCGAGGAAGCGGTAGATGGTGTGTTCAAAGAGGTTGCACAGGAAACACAACCCGATGACTTTGACGAGTCGAAGTTTAACTTTGATGAAATTCCTGAGATCCCATTCGGTGACGAAACGCCACCGCACTCAGGGCTGCCGTTTCTTGAAGTTGATCGCATCGGAGCCGCAACCGCTAGAAACGGCAAGGTACACATTGGCTTGTGGGAACCAGGCAAGCAATACCCATCACTGCGCTGGTGGAAGGGACGCGATGAATTATTGACAGAATGCCCGTGGCTGATCGAAGTCGCCACGAAAGATGATCTGGGGAATGAGGGCGCGACATTCCCGTTTAACGCCTATGTCTACTACACAGAGAACGACAAGGATTACAAGGACATCGACGGATTTGAGCGCATAGCATAGCCCCATCACGGGGATTCCTCCTGTAGCCTGGTCGGCGCAAGTTGACCAGGCAAGGAGAGAGGAGAGAAGGGATGACGCGAATATTTACTATTGAAATGTTGAAGGTTAATTACCGTGGCAAAAACGGGAATTATCGTTACGACACATTCAAGTCAATTGAAAAGGCTGCCTCAAAAATAGCATGGTGGATGTTGTATGACAAATATGGATATGATTTTGCGCCAAATAGAAAGTTTCCATTGAACGCCGGTGAATGTAAGTGCTATCAGAACGAATCATATTTAGATAATGATGAGGGCACTGGTTCGTGGTGGGGTCCATGTCCTATCCATAATCGGGTAAGTGGATATTTGAAACGTATTCACAAAAGGCTATGTGGGCAAATAATAAAACACTACAAGGAGACGCAATGTTAGCAACTATAAGCTGGATCATCTTCATCGGAATCATAATGCTGTGTTTAGCAGGCGCAGCACTCAAGCCGGCGCACGACAAAGACGGGCATCTCACCAAGCTGTGCGCCATTGTTATCGTCGGGCTGGCGGTAGTGTTTGCACTGGTGACGCTATGACGATCTACACACCGCCAACTGTTGAGCAACTGATCTATAACAAGATCGCCGGCGAATTGTCAGACCTGACGCTGGATATGCTGGTCGGCGTTGTGTTGGACTTCGTAGGTATTGACCACACACGCTTGGATGTAGTCGAACAGATCGCAGTTGTGGCAGCCGGCAAGGAGTCCGTTTTAGGCACGCAGTTCGAAGAGCGTGTACAAGAGGCGCTGAGCTACACGCCCGATCCGTTTGCGCCGTATTAGGAGGAATGATGAATAAAATAGCAGCAAGAAAACTGGTTAATTCTGGTTTGGTGAATGGGAATATTAAGAGCATGCTGGCTCGGGCGAGAGAAAACGGGGCAATCGTTGGACAAAGCACAGTAAACCCCAATCTACCAATGGACTATTTCTTCCGTGTTTGCATGACTGCGTTTACGGGAGAGGATAATACCGCACCCATAAAACACGACAATCACCTCATCGCCATCAATGCAATACGCGAATTTGGAGATTATCTAAAAGTAAAGGAGGAATGATGGAAACTGTACCGATGATCGTATGGAACGTGTTGAAGGCGTCTGTGATCCCGCTGTCCGCCGCAATCGTGGCGTACTGGTACACGGGCAGCGCGCGGTGGGCGTGTGTCGCGTTACTCGTGGCGATAATTGCTGAAGGCGTGGTGTGCTGCTGTATGCTATCCAGCGAGATCAGCCAGAGGGAGGAGGGACGATGGTAAAAATATTTAATGTTGATTGCTGCGACAGGTGTCCGCTGCAAGACAACAACACACGGGAACTGCGCGCGGCACTTGAAGATATGGTTGATGAGCTTACTTATTTTCTAGGTACAGACGAGAGCGCGGAAAATGTATCGATAAAGAAGGCCCGCGCCGCAATCTCCAAAGCACGAGGTGAACAGTGACAGAGTTTCAGGCGTGGCAGCAAGACCTGCTGAAGCGCATTCACGCGGCGCAGTATGACCGCCAACGTAGCCTTGACGTGCTGCACGGCGCGCTGATCGCCGTGCTGGATATGCCGATTACCGACCCGGCGCAAGGGTTGGAGGTGTTCATCCACGTTACGGGCATAACGCATAGCCTGGCAGAGCTGGTGGAATTGCAGAACAATGGAGGGAGAGAATGACAAACATACAAACGGTTGACACCAAAGACGGCATACAAGAAGTTGACTTAACGCCAATGAAGGCAATCCGCTTGAAGTGTATGGATTGCTGCTGCTTCGACTGGGCGGAGGTGCGAGAATGCCAGCTTACAGAGTGTTCACTATGGAGTTATCGGATGGGGCACCGACCAAAGAACGATGAATGATTATGCTGAATTAGTGAGCGAATTGTACCAGCACTATGGGACATGGCGCAAAGTGGCGGGTGCTTGTGAGAAGTACGGTAGCAAGCACCCACGTTCCTATTGGCACGGCATCGCGCACGGTAGAATCGCAAACCCTGGAAGGGATGCTAGAATTGCCATAGCTAAAACGTGCAAGTCCGCCAATGTTCTTTGTAACAACAGTTACACCCACGTAGCCCATAGGAAGAACGTATCATATAGTCTACCCATATATACACGCCTTGAGGAACTAAAAAACGCAAATAGCCTATCCTGGAACGAACTCGCAGAGATGATGCTGGAAGCGATGGAATAGCATCACAAACGCATCATAACACAAACCCCGCCTAACCAGCGGGGGTTTTATGTTGCCTATGACGCGCTCAGTATCCCAGCTGCTTCGAGAGCAGCTAACAAGGCATTGAATTGAGCCGTGACTGAAGCGAGACTTCCATCAGCGTCGCTAATATGTGCCTGTGGCGTTTTTAACGTTTCGGGCTTGCGTTCCTCTAATTGTCGCTGTGTGCGGTTAATATCCCAAATGCTCAAGGTCAGCTCCTATATTCGGCGGTTATGTCAACGTTTTCCACGCCGTCCGTAACCCCCACCGTGACGGCGCTAATCATCGCCTCGTACTGGTCGCCATACATCACCGCTGTGACCAGATCGCCGAAGTCAAAGTCCCGCCCGAAGCGCAGTTGTGGTGTGTCAACAATTTTACCTTTCGCCTCGACGGTGGCTTTCATCTCTATCAGGTGTGCGTTAGCCGCGTCCTGGAGACTGGCGTCATCTGTCCCCGGCACATCCAGGAATCCCTCACGCCGTCCCCAAATACTTGAGCCGTAAGCGTCGGCATTGTACGCCTGCGCAATCGTGCGCACATTTTCCTGACCAGTCCCGCCCGCGTAGATGTAGTTTTCCTCGTCGGTGTAATCGTACACAACCACCGCGTTTTCAATGGTACTGTTGGCAATGGAGAACGTCACACTGTCGGTGAGGTCAGCTCCTATCTGCCCGACAAACGTGTTAAACACGAAGTCGATACTTTTTTCAAGTAGCTTGTTAGGCTGCACCTCAAAGAACAAGTCTGTGTCTGCTTCACGCGATGCGTTGACAATATCCTTGAATGCGCCGCCGCCTGATTTGGTAAGCAGCTTTTTATACTCCAGGTCTAACGTGAGTTCTGGCCCTGCGCTCACGTCACCAGATACGGAGAGGTTAGCCCACGCCCGCGTCCCGGCGGTTGGTACCGGCGCTATCAAATCGCTCATTGCATCGGTCAGCAGTCCTTTTAGCATATCGTCGGCATAGTCGGTGATACGCGCATTTGCGCTCGCTTTGTATGCCGCGACAATGCGCCCGGAGAGCAGCCAGTTCGTATCATAGCCGTGCAGGAATACTGAGCCGTGTGGGGTTGGGTCAGCGCGTCTCTCGTATTTCGTGATGATGTAATTGTTGAACAGTCGCCACACCCCGCCGTCTGCTTGCCTCCACACCTGCAACATATATTTCTTTGGATTCGCCACGGTGAACAGCCGGAAGTATGCGTCACGCGGCAATTCCACAACTACCGGGCTGATAGTGTTTGCCTTGCGCATTGCCGTGAACCCGCTGCCAATGGGCGAGATAGGATTGCCGATTCTCGACCCGGTATCAGTCGTGAGTATGAGCCGGTATTTGTCCTGTGGATTAGTCATCTGACCCCGTAAATACCGCCTTGAATACGCAGTTCGCGGTGATGGTTGGCGCGCCGGCTATGTCCACAAACACGGTGATGATATTGTTGCCCGGTATCAGCACGAATGTACCGTCATCTGAGTTGGGGAGGATAGCGTGGACGCGCCTCCCCATGTATTTGCAAGCGTACTGTCTCTTATACATATCTGACGC
>FLOH01001402.1_pt1 | contig 37849 bp, 32 predicted proteins | sample 756751 | NCBI WGS metagenome assembly FLOH01 (sample SAMEA4026879, study PRJEB14308) | marine metagenome | biome: coastal water; material: water | depth 74 m
CGTACTCTTACAGATCTTCGTGATTTAAAATCAGAAATTGATCTAATACCTCGTGTACACGGATCAGGATTTTTTACCCGTGGAGAAACACATGTATTATCAGTGGTTACACTAGGTGCGCCTGGTGATGTACAAACACTTGATAGCATGGAAGAGGTAGGTACAAAAAGATATATGCATCATTATAACGATGCACCATATACTTATGGAGAAGCTGGATTTATGCGTGGGCCAAGTCGTCGTGCTATAGGACATGGAGCACTTGCAGAAAGAGCACTTGAACCTGTTCTTCCTTCAGAAGAAGATTTTCCATACGCTATTCGTGTGGTATCAGAAGTTATGAGTTCAAACGGTTCAAGTTCAATGGCCTCAACTTGTGGATCTTCATTATCATTAATGGCTGCAGGTGTACCAATAAAAAAACCAGTTGCAGGTATTGCAATGGGACTTGCTTCTGACTCAGAAGGAAGATGGAAAGTTATTACTGATTTACAAGATGTAGAAGATGGTAATGGGGGAATGGACTTTAAAATTACTGGTACAAAAGATGGTATCACCGCAATGCAAATGGATACAAAAACTCATGGTATTACCTGGGATATTGTAAAAGAAGCCTTAGATCGTTCTAAAGATGCTCGTACAAAAGTTTTAGAAGCTATGACATCAGTTATTGCTGAAGCAAGAGCTGAGCTTTCTAAACATGCTCCTAGAATTGAAACAATTAAAATTGACCCAGAAAAGATTAGAGATGTTATTGGGCCAGGTGGAAAAATGATTAATAAAATCATAGAAGAAACTGGTGTTCAAATTGATATCGAACAAGATGGTCGTGTACTTATTACTTCACCAGAAGGAGAAGGAATGAAGATGGCAAAAGAAATGATTGAAAACCTTACAAGAGAAGTAAAAGCAGGAGAAATTTACGAAGGAAAAGTTGTACGTATAGAAGATTTTGGAGCATTTATAAATCTACTACCAAACAAAGATGGATTAGTACATGTAAGTGAAATTGCATGGGAACGTACAGATAAACCAAGTGAAGTACTGAAGCTTACTCAAGTAGTAAAAGTTCTTGTAAAAGAAATTGATAGCATGGGAAGAGTAAATCTTTCTATTAAATCATTACTAGAAAAACCTGAAGGATTTGTTGAACCACCACCAAGAGAAAGAAGACCTCAAGGAGGAAATAATCGTAATGGTGGCGGACAAAGAGGTGGATATAGTAACCGTCAAGGTGGCGGAGGATATAAACCAAGACAAGAAAGAACAACAACAACATCACCTTCAAAACCAGAAGTAAAAAAAGAGGGAGAAGCACCAAAAGAAGAAAAAAAGAAAAAAGGTTTTTTTGACTTCATCAAATAAATTACTTTTTTAAAAAACCACCATTATGAATGGTGGTTTTTTTTGTGTATAAATATTTCCCTAAAATCATATATATATATACTTAAACTATTAATATATTAACAAATATAGATATGGGTTCACCAGAAATGAATAGTGGTATTGAACATCAATTTGAAGCACCTAAACCAAAAGAAGAATTAATTACTCCCGAGGCCTCACCTTTATCTGCCGAGATTAAAGATGCTATGAGAGCAAATTTAGAACAATTGACTGGTCAAAGATATGAAGTACTACAGAGTGTCCAAGAAAAACTTGCTGATTTATTAGATACTGATGCTTCAGATACTGAACTAGAAGGTTCTGATTTTAAGGGTGTTGAACAAGTCCGTCAGATAATTGAAGCTAATAACGGAGATAGTGAGGCATTACAAAAAGCTTTCAAAGAAATGAGTATTTCTTTTTTACTTAATTTTGGTGTAATGAGTAAAATTAAAAAATTTGCAGTAAGTCCTCAAGTTGATAGATTAGTTGCATTAGATGCAGAAATAACAAAGTTAAGAAGTGACATTAAACAATAGTTAGTAACAAAAAATGCCTAAAGGCATTTTTTGTTTTATGTTGGTTTAATGTCATTAATGTTGTGTATAGAAATTTTACTAAAGTTATATATATACTTAATTTATTAATTGACAAATTATCTCGTTTAAACTAGTATCAGCATATGACTCAAACAAGGAGGTACTCATGGGTATGCCGAGAAATTTGTTTTTGGTTCGTCATTGTGAAAGTGAAGGCAATTATTTTGCTGATGGAAAAGGAAACACAAGTGAAGTAGAAAGGTTTAAAGCAAGACATGATTCTCATATTAGATTGACTAACAATGGGGTTGATCAAGCTCGTTTAACTGCAGCTTGGTTTGATATTGAACTCACAAAAATTGAGGAAACATTTAACAGTTTTTTTGATCGTGCTGTTGTTTCTTCTTATGTTAGAGCAATGGAAACTGCTGCTTATATTGAACCCTATAAAGAAGATGAAGTAGGAATTAAATGGAGAACAAGTTTCTACCTACGTGCAAGAGATTGGGGAGAGTTAGCAAATCTTACGATTGATGAAAAAAACAAGCAGTTTCCTGAATTTATGGAGCATGAAAGAGTTAACCCCTTTTACAAAAAACCACCAAATGGTGAGTCTATGGCCGATCTTTGTATGCGAGTGCAGCGTTTGTATGATCAACTTCATGAACGTTGTGACGGAATGAATATTATTGTTGTTTGCCACAGAGATGTGATGTGGGCATTTAGAATTCTTTTAGAAGAAATGTCAGCAGATGATTTTTATCAGCTAAGTACTTCTAAAAATCCAAAAGATAGAATTCATAATGCGCAAGTGTTGCATTATAGTAGAATGGATCCACTCTACCCACAAAAAGGTATGGGTGAGAGAATGAATTGGATGCGTTCAGTTTGTCCACATAATTTAGATCTTTCTACAAATGAATGGAAAAAAATCGAGCCATATCGACCTGATTGGCAACAGCTTATTATGGCTGTCGAGAAACACCCTCGTTTGATTACATAGCCTAACCCGTAAAAGGGTTTTTTTATTTTGTAATATTTTATTGACAATACCTATATATTTATATAAGATCAGCAAGATTAATTACTTTGCTAATATAAGGAGGCAGTAATGAACAAGGTTGCTCTTTTTTTTACCCCAGTTGACCCACCGACTCTTGCAATGGAACAAGTCATTAGTATATTGCTTAAAAAATATCTTAATGTATTTGTTGTGCCTTTTGCTTCTTATAGAGAAGGTATGACTTCATTGATTCATATGAGAACAATGTTTTCACATTCATTTTCTGCTTGTACTCGGTCACCCATGACAGTACATAGAGTGCAGGTACTTTGCGATATCATGGTTATAGATGATTCTGTAAATAATATTGATAGGTTGCTTACTACTTTAGAGTCTTTTTATGAAATGTATACAAAACAAGAAGTTGATATTTTTGTTGATACTGTAGATGTTCCTTTGTTATTTGAAGATAATAAAAGTACAAATAGTTCTATGCTAAATACATTGTCATCATTTATTACATTATTGTTAGAGAGAAATAATAGTGTTTATTTTATCTCTCATAAAAAGAAAGAACATGAAAACTTTGTTTTGCAAGCTGATATTAATACCCTTCGAAGTTGTGATGCTCTATCGTTATTAGATGAAAAGGTGGTGAGACATGATGTGCTTTCTAGAATACTAGGAAATACGGTGTATCGATATGCTTACGATAATGGTTTGTATAATTTAGGGTAAAATACATTTGATGTTTTAACATCATGACCGCTTTTGCGGTTTTTTTTATTATCAAAAAAAGTAGAAACATAAAAAAGTATAACAGTTGTCATTTAGAAATATATAATGTTATAATCTCACAAATCAACCAGTGAATTTCAGTGTTAAATTCCAAGGAGTGTGATATGAAAGTTGATAACTCAGTGTTTGTTCTTTTCCTTCCTAGTTGTCCACCTACCAGTGGTCAAGCTAAAATTATTAGTAGAATTTTAGCTGATGATAGATGTGGTGATATTGTGGTTGTACCATATGCATACACAGACAAAAAAATTACTTTATTATCTCAAATACAATTAAGTACACTTGTATCATTTGCATTTACAGAATGGCAAGTTTCTCCTTTTATTGGGAAGGTCCATCTTTACTCTACAGATGTTTATCAGCTTAAGGCTAATAATAATGCTTTTTTAAAGTCAGTGCTACAAAAAGTACAGGTTGACTTTAATAGTCGACCAATCATTAGTGTATTTGATTGTGCTGATTACCATAGGTTAAATGTTAATAATGCGTTATCATATTTTGATCAGCAAGATATAAATATTGTAGTGTATGGAAATCAGAGACAACTTTCTATTTGTGATTTGACCGAACTTACAAAAAGACCTATACCAGTTAATAAACTAGTATTTATTTGCGAATCAAGTGGTCATTACCAATACCTTATTCAAGATCTCTTGGAGAAAGGGGACTACTTACTTTTAGCAGGGTATTTAACACCATGTGTATATAGATATTTAGCGGCTCATTTTGAAAACCCAGAAACAATTTCATATACTTTGGAATTAGGCCGTGATAGGGGCATTGCTCCTTCGTTGTGCATTAAGAATTAAACCGGCAAATGTCGGTTTTTTTAATTAGGGTGTTTGGTTGGTTTAGGGAGTTTGGAGGGCTTAGAGAAATCTCCCCAAACCCTCTAAACCTGCTAAACCCTCTTTTGTTTCTATAAACAAAAACAGCTAACAAATAAATGTTAACTGTTTCTATAATATGTACCGAGGAGAGGACATCTCACTCGTCGCTTCGCTCCTCTCCATAGGGCTTCAGCCCTCTGGCGCTCACTACGTTCACTGTCACCCATCTCATGTAAGGGGTGCTACCCCTTACCATCCCCAGTTCGAGTCTTTGCTATTATAAAACAAAAACAGCTAATGATTACTCATTAACTGTCTTTCAATATGTACCGAGGAGAGGACTCGAACCTCCACGCCATTGGCACTGGTTCCTAAGACCAGCGTGTCTACCATTCCACCACCTCGGCTTTTAGTTTTTTGATTGTGCGAGCATTATAAATTATATGTAAAAATATGTCAAGGAGTTTATCAGTTAGTAACTAGTCATTAGTAATTAGTGACTAGTAAGTTGGTAGTCTACGCTAGTTTAAAAGAGAAAGTGTTGAAAATTTCTAATTATAAATTTTTTAAATAATGAATCAATAAGTTATTAAAGTTGGTGTACGTACAAATGCATATTCAGCAATATAGCTAGTCGTTGTCTTAAGGCTATGCCTAGCTTAGCTATCATATTTACCGTCGCACTAATTATCACTAGCGTTAATGCCACTCCGCGGTTTTTGATTACCCCAAAGTGCCGCGAGTAATATTAGTATAAAGAAATATTGCTAAGCCACTAAATTGCTAAATATGTGTTTAATACTAAATTTACATTAGATAACTTATTGATTCAATATTTCATTAGAAAACCTTTGCTAAAGATACCCATGGACAGAGACCTAATTGCTAATTACAAAAAAATTTGATAGGGTTCTACTACTGATCTTTTTAAGGAGTCAATCATGAGTAATCAAGATGAAGGAAGAATCTATGCTCTTCTCGATATCGATACAATAGAGTGGGGATGTCCTCACTGTGGTAGTAGTGTTATCAATGATCAAATTACAGAAATAGAAAGCTCGTATTGTTTTTGTAGTGTTTGTGATAAACCATTTAAAATTGTTAGCTCTGCTTTATTAAATAAGGGAGGTAAAAAATCTCGGTTTAATCAAACAGATCAACACCCAAGAAAAAATATTTCTGTACCACATAAAGCAAATATAAAAATTACCTACATTAATACCATCACAAATATAGAAGATGGGTATAGTACAGGTTGTTTTATCTGTGGTGGTCAACCGAGCGTTCAACCAACCTTTTCATTTTGTGTAAATTCTATTAGTGAGGGTGTTGAAATTTTTAAAAAAAACCCAAAAGGAATTTGGTTTTTTGCTGGATCTCGACGATATGCTAGTAATAATATTATTGTTGGTTCCTGTAATCGTCATGTTGGTTATTTAGTAAAACTTCTCTTTTTGTTAAGTGGGGAAGTCTTTACACAAGAATTGCTTGAAAAAGCAAAAGAGTAAAACGAGCAATTGTTCGTTTTTTTTGTTATTATAAAACAAAGCTTATATACAATGTATAGATATGAATGATTATTTTTTTGCAGCATCAATCGATTACAATATCTATGAAATAGATTTACATGGTACTTCTTCTGTTTCTGAAGCTATTGAGCAACTTGATAGTGAACTATACAGTATAATGAACTCAAAAAAATATTGTCGTGTAATATATGGAATTGGAAAAGGAATATTAAGAAGAGAAATTTTAAACTATCTTAAAAAAGTAAATTATATCTCTGGTTTTAAAGAAGATGCAGAGCATGCTGGGAGTTGTATAGTGGTGTTTTAGTTGAAGGTTTAGGAGGTATAGGAGGTTTGGGAAGTTTAGAAAAAAGATACCTATATCAATGCCTTCAAAACCTTCTACACGTTCCAATCCTCCTAAACCTTCTTAATAATGATAACTCTTACCATTACTAATAGTAATGGCTCTATAAATTTGTTCTACTAGAATTACTTTTGCTAGATTGTGTGGAAAGGTCATGCGTGAAAGGGACATCTTATGATGTGCTTTTTTTAATAGAGAAGAATGAAGTCCTCTTGGCCCGCCTAATAAAAATATTATACTATCTCCATATGATGATTTTTTTTCTAGAAATTGAGAAAACTCTTGAGATGAAAATTCTTTTTCATGTTCGTCTAAAGCTATTATAATTCCTGATAATTTTTCTAATCTTTTTTCTATCATTTCTGCTTCTTGTATTTTTACAACTTCAGCGTTTTCAGGATCTTTAAATGCTTTGTTATCTATATCAATAAATTCTAATATTGCAAATGCTTTTATTCTTTTTGCATATTCATTAATAGCTTTTTGCCAGTATGTATCTTTTATTTTTCCGACTGATAGAATGGTTATTTTCATAGTGTTTTTACTTAGTTTTTTGCTGTGGATAAGTCTTACTTTTTTTTAGGGTGTTTTTAGTTGACAAGTTCTAGTATATGTAGTATACCAAATATAGGTGCATATGCATCATAAATCGATCATTACAATCTACTGACACAAGGAGAACACCATGTCAAAGCGTATACACAAAAAGATTTCATTGGTGCCAAACGTTGATGAAGAAGAATCACAGTCATCGGAGGATGAAGTAGAGTCAACTCCTTTGTTGAGAAGTACTGATTCTTATCATCTGATGCCCTGGCCTAAACCAGAAGATGAAGACGAAGAAGAAGAGACAGAAGAGGAAAAGGCTGAGGAAGCAGAAGAAGATGAAGATGAAGCTTTATCTATGGAAGTTGTAAATCCTAGTTTATTGGCTTCTAATGATACTGGTGTTTTTTTCCTTCCTAGGTTCACAAAAATTTCACCATTAGATGACACGCCTCCTCCTCCTTATGATAGTATTTACAAACAACAATACTTTGACTATAAAAAATGGATAAGAAATCCATGGTCATGGGGTATTGCTGCTCTGTTGTTGCTTTGCATAGCAGGGTATCAACTATTATCTTCTACAAAAAAATCTGAGGTATTACCAAAAAGTGATGAAGTAGCAAAGCTTGTTGCTGATTCTAAAAAAGAAGTACCTCATGAGCCAACAACTCAGAAGCCTTTAGGGCTAAAAGAAGTTGCAAAAGCTCACCCTAACCCAATTCTCACAAAAAAAGAGGTAACTAAGTCACCGACTAAAAAGGTAGTGGCAAAGGAACCTCTCATAAAAGAGACGCCACTTGTGGCTGAAGGTATCTATATATATAAGGAAGGGGATGTACTTTGGACAGTAGCAAGAACACATGGTCAAAAACCGTGGACGGTCATATTTAACAATAGACCTAAATATCTTGCACGCTGTCTCGAGACAAACAAACCTAATCAGTGTCGCTATGATAGATGGGCTAACTACCTTAAACCTGGTGACGAGATTATTCTATTCTACCCAAAAAATATTGTTAATCAAAAAGTTGCATCGGTGACGGTACAGCCCAAAGAGAAGACATTGTTTGAGGTGAGTAATCGAGTAAAGATTAATGTTTGGCATCTTTATTGGGTAAATCTTGTTGATAAGGAAGCTCAGTGTAAGAAGCTGTATACACATGCAACATGGAAGTGTTCACAAGGAGCTTGGGCGTATCGTCTGATTCCTGGGACTCTTCTCAAAACAGAAGGAAGTTATGCAAAAGCTTCTCATACTTGGAAAAAAGCTAAGAACAAAAAAAGTTCTGTGTATGTTGGTCGTGGTCCAATTGGGCCTGCGCGTTTGCATAGACATAAGCATTCAAAAAATGTTAATAGTTCACATCTCTTTATTGTTAAAAATAGAAAAAAACTGAAGAAACGAAGTCATAAAAAAGATAGAAAAAAATGGGATGGTAATATGAAAGGAAAAGTCTATACGGACCTACCAAAATATTATAAGGATTTAGATTATTGGTAAAACTACCATATTGATAAAAGTGAGGAACGGTACCACCTCATTAAAAAGTACCAAACATAAAATGAAATTTTAATAAAAAAGGTTTACTCGTACCTATTAAAATCGAGTGGTAAGTATCTTTATATAGCAAATCTATATTGTCAGTAGATATAGTCAGCCGTTTATCTTTTTTCGCTTTATTAAAGAAAAAAGATAGATGGTTTTTTTTAATATAAATTAGCAGTTATTAATTAATAAGGTGGAAGGTGTACCATAAGGGTATACATAAAATAAATTGTACATCTAGAGAAGGCGCCTTGGGGTGCAATATAAAACTTTATAAAAATATCAAAAAATTTGGCTAAATATACCGAAGAATTCTTACAAAAAATAATATAAAATATCTTCCTAACTACAATAGATTATCTATGTTATCCCCAAAATAAAAGTTACGCACATACCTATGCTTGACAGCCAAATATAAATCATATACAATGCTCAGGCAATCAATCACCCACGTCCACTGACACAGCTTGGACCACTGGCTAAAATTAAATAAGAAATCTAAAATTTCTTAAGAAATTAAACTCAGAGGTACTGAGCGGTAGACAATTCTAACCGCCAAGACGCGGTTTTTTTAAACTCAAAATTTGATCAAATGTAAGTTCTTACGAGAATTATCATGTGATCAAATTTGAAGATCACACGATGATCATTACAATTCAAATCATATTCTTTTTAAACAACACAGTGTTAATTTTTTAATTAACATTGGGAATGTCAATAAGCAAAACAACAACAATGCAAAAACAGTTACATGTTTTCGTAGTGCGCAATAAGGGCGTACGGTGGATGCCTAGACACCAAACAACGATGTAGGACGTAGTAGTCTGCGATAAGCTTCGGCGAGGTGACAAACAACCTTTGACCCGGAGATTTCCGAATGGGGGAACCCAACTTGAGTAATATTGAGTTATCACATATTGAATATATAGATATGTGAGGAAGACCTAGCGAAGTGAAACATCTCAGTAGCTAGAGGAAAAGAGAACATTAAAAAGCTCCATCTTCGGATGGAGTGTGATTCCCCTAGTAGCGGCGAGCGAACGGGGAGAAGCCCAAACCCACTCTATGAAACTTTAAGATTTCGAGTGTCTTCGGACACGAGAATATTGAAGCGAAAGGTCAGGCCCTTGTAGAGTGAGGGGTTGTAGGATGCAACATCAGCTACCTGATATGCTGGTTATGTGTGAGATTTATAGCTGAAAATTTCTGGAAAGAAATTCCATAGAGGGTGATAGACCCGTAAGCGAAATATTTCTTGCATGTAAGTTTGTACTCCTGAGTACGGCGGGACACGTGAAATCCTGTCGGAATCTACCGTGACTATGCGGTAAGGCTAAATATGTTTGGTGATCGATAGTGAACTAGTACCATGAGGGAAAGGTGAAAAGCAGCCTGGAAAGGCGGTGAAATAGATCCTGAAACCGTACGCTTACAAAGAGCTAGAGCCCTAGTCACCTTCGGGTGGCAGGGTCATAGTGTTCCTATTGAAGAATGAGCCTGCGAGTTACTAGCTATGGCAAGCTTAAGGGCCTTTGGTCCGAATGCATAGGGAAACCGAGTCTTAATAGGGCGAATAAGTCGTAGTTAGTAGACCCGAAACCGAGTGAGCAATCCATGACCAGGTTGAACTTCCATGATAAATGGAAGGGAGGACCGAACACACGCGCCGTGCAACACGCGGTGATGAGTTGTGGATAGCGGAGAAATTCTAATCGAACTCGGTAATAGCTGGTTCTCCTCGAAATAGCTTTACGGCTAGCTGTATATGTTCCTACTGGGGGTAGAGCACTGGATGTGGATGGGGCGGTTTACTGTACCCACTACAATCAAACTCCGAATACCAGTAGTCAATAGTATGCAAGTTAGACTATGGGGGCTAAGCTTCATAGTCGAAAGGGAAACAGCCCAGATCGCAAATTAAGGTCCCTAAATCAATACTAAGTGTAAAAGGTGGTGATAATTCTCATACAACCAGGAGGTTGGCTTAGAAGCAGCCATCCTTTAAAGAAAGCGTAATAGCTCACTGGTCAAGAGTTTTTGCACCGACAATGTACCGGGGCTAAGTATTGTACCGAAATTGCGAATGTGTAATCACTGAGGTGATTATATGTGGTAGAGGAGCGTTCCTATTGCACTGAAGTCGGACCCGTGAGGGCCGGTGGAGCGATGGGAAGTGAGAATGCAGGCACTAGTAGCAAGAATGAAGGTGAGAATCCTTCACGCCGAAAATCCAAGGTTTCCAGGGCAACGAGAATCGTCCCTGGGTTAGTCGATCCTAAGGTGAGGCCGAAAGGCGTAGTCGATGGAAGAGCAGGTTAATATTCCTGCACTTGGTATAGTTTGTTTATGTATGTGCATATCAAAGGTCTGAACGTTGTATGGCTACACGTTTCGCAAGATAGAGGCAGAGTCTCCGGACAAAGCCGATTCAGATTAGAGATGTGCCTAGAAAAGTACATAAACGCTAGGCTATATCAATCCGTACCGCAAACCGACACAGGTGGATAGGTCGAGAAGACCAAGGCGCACGAGAGAAACATTGGTTAAGGAACTCGGCAAAACAGCGGCCGTAACTTCGGGATAAGGCCTCCCCAACTTCGGTTGGGGTCAACAAAAGATATCACGCGACTGTTTACCAAAAACACAGCTCCCTGCTAAATCGTAAGATGATGTATAGGGGGTGATGCCTGGCCAGTGTCAGAACGTTAAGGGGATGGGTTATTTCTTCGGAAAGAAGCTTTGAACTGAAGCGCTGATGAACGCCGGCGGTAACTATAACCGTCCTAAGGTAGCGAAATTCCTTGTCGGGTGAGTTCCGACCCGCACGAATGGCATAACGGTGTGATAACTGTCTTAACCATGTACTCGGCGAAAATGCAGTTGTCGTGAAGATGCGACATTCCCGCAGCAAGACGAAAAGACCCCATGAAGCTTTACTACAGTTTGATACTGATACAGTGCTTCATATGTTCAGCATAGGTGGGAGCCCTCGGGCACCAATGAGATACCACCCTTATGCTGTACTGTATCTAACCATTTTGGCTGAATCGTCTTAATGGGACAGTATCTGATGGGTAGTTTAACTGGGGCGGTTGCCTCCTAAACAGTAACGGAGGCGTTTACAAAGGTTGGCTTGGACCGGATGGAAATCGGTCTGGACGTGCAAACGCATAAGCCAGCTTTACTGCAAGGGCTATCACCCGCGCAGTTACGAAAGTAGAAGTTAGTGATCCGACCGTGGGACATAGGACCGCGGAAGCTCAACAGATAAAAGTTACTCTGGGGATAACAGGCTGATCCTGCCTAAGCGTCCATAGCGACGGCAGGGTTTGGCACCTCGATGTCGGCTCGTCGCATCCTGGGGGTGAAGAAGCTCCCAAGGGTTAGGCTGTTCGCCTATTAAAGCGGCACGCGAGCTGGGTTCAGAACGTCGTGAGACAGTTCGGTCTCCTATCTGCTGTGGGCGTCGAATATTGAATGGGCTCATCCCTAGTACGAGAGGACCGGGATGGACGAACCTCTTGTGTACCAGTTGTCCTGCCAAGGGCATAGCTGGGTAGCGAAGTTCGGTTTGGATAAGCGCTGAAAGCATCTAAGCGCGAAGCCGTCCATGAGATTAATATTCATTTGAGGTACCTTCGAGACGAGGAGGTTGATAGGCACTAGGTGTAAGCTCTAACGAGTGTAGCCGAGGTGTACTAATTTACCAAGCGCACTGTGATAACATGCAACTGTGCGTTCCACCAAGTGAGTATTTTCTTAGGAAAATACAAACATTTTTATTGATATGATTTGATTGTATGCACAGCCTAAAAACTGAGTATAGAATCTAGGTACTTCTTGTAGTGAGGGTACACCTGTTCCCATCTCGAACACAGTAGTTAAGCTCACCAACGCCGATGATAGTCGAAAGGCAAAAGTAGGTAGGTGCCTAGATCCTGTACTCAGTTTTTTTTCGCCCCGCCTTTGGCGGGGACGAACCCAACGTAGTTCACACTTATAAAGCTCTGAGCGTAGCGAAGTGCTAAATAAGTAGATGAATGAAGGAGGGTAAAAACGCTAGTATTAGAACAAAAACTTATCTGAATATAATATATATTCAGATAACAAAACATAAAAAACAAGCATTAATTTGCTTGTTTTTTTGTTTCTAACCTCTCCTGAAGTAGGAGAGGACGCACCCCGCCTTGGCGGGGTAACCCAACGACAAGCTCAGGATAGGCTGCAAACACCGATAGGTACGCGATTAATCGCGTACCTATCAACACCATCAACATCCCAATATAGGTGCAATAAAATAAAAAAAATTATACATTTTTTATGCATCTGGCCTTCTCTGCTTTCCAAGCCTTTATAGCCTTCTAGGCCTTCTCTAACTTATCCCCATATATACCACTATATAGCACAAACTTTCTTGACAGGTCTAAGTTACTCAGGTATTATGTAGGTCGTCTCATAAAATATTTGAGCAATTAGTTCTTTCACAAACGTTCTGATCATATATTTCTTTATCAAGTTATTTTAAATAATATTTGGTAGAAATATATATGATTAGGACCTAGCCGATCAGAAATCAGTTGTTGGGCGCGTTGCCTTTCGACAATTCATATAGTCTACATTTGGATTATACACTAGGATTGAATCGAGCACAGCTCGAAAAGAGAGAAAGTCAAAATGCGCATCCCACAGAACACCAGCATTGGCGGCAACATCCACAACATCAAGCCTGGCTTCGTGAGCCACGCTCAGGTGACTGCCGGCAAGCTGACCGACAAGATCAGCGCCGACTCCGGTCCGCTGACCAAGAAGTACCCGCGCGAGATCCTCGGCAGCATGATGAGCCTCTTGCTCCTCACGCTCACCTTGGCGCTCAAGAACCTGGCCGAGAGTCGTTCCATCGACATTCAGCACACCGAAGGCTACAAGGTCATCGGCAAGCTGGTCGTTGGCACGAAGTTCAACTTCAAGGCCATCGTTGCGCGCACCGCCAAGAAGGGCTACACGGAGATCAACCCGAACCTCATCAACCTCCTGCAGGGCGATGAGTTCAACCCCGAGAACATCGAGGTCGTCGGGTACATCAAGCCGATGTCGATCAAAGAGCAGACTCAGTTCATGCAGTACCTCAACGAGGCCTACGGCACGCTCTTGGTCCTGAACAACGGTGACAACGAGTTCGTCGCCAACTTCTTCAAGCGCTCCTTCCTCAACGCCGACGTCACCAACCTCATCGCGACCGCTGACCACTTCGACTTCGCGTCGGACATCGTGATCGACAGCGAGACCGGCAAGGTGATCGACAGCGAGGTTGTCGTTCCGGAGACCGTCAACGCCTGATCGGCGCGCCCCAAACCTACTTCGGTAGCTCGGGGTGCAAACCCAGAAGCAAGTTAGTGCGAACGCACTCCCAACTTCTGGTCGAACCTCACTCAACGCTCGCGCGTCGGGTGAGGTTCTCTTTTTTTTATACGCATTATTTATTTCTCAAAATATTATATTTATAGTATGATATAAACTATAAAAAATATTACATAAATATATGAATTCAGAAAGAAGAGGAAGACCGGTAAGTATGGCATCAGAAGAAGGAGGAAAAAAAAGGCCTGAAATTACTGATTTTCCAGTACCTTATATTCAACCCGTAACTCCAAATGGACCAAGAGAAACACCTGAGGTTCCTGTTGAAGATACTATTTCTCCTGAAAGAGCTCAAGAAATTTTAGATGGTAATAAAGAAGAACTAGAAGAAGAACCAAATTAAATAAAAAAATAATCCTGAGTAAAATTAGGGTTATTTTTTTAAAGCTTTCTAAGCCTTCACAGCCTTCTAGGCCTCCCAAGCCTTCTTAAATATCAATTTCCATACTCACAGGACAATGATCTGAACCCATAACTTCTGGGTGAATTTCTGCAGAGGTAATTTTATCTTTAATGCTATCTGATGTACAAACATAATCAATCCTCCAGCCAACATTACGCTCACGTGCGCCACCCCAATGAGACCACCAACTATATTTTTCGGTAATATCGCCATGTATATGTCTAAATGAATCTACAAAACCAGCTTTAACAAAATTATCAAAACCTTCACGTTCTTCGTTAGTAAATCCATTTTTACCTATGTTAGCTTTTGGTCGTGCTAAATCTATTTCTTTATGTGCAACATTTAAATCGCCACAAAAAATAACAGGTTTCTTTTTTTCTAATGCTTTACAGTGATCTAAAAATAATTTGTCCCATTGTTTATGTCTAAAATTAAGCCGTGAGAGGTCACCTTTAGTGTTAGGTGTATAAACCGTCACAAGATAGTACTTATCAAACTCAGCGGTAATTACACGCCCTTCTGATGATGCTTCGCGTTCTTGTTCATCAAAGATTTTTGCTGTTTTTTGAACTTCTGGTAAAAAATCATTAATTACACTAAGTGGTTTTTGTTTTGTAAAAATTGCTGTTCCAGAATATCCTTTTTTTTCTGCAGAATTCCAATATTCTATATAATCTGGATGATCAAATTCTACTTGAGTTGGGTTAGCTTTTGTTTCTTGTAAACATAAAATATCAGGATTATGTTTTTTGATAAAGGGTAAAAAAGCATCTTTTCTAATAACTGCCCTAATTCCATTTACGTTCCATGATATGATTTTTTGTTTCATAATTTTTATTAATTGCTAGTTACTAGTTATTAATTACTCTAATAGTACACTGTTATATATTTAGATACAAATTTATCCACAAATAAAAAGAATTGCAAAAATAAAAATTTGTTGATATAGTCATTTTACAAAAAAAGCATTATATAAAATATAAACAAATATATAAATAATATGACTGAAGAATTATTTGAAGAAACAAAAGAATTAGTATTGGCTCATATTCAATTGCTGTTTAAGCAAATGGAAGAAGACATGGTAATTTCTCATCAAGAAAAATATACTCTTCTAGAAGATTCATTAGAGCAGGCAAGTGATGCTTCTGAACTGCGAGTTGCTTTTGATCAGTGGTATAGTGACCATGCTGAAGATATCAATTTTGAACATGAAGCTGATGACATTTGGGATCATGCTACAAACGGTGATGACGATGATGATGACATTAGCTGGTAATAATATTGGTAATAAAAATTAAATTTAATAAGCTCGACTTTGTCGGGTTTTTTTATTATAATGTATTTATATATAGATAATAATATATAAATTTTTATGTCTACTTTAGAAAAAATAAAATCTATTCTTGGTAAAGAAGATGTAGATAATTTGTTATCTCATGAATGTAAAACTTTTTCTAAAGATTTAGTTCATGTTCCTAGCATAGAAACTATTAAAAATAATTTTGGGCAATCAGATAGATCTCAAGATGTTTTAAATAATCTTCATAGATTATATGGTCATGGTAGATTAAAAAATACTGGCTATCTTTCTATATTGCCAGTTGATCAGTCTATAGAACATAGCGCTGGAGCAAGTTTTGCAAAAAATCCAATATATTTTGATCCTGAAAATATTTTAAAACTTGCCATAGAAGCTGGGTGTAGTGCCGTTGCCACAACTGCAGGAGTATTAGGAATGATGAGTAATACATATTCAGACGATATTCCTTTTATTGTAAAACTTAATCATAATGATTTATTACGGTTTCCTAATGACTATGATCAAGTAATGTTTAGTAGCGTAGAGCGTGCGCATAATCTTGGTGCAATTGGAGTTGGTGCAACTATATATTTTGGTTCTCAAGATAGCAAAAGACAAATACAAGAAGTCGAACAAGCTTTTGAAGAAGCGCATAAATTAGGAATGTTTACAGTATTATGGTGTTACTTAAGAAGTGATGGCTTTGTTGTTGATGGTGTTGATTATCATAATTCTGCAGATTTAACTGGTCAAGCAAATCATATTGGTGTAACTATTGGTGCTGATATTATTAAACAAAAATTAGCTACTAATAATGGAGGGTATAAAGCAATAAATAAAAAAACTAAGTTTGGAAAATTTGATGAACTTATGTATACAGAGTTATCATCTGATCACCCTATAGATTTAGTTAGATATCAAGTTGCTAATTGTTACATGGGAAGAATTCCATTAATAAATAGTGGTGGAACAAGTGGAGATAACGATTTACACGATGCTGTGAGATCTGCTGTTATTAATAAAAGAGCAGGCGGTTCTGGGTTAATCTTAGGGAGAAAAGCATTTCAAAAGCCGCTTGAAGAGGGTGTAGAAATTTTAAATGCTGTACAAGACGTGTATTTATGTAAAGATATAAATATAGCCTAAAAAATAAGCTCAAATTATGGGGCTTATTTTTATTGACAACAGGCCATGTAAGTTATAAGCTAGATAACGCTAATATATAAAAAGCTAAAAGAGAGAGTATAGGTATTTATGTTTATTATAGATTTTGACGATACGCTATTTAATACACAAAAATTTAAAGAGCAAAGAGAGAGGGCATTATCAAATGTTGGTGTCTCAAAGCAAATGTATGATCAAACCTATAAAAATGCGAGAGTAGATAATAATGGGTTATATAACTACACAGATTATAGGCATGCAGAAATTTTGTCTGAATGTGGTTTTGATTATGATCAAATATTAGATGCTTTTAATAATGTAATGGCTCAAGATAATTTAAAGAATTTATTATTTGAAGATACTAAATTATTTTTAGATTTCATAAAAAAAAGAGATTCTAAAATGATTTTATTAAGTCTAGGTAGTCATGATTTTCAAAAAATAAAATCACAAGGCTCTGGCATATTAGATTACTTTGATTTTGATGACATATATTTTGTTCAAGACGATAAAAAAAATATTATTTCTGAAATTTTAAAAAATTCTAAAAATAATAATTATAATCAAAATATTTGGTTTATAAATGACAAAATAAAAGAAACTAAAGAGATACAAGAAAAGTTTCCAGAATTAAAAGCGATTATAAAAAGTAATAATAATAATTTTGTAAAAATTATAGATTATATAAAAAAATATGAAAACTAATATTAATAACTTAAAAAAAATTGGAGCAGTAATTTTAGCAGCAGGAAAGGGGACAAGGCTTGGCTGTACAGATATTCCTAAAGTAATGTTAGAAATAGAAGGAAAGCCGCTAGTAGGTTATAGTGTAGAAACTTTAGAGGCAATGGGGTTATCTAAAAATCAAATTTGTTTAGTTGTTGGTTTTAAAAAAGAAAAAGTAGAAGAATATTTTAAAGATAGAGTTATTTTTGCTCATCAGGAGCAACAAAAAGGAACAGCGCACGCAGCATATATTGGAATTAAAGCCTTACCAAATGATATTGAAACAGTTTTAGTAATGGGTGGAGATGATAGTGCATTTTATACTAAAGAAAGTTTGTTAGATTTTATTAATAAACATGTTGAAAATAATGCAACATTAAGTTTACTAACTGCGCACGTTAAAAATCCAGATTCACTTGGAAGAATTGTTAGGCATGTTGGTAATGATAAAGATGGTGATGTAGAAATTATTGAAAAAGAATATTTAACACTTGAGCAAAAAGAAATAAATGAAATTAGCACAGGAACTTTTGTGTTTAATAAAGAGTGGTATTTAGATATTTTTCCTGATATGCCACAGTTAAGAAAATTAGGAGAATTTGGATTACCAACTGCATTAGCAATGGCAAGAAATCAAAACAAAAAATATCAAATGGTAACACTAAAAGATGGAACAGAGTGGCATGGAGTAAATACACCAGAGCAATTAGAAGAAGCTAAAATAAGAAAGGCATAAAAATATGTGTGGAATTATAGGGTACATAGGCAGTAAACAGGTTGTTCCTATTTTGGTTAATGGTCTTAGGCGTTTAGAATATCGTGGATATGACAGTTCAGGAATTGCTGTTTTTAATAAAGATGGCGGCATTGATAGGGTAAGAGCTGTAGGAAAAGTAGATAATCTTTCTCAAAAGCTAGATAAAAAAAAATTAGAAAGTACTGTAGGAATCGCACATACAAGATGGGCAACACATGGTGGGGTAACACTTGAAAATGCTCACCCTCATGTTGCTCATGACGGAAAACTTGCTATCGTCCATAATGGAATTATTGAAAACTACAGAGAGCTAAAAGAAATGTTAGGCGTTGATTGCAAATCAGAAACTGATACAGAAATTTTAGCGCATTTAATTTCTAGTAAATATACTGGCGACTTAAGATCAGCTGTAACACAAGCTTTAAAACTTGTACAAGGAACTTATGGGCTTGTTGTTATGCACCAAGATCATTTAGATAATTTGGTCGTAGCAAGATTGGGGAGCCCATTAGTAATTGGAATTGGAAATGCAGAGCAAGGTGGGACACATGAATATTTTGTGGCGAGTGATGCAACACCATTATTGTCTTATACCAAAGACGTCGTTTATTTAGATGATGGAGAACTTGCAACTGTTAGTACACATGGAATTCAAATATATAATTTAAATTCTCAAAAAAATATAAATACTGAAGTTATAAAAAAAGTTGAAACTATAGAATGGTCAGATGAAGAAGCGCAAAAACAAGGCTTTGATCATTTTATGTTAAAAGAAATACATGATCAGCCAAAAGTTTTTCAAGATGCTATTAGAGGAAGAATAAATAATAGCGAAGGAACTTCTATACTTGGTGGTTTAAATATGACAGATCAAGAAATTCAAAGTATTGATAGAATTATTTTGATTGCCTGCGGAACAGCAAGTTATGCTGCAATGATAGGAAAATATGCCATAGAAAGATTAGCTAGAATTCCTGTAGAAGTAGAAATTGCAAGTGAATTTAGATATAAAGATCCGGTAGTAAATAAAAAAACTTTAGTTTTTGCGATTTCTCAAAGTGGTGAAACAGCTGATACTTTAGCAGCTCTTAAAGAGGCGAAACGTCGCGGTGCATATGTAAGAGGAATTGTTAACGTAATCGGTTCTACAATTGCAAGAGAAACAGATGGGGGAACATATATTCATGCTGGGCCTGAGCTTTCAGTTGCTTCTACAAAAGCATATACAAATATGGTTGCTGTATTATTATTATATGCAATACAATTTGGGCGTGCTCGTGGATTAAGTATTGCAACTGGGCAAAGACTGATTAGTGCATTGCAAGAAATTCCAAGTAAGATGGAAGAAATTTTAAAACAAAAAGATAAAATAAAAATAATCGCAGAAAAATATAAAAATAATAAAGACTGTTACTTTCTAGGACGTGGAATTAACTACCCTGTAGCACTTGAGGGGTCACTAAAGCTAAAAGAGATCTCATATATCCATAGTGAGGGATATGCTGGTGGTGAGTTAAAACACGGGCCAATTGCCTTATTGCAAGATGGATTTCCTGTGATAGTTTTAGCTACAAAAAATCAGTTATATAAAAAAATGTGTAGTAATATAGAAGAAATAAAAGCGCGAGGTGCAGATATTTTTGCTATTGCTACAAAAGGAGACAAAGATATTAAAGATTTGTGCGATGATGTAATATTTGTTCCAGAAACTATGGAATTATTAGAACCATTATTAAACACTATACCTCTGCAATTATTTAGTTATTATGTTGCTATTGGTTTAGATCGTGATGTAGATAGACCCAGAAATTTAGCGAAGTCAGTTACTGTAGAATAGAATAAATATTATGAAAAAAATAGTAGTAATCGGGGGAGGAACAGGAACGACGGCTGTTCTCTCTGGATTAAAAAAATATAAAAACTATCATTTAGAAGTTATTGTGAGCATGACTGATGATGGCGGTAGTAACGCTGTTATTAGAGATCAGTTTGGTCTATTGCCTTTAAGTGATTTAAGAAAATCTATTATTGCATTAGGTGCTGCAGATAAATTTTTATTACGTGATATTTTTACTTATAGATTTGATAAAGGAGATGGGCTAAGTGGTCACACACTTGGTAATTTAATTATGATGGGACTTAGTAATATTACTGGTAGTGAAGTCGGTGCAGTAAAAGCTGTAAGTGAGCTTTTTGGTGTTACTGGAACGGTGATTCCTGTGACTACACAAAAGACAACTTTAGTTGCAACTTATGATGATGGTGTTACTGTTAAAGGTGAACATATTATTGATGAGCCAAATATTGCAAGTGATAGAAAAATTACAAATTTAACATTAGATCCAAAAGTAAGCGCAAATCAAGACGCTATTAATGCCATAAAAAATGCTGATATAATTATCGCTGGTCCTGGTGATTTATATACTAGTACTATTGCAAATATTATTGTTGGTGATGTTGCTAAAGCTATTAAAGAAAGCCCGGCACGTTTTATTTTTATAAGTAATCTAATGACTAAAAAAGGACAAACGCACTGGATGACGCATGAAGATTTAATATCAGAAATGGAAAAATATTGTAAAAGAAAACCAGATATTAGTATTATCCATAATGGGGAATTTCCAGATGATGTTGTAAAACATTATGCGTTAAAAAACGAGCATCCTATTAAGATATCTAAAAATAAAAATAACTATACTATTATTTCTAAAGATATTGTTTCAGAGGAAATTACAGAAAAACAATCTGGAGATGATTTAATAAGAAGCTTAATTAGACATGATACTAAAAAATTAGGAAAAGTTTTAGATGAAATTATATGTCAGAAATTTTAAAAAATAATATAGCATCAAAATCAATAAAAGTTTTTATATTAGATAAAAATGATGGTAATAAAGAAATTGCTAGAGCTTATTTATATTTAATAAAAAATGATTTATATGATCAGCCATATGGTTTAGTAGAAGATGTTTTTGTTGATGAAAATCATAGAAGTAATGGTTTAGGAAATAAAATTCTTTTAGCTATAATTAAAGAAGCAAAAGATAATAATTGTTATAAATTATTAGCGCAATCAAGACATGATAATAAAAAAATTCATGATTGGTATAGTAAACTAGGATTTGAAAATTATGGTTTAAATTTTAGAATGAACTTATAGTAGGCCTAGAAAGCTAAGAAGGCTCGGAATGCTTTTCTTGCCTTCTCGGCCTTCATAGCCTTACAAGCTTTCTAAGCCTTAAAAAAATATATGAATTTATTTGAACATGAGGGAAAAAAAATATTTAAAGATTTTGGAATAAATATTCCAAAAAGTATTTTGGTAGATAAAGATGATGATATAAATAAAAAATATCTAGAATTAGAAAATTTAGGATTAAAAGATATTGTTGCTAAAATTCAAATTTTATCTGGTAAACGTGGAAAAAATAATGGAATTAAATTTTGCAGTTCTCAAGAAGAAGTTTTAGAAGCTAGTAAAAAATTATTTAATTTAAATATCAAAAATCAGTTTGTTGATAGTGTTTTACTAGAACAAAAATTAGATATTTTAGAAGAACATTATTTGTCTATAGTTTATGATACAAATTTAAAACATCCTGTTTTGATTTATAGCAAACGTGGGGGAGTAGACATAGAAGAAGTAGATAAAAAAGATATTATTAAAATTAGTTTAGATATTTTTCAAGGTGAATCGCGAAGCGAGAGAGGGTACTCTGGGGTAAATAAAGAAAAAATTGATATTAAAAATATAGATCAAAATATTTTAGATATTATTAATAAATTATATAATTTATTTTTAGATCAAGATGCGAGATTAGTAGAAATAAATCCACTTGTAAAAACAAAACAAGGGGAATGGTATGCTGCTGATGCTAAAGTTGCTCTTGATGAAGATGCTTTTTATAGACATGAAGATAGAAAGCTTAAACCAAGAAGTATGATGGGAAGGTTGCCAACCAAGCGAGAGCTTGATGCAGCAAAAATTGATGAGGGAGAAAAATATTATAGAGGGACAGCAGGAAAATATATTGATATGGACGGTGATGTTGCTGTTATTTTTAGTGGTGGTGGAGCAAGTTTAGCTGCGATGGATGCTATGATAAATGCAGGATTAACTCCTGCAAATTATACTGAATATAGTGGAAATCCTCCTAGAGAAAAAGTTGAAGCTTTGGCAAAAGTTGTTTTATCAAAACCAAACTTAAAAGGATTATGGATGGCCGGTGCTGTTGCAAACAGTACTGATGTGGCCGAAACATTTAAAGGAATTATTGATGTGTTAGATGAAGTAAAACCGACTTTCCCAATTGTTATTAGACGTGCTGGCCCAAATGATAAAGAAGGAATGAAATTAATGAAAGAATGCGCCGAAAGAAATAATTTAAATATTAAACTATTTGGAAAAGAAGTTGGTATAGACGAAACTGTTTTAGTTTTAGCTGATATGATTAATAATTAAAATTATGTTAATAAATAAAGAAACAAAAATTTTGATTCAAGGAATTACTGGTAAAGAAGGTCAACGTGCTGCGGCTCGTATGATTAATTATGGAACAAATATTATTGGTGGGGTTAGACCAGGCAAAGGGGGAGAGGGAGTATTAGGTAAACCTGTGTTTAATACTGTTCAAGAAGCTGTAGGCGAGCTTGGGCAAATAGATGCTACAGCAATTTATGTTCCACCATTTGCTGCTAAAGCTGCTATTATAGAAGCACTAGAAGCTGGAATTAAACTGATTAACTGTGTTGTAGAAAGAATTCCTATTAAAGATACTGCAGAATGTTTAGCTTTATCTAAAAAATATGATGCAAAAATTTTAGGACCATCTTCATTTGGAATTATGGTTCCAGGTGTAGCAAGACTTGGAGTAATAGGTGGACCCGTAGAATTAGTAGATGAAATTTACATTAAAGGAGATATTGGAATTATTTCTCGTTCTGGTGGAATGACTAATGAAATTTCTTGGCAAATCAGAAAAAATGGAATGGGACAAAGCAGTGTTGTACACGTTGGTGGAGATTTATTAATGGGTATGACATATGCTGACTTATTAGAATTATTTGAAAAAGATGATCAAACAAAAGGTGTGGTTATTTTTGGAGAACATGGTGGTACCTATGAATTTGAAATAGTAGAATTAATAAAAAATAAAAAATTTACAAAACCATTAGTAATGTATGTTGGTGGTGAATTTGCAAATAGCTTACCTGAGGGTGCAAGTATTGGTCATGCTGGTGCAATAGTAGAAAAAGGAAAAGGTGCAAAAGAAAAAACAGAGGCACTAAAAAGTGTTGGAGTGCATGTAGTAAAAAAATATGAAGAACTAGCAACAGAAATAAAAAAGTTTATATAAAATAATTAATAATATATGCAAGTTAATACTAAAATTACAGATATAAAAAATGGTGAAGAAATAATTAGAGGAGAAAAATTAAGTTCACTAATTACTAATGCAAGTTTTAGTGAAACTATATTTTTATTACTAACAGGAAATAAACCAAGTAGTGATGAGCTTGCAGTGTTTAATGCCGTATTAGTTGCCGCAATTGATCATGGTCCAGGAACAGCGTCAGGTCAAACTTCAAGAATTGTTGCCTCAGCAAAAAATAGTGTTCACGTTTCTGTTGCTGCAGGAATTTTAGCAATGGGAGAAAGACATGGTGGAGCAATAGAAGGAGCTGCAAAGTTTTTTGTAGATAACAAAGAAAATAATATTTCAGAAATTATTTTAAAATATAAACAAGATAAAAAATATGTTCCAGGTTTTGGACATGCGGTGTTAGAAATAGACACAAGATCAGAAAAATTATTTGAAGTTGCAAAAAAACATAATTATTTTAAAACTTATTGTGAAGTTGCAATAACAACACATACAGAAATTAATAATCTAAGTTCTAAAACTTTAGCCTTAAACATAGACGGTTCTATGGCTGCTGTATTATTAGATTTAGGGTTTAGTGTGGATATGATGAAAGGTGTATTTATTATTTCAAGAACACCTGGATTAGTTGCGCAAACTATAGAAGAAAATCAAGATAATGTTGGGCTAAGAAGATTGTCACAAGATGATATAACTTATAGTGGAAAATAAAATTATAATTAGCAAAATAAAAAAAACCCATAAGGGTTTTTTTTATTAATGAATAAACATTACTTTTTTTTCTTAGCCACAGCTTTTTTCTTTTTAGCTGGAGCTTTTTTCTTAGCAACCGGTTTCTTTTTAGCAGCAGCTTTTTTCTTAGCTGGTGCTTTCTTTTTTGCCGGTTTTTTAGCTACTTTTTTCTTAGCCACAGCTTTTTTCTTTTTAGCTGGTGCTTTTTTCTTAGTAGCCGGTTTTTTCTTTGCTGCTGGTTTCTTTTTAGCAGCTGGTTTTTTCTTAGCTACTACTTTTTTCTTTGCTGCTGGTTTCTTTTTAGCTGCCGGTTTTTTCTTTGCAACTGTTTTCTTTTTTGGAGGCATAAAATTATTATGACTTTTTGTAATGATTTATATAATTTGACATGACCATGGTACATACCAAATCAAATTATTTTTGTTTACATGACAAGCATCGACGTAAACGGTTCGACCTTTTTTATTAGTATACTATTGTTTTTATTTTTCTCTAAATTTTTTTTAAAAAAAACATGTGCATAACAAATAAAATAAAAAATAAAAAAACATAATTTTTTAATTTATGTTTTTTAAAATATTTTTATTTAGCTTAATTCTATCTCTAAAATATTTTTATTTAATATTTTTTTTGCAGAAATTATTTTTTTATTTAACCATTTTTTTTCAAATAATTTTTCATGCCATTCAAATATTTCAGGTTGTAAAATCCAATCAATAAAATTTTGTAGTAATTCTATTAAAATATTTTTTGCTTCAATGGTTTGCATTTTTATTTTATTAATTGTAAGTAGCCAATTAATTGCATGTTTGTATCCTGATGCATATGTTGGAGATTTATTTACAATTTTTCTGATTTGTTCTGTTCTACTAATATTTAACATATCTAAACTATCAGCATCTTCTAAAATTTGTAAAATTATTTTTTTCTCTTGTTTTGATAATAAAAAATGAGAAAACCATTTTAATAATAAACTTTTTGATAATAAAATAATTACAGCATTAATAGTTACTTTATTTAATTGCTTATTTCTAAAAGCAAAATAAAAAAGCATAATAGCAGAAATAATATCATCAAACATAGACATAAAAAACAATGAAGATTTTGATGTAACTGTTCTTCCTACATCATGCCACCACGCTGCTAAAAGAAGTGTTTGTTTACCTGGTGTTGTAAGATTTTGTGATTTTGCTATAGTTTCACTATAGTTAACAACACGCTTTACATGATTGTAATCATGAATAGGATCATGACAATGCTTCATCTTGTGTGCGGCTAACCAGATAAGTTTGTTATTTGGTATATTCATAGTGGTACCACTATAGCAAATTATGATATAGATATAAAGGGCAAAGTATAGGTTTATTTATTGTTAAGCTTGTTTGCAAGCCAAAGTGAACCCTTGCAAGTTTTATATCTTATCTAAAGCTTGCTTTGCAAGCCGAACCCGCCAAAGTTGGGCGGGGCAGGCTTGACAAAAGCATTAATTTATGGTTATATTGAGTGTCTACTTCATGCATTGTAAAAATTTGCTTGTAGGATAGACTTGATCTTTCCATTTCAACAATAGCAACAAGTGTTGCACAACCGCACCTAGGAGGTGTCCCATGCGTACTTCGCATTCGTTTTTGCTTGTGATTGCCATGGTGGCACTCACGTTTTCTCTTTCCGGCTGCTTGCCTGATCAACTCACCGATACGCAGATCGATGAAAAGATCTGCCAAGCTGCACCTGACAAGTGCTTGGTTCAAGACACTGGTTCTGGTGATGTCGCCGATCATGTTGATACTTTAGGTGTCGACACTGGTTCGGCTGACGTTGTAAGCTTCGACACTATCGATACCAAAGGCAGCGATGCTCAAGGTGACGTAGGTGTTGATGTTGGTGATGACACTTCTAAAGAAGATGTACCAGATTCGTCTGGTGATGCTTTCGATGGTGGTGATTCCGGTGACTCAGGTGATTCAGCCGACGATGTTGATGACGGTGCTGATGCGCCAGATTCTGTTTCTAGTACTGATACTACTGTCTTTGATGACACGCCTGATTCGTCAGACGATGTCGGCCAAGATGGTGGAGATGTTGAAGGTGATGCAAAAGATGACACTGTCAGTGATGATAGTGACTCTGGCGCGCTCGATTCGGTTGATGGAGTGAATACGCCGGATGCAGCTTCTGAGACAGATGCTGGTCAAGACGACACTACTGGTGATACGCAAGTTACACCAGACAGCAGCGATGCTGGTTCACAAGATACTGACGCGTCGAGTGATAGTTCGTCAGACACTACCAGTCCCGATACTTCTGATCCTGACACTAGTAAGCCCGATGCAAACGTGCCCAAGTGCACGACGGCTGGCTGTGATGACAATAACCCGTGCACCGACAACGCCTGTAATATGGCGACCGGCTGCACCGTTACCAACAACACCAAAACCTGCGACGACGGAGATGCCTGCACACAGAAAGACACGTGCAGCGCCGGCAAGTGCGTGGGTAAAACCAATACTTGCAACGATGGTGACATCTGCACGACAGACAGTTGCGACTCAAAAAAGGGGTGTTTGTATATCCTAAAGAGTGGTTGCAAGAAGTGCTCGCCTGTGACAGTCGACAAAGACTGTAATGACGGGAACAACTGCACTGGTCAAGCCTGTTCAAGTGGTCAATGTCAGTTCTGGGCTCTGAATGGCGCGTCATGCAGTGATGCCGATGCTTGTACTGTGGGTGATGTCTGCAAGGGCGATACCTGCACTGCCAAGCTCAAGACTTGCAACGACGGCAATGACTGCACCACTGACAGCTGTGACAAGCTCAAGGGGTGCGTCTTTGACTTCAACGCGAACTCCTGCGACGACGGCAAAGTTTGCACGGTAGATGACGCGTGCAGTTCTGGCGCCTGCAAGGGGAAAGCTAAGGTCTGTAATGACGGTAACGTCTGCACGGATGACTCGTGTGATCCTAAGCTGGGATGCGTAAAGTCTAGCAATTCAGCTTCGTGTGATAACGGTGATGCATGTACGTCTTTGGACAAGTGCAACGCCGGAACCTGCAAGGCTGGGACCTCAAAGATCTGCGATGACCAAGATGCCTGCACCCTCGATACTTGCGACAGCAAGACGGGCAAGTGCGTGTTTGTTCAGAAGAATGGGTGTTGGGTTAGCATTTGGAACCCTGTGGTTAAGCCTGGCTTCTCCATGGGGAAATCAGAGTCGTATGGTATCTATACCAACTTGTACCCTCTTGGTGGTCAACCACGGTGGGGTATGAGTAAAATTCCGGGATCGAATTCGAAGGTTAGTTCTAATACCTTCAACTTCATTTCGAAGTTTTATAACTACTGTGGTCATCCAGATTGCAAGGATACTAGTAACCCTAAAAATGTAGTGGGAGGAACCGCCGAGTTTCCTGTTTCATATGACCTTACTGAGTACAAAAATGGGTCTGTGCGCATCGCCATTAGGTTACTGAACAAGATGAATGATGTACCAGACACATTGTCTGTTCAGGTCAGTACTGATGATTTTGCAGGGGTCAAAGTTGATGGTACTTGTGCTTCGGCTACGGCAAAAACTAGTGGGACGGTGTCATACATCGTTAAAAAAACTGATCCCAAAAAATGGGTAGCCGTTGTCGTGGATTTGCCATTTGCAGCAGGAAAGAAAGTAAAGCTGAGAATGTATTTCGCATCGTGTGATGCTTATGCAAACGCAAATAACATGCTTCTTATCGATTTCTTCCATATTGAAGCAACAAAACTCAAGTGAAAGGAGGCACTTGAACCAACTCGCCTCGGTACCGTTCACACGGTGCCGAGGCGTTCTTTTTTTTAAGTATATCGTGGGTATAAATTATCTTAATGTTATTAACGATATAGACTTGATTTTTATACAAAAATTTGATAGCATGGGTCTAATAAAACCAATCTCAACAAGTGCCAGTAGCTCAGTGGTTAGAGCACAACGCTTATAACGTTGATGTCGGGAGTTCAATTCTCCCCTGGCGCACTATGACTTATCAAGAAAAATACATTATAACAGCAGAAGACGAAGGAAAACGTCTTGATTTATTTTTGACAGAAATTACTGGCTTAAGCAGATCAAAAATCCAAAAAGACATTAAATCAGGAATAGTTCTTATTAATGGTGTCTTAACACAAAAAGTAGGAAAAGTTTTACGTGATGAACAAATAATTACTTTTGCAGATGCTCCAGAAGTAATAGCCGAAGTTAGGATTGTACCTCAAGAAGTTATTGATAGTATAGAAATAATCGCTGATGAAGAAGATTATCTTATTGTAAATAAGCCTTCTGGAATTTTAGTTCACCCAACACAAGCTAACGAACCGGTGACGTTAGCTTCAGAATTATTAAAAAAATATCCTGAAATAGCTGGTGTTGGTGAAAGTGATGTTCGCCCAGGAATTGTACATAGATTAGATAAAGATGCCTCTGGTTTACTTGTGATTGCAAAAAACCAAAAAATGTTTAATCATTTAAAAGCACAATTTAAAAATAGAACAATCCAAAAAGAATATGGTGTATTAGTTCATGGATTTATTGATAAAGAATATGATCTAATTAATTTTGATATTGATAGAGGTACTGATGGAAAAATGGTTTCTCGTCCATATGTAAAAGAACTTACACTAGATACTATTAAAGATATTCAAGATGGAAAAGAAGCGTTAACAGAAATCTGGATAGAAGAACATCTTGTTAGATATTCTTTATTGCGTGTAAAAATTCACACAGGTAGAACTCATCAAATTCGTGTGCATCTTTATGCCTATAATCACCCAGTTCTTGGTGATAAGTTATATTTAAATAAAAAATTAAATAGAAACAGAGATAGAGCTTTAGGTAGAATTTTCTTACATGCTCAAAAACTTGGATTTAAAGATTTATCAGGAAATGACGTAATGTTTGAATCTAAATTACCAAAAGTTTTACAAGAATTTTTAGACGAACTAAAAAAATAAATTTAATTATTTTTTTATATATGAACAAACCAATATTTATAATTTCAGGTCCATCTGGTGTCGGAGAAGATACTATTATTGATGAACTCAAAAAAAAACTAAATATTGATAAAGTAGTTACTACAACAACAAGAGATATTAGAGAAGGTGAAGTTGATGGAATTTCTTATTATTTTATTAGTAATCAAGAATTTGAAAAAAAACTTAAAAATAATCAATTTTTTGAACATGCTGTACAGTATAATCAAAAAAAATATGGTGTAACTCATCAAGAGATAGAACGTGTACAAAATTCTCAAGATATAGGTGTCTGGAAAATAGAATATCAAGGCGTAGAAAAGGCTAAGGAGCTATTAAAAGATAATGTTATAGCAATATTCATTTCAGCGCCATTAGAGTCTCTAGAGCGAAGAATACGCGAACGTGGGGGTATGACAGAAGAACAAATAGCAAGTAGAATGGAATATAGTAAAAAATGGCTTGATCATAAAGATTTATATGATTATGAAGTGCCAAATTTAGATGGGCAATTAGATAAAGCTGTAAATCAAGTATTAGAAATAATAAAAAAATATATTAGTTAATAATTAAGCTATATCCAATAAAAATATTTGCTAGCAAAGTCTTTTCTCGTCAAAGATCATGAAAGCAAATATGGGGATGAATGATGGCTTGACAAATTTCTTAATATATAGTAGTCTACGCCTAGTTAAAAATTTCAAAAAGAAGCGACGTTAAGTACTTTCTTAACCTCTCCATAATTTATATTTATATGTCAGAAGATATCAGACTACAAGTTAAATCTGGAATGATCGTAAAAGTTCATCAAAAGATTAAAGAGACAAATGCTAAAGGTGTAGAAAAGGAACGTATTCAAATTTTCGAAGGAATGATCATTGCTGTAAAACATGGTTTAGAAGCTGGAGCAACATTTACAGTTAGAAAAATTTCAAAAGGATTTGCAGTAGAAAAAATCTTCCCAATACATTCACCTGTAGTATCAATGATCGAATTAGTTCGTGAAATGAAAGTAAGACAATCTCGTGCTTACTACCTAAGAGATTTCAAAAAGAAACTTAAAGAAGTTAAAAAAACAGCATAAGCTGTTTTTTTAATCCTGAGCGTAGCCGAAGGATCTGTAAAAGAACTAATATTACGTTTTATAAATAAAAAAAGAACCAAATACGGTTCTTTTTTTATTTTAATATTTAATCTCAGATCCTTCGGCTACGCTCAGGATGATTTAGTTCAAAGAACTAAATCACTTCTTTTAAATATTTTCCTGTCCAACTTTCTTTTATTTTTGAAACTTGTTTAGGTGTTCCTTCTGCAACAATAAGTCCACCTTTTTTACCACCTTCTGGTCCTAGGTCAATAACCCAATCAGAAGATTTAATTACTTCTAGGCTATGTTCAATAATTAAAACAGTATTTCCTTTGTCAACTAATTTATTTAATACCAATAATAATTTTTTAATATCATCAAAGTGAAGCCCACTAGTTGGTTCATCAAGAATGTATAATGTTTTACCTGTTGCTTTTCTAGATAACTCTGTTGCTAGTTTTACACGTTGTGCCTCACCACCAGATAGGGTAGTAGCAGATTGTCCAAGTCTAACATATCCTAGACCAACATCACGCAACACTTTTAGTTTATCTGCAATTGCTGCATTATCAGCAAAGAAGTGGTATGACTCTTCTACACTCATATTTAAAACATCAGCAATATGTTTTCCTCTGTAGTGAATTTCTAAAGTTTCTCTGTTATATCTATTTCCTTCACATTCAGCACATTCAACAAAAACATCTGTTAAAAATTGCATTGGAATTCTTACATACCCTTCACCACAACAAGCTTCACAACGACCTGCACCTTTTACATTAAAACTAAATGTACCAGCGTCATATCCTCTAAGTTTTGATTCTTGTTGAGAAGCAAATAAATCTCTAATAGTTGTAAATAATCCAGTATAAGTAGCCGGGTTACTTCTTGGAGTTCTTCCAATTGGAGTTTGGTCTATAGAAATAATTTTATTAATATTACTTAGGCCTGTGATTTTTTTGTGTTCTCCTGGTTCTTTTTTTGCTCTATAAAAATGTTTAGATAAAGCTCTACTTAAAATTTTATGAATAAGTGTAGTTTTTCCTGACCCAGATACACCGGTAACAGAAATTAATTTTCCTAATGGAATGTCAACATCTATGTTTCTTAAATTAAAAGCTTTTGCACCCGTAATAGTAATTTTTTTACCATTTCCTTTTCTCACTTTACTAGGAACGGGGATTGACTCTTTACCTGATAGATATTGCCCTGTAAGAGAGTTGTCACTTTGTTTAATCTCTTCATTGGTACCTTCAGCCATTATTTCTCCTCCATACGCTCCTGCGCCAGGTCCTACGTCAATAATGTGATCAGCAGCTTCCATGATTGCTTGATCATGTTCTACAACTATTACAGAATTTCCAATATCTCTTAAAGACTTAAGTGTGGCAATAAGTTTTTCTGTATCTTTAGGGTGAAGACCTACACTAGGTTCGTCTAAAATATAAATAACACCAGTAAGCCCAGCTGACAATTGTGTTGAAAGTCTTACGCGTTGTGATTCACCACCAGAAAGTGTGTTAAGAGCTCTGTCAAGACTTAAATAATACAAACCAACTTGCATTAAATTATCTATTCTTCCTTTGATTTCTCTAAGAATAGGTTCTGCAATTTGTAATTCTTGCTTAGTTAATTCACCAAGCATTGCATCTGTTTTGTTTCCTGTTTTTGTTAATAATACAAAAAAGTTATTTGCTTCTTCTACTGTCATTTCTACAATGTCAGCAATACTATATTCACCAATTCTTACAAATAAAGATTCTTGTTTTAGTCTTCTTCCTTTACATACGCTACATTGGCGTTCTTTCATGTATTGTTCAATTTCTTTTCTAATATATTCACTGGTAGTTTCTGCGTGACGTTGTGTAAGATTAGGAACAACACCTTCAAAATGAACTTTCTTTTTCTCTACAGTATATTCATGACCATCAGTACCATACATTACTAAGTCCATTACTTTTTTTGTAAGTTTTTCCGCAGGAATATCAAGACTAAACTTATGAGTCTTTGCAACTTCTTTAAGAATTTTTTGATAAAATTGTTGGTTACCAACAATTCTTGTCCAAGGTTGAATAGCACCTTCTGCAAGAGTAAGTCTCGGATTAGGAATTACTAATTCAGGATCAACATCTAATACTATTCCAAGCCCGCTACATCTTTTACATGCTCCGTGTGGGCTGTTAAAACTAAATGATCTTGGTTCTATAATATCAAAAGATTCTCCTGTTGATGGGTCAACTGCTTTTGTAGAATATTTAAATTCTTCTGTGCTATCTTCATCAATTAAAATTACAAAGCCATTAGATAGTTCTATAGCTTTTTCTACTGCTGAGTGTACGTTTTGTTTTTTTACTTCTGTAATATGACAAGTAATAATATCAATGTCATAAAGTTTTGTAGCGCTAAATTTAAATTGCTTAAGTTTAGCTATATCTATTTGTACACCATTTATTCTTAAATATCTAAGCCCTGTATTTTCAAGCTGTTTAATAAGAGATCTTGATTTAATCTTTTTTTGAGAAAAAATTGGAGCGGCAACAGTAAGTTCTGTTGTTTTTCTAGCATGATTTCTTGTGCGTTCTGTAATTTCTCCAATAGTATATTTAACAACAGGTTGGTTTGTTCCCGGAGAATATTGAATACCAACTCTAGAATATAATAATCTTAGATAATCATAAATTTCTGTAGTAGTTCCTACAGTTGAACGTGGGTTTTGAGTATTGTTTTTTTGATCAATTGCAATAGTAGGTGAAAGTCCTTGAATTTCATCAACATCAGGCTTATCTTGCATTCCCATAAATTGACGGGCATATGCACTAAGACTTTCTGCGTAGCGACGCTGTCCTTCTGCATAAATAGTATCAAATGCTAAAGATGACTTTCCAGAACCGGATAAACCTGTGATAACAACAAGTTTATTTTTAGGAATATTTATAGAAACATCTTTAAGATTGTGAACTCTCGCATTTGTAATTTTAATCATGTTTTTTTGCATAAGTTTACTATATATTGATCAATCTTTTGATTTTAAATTTTTTCTAAATACATAAAACAAATGCTACTACAGTTTTTGAACTATGTCAAGCCTGTTTGACATAGTTCAACCACGTGATGTCTGCATACTTTATTTATTTAATATTTAGTATAAGTATTAAAATTTTAGATTGCATTAAATTATTACAAAATCTTATAGACATTTTACGTGGTCAGGCATTAAATAATAATTTTTATTAGGCAAGCTTAGTTTTAATAACAAAAAAAAGCATTAATAAAATATTAACACTTTTTTAAACACTCTTTATTTTTTATAAATATTTAATTGTTTTAAAAACTTACACCAAATTTTTTACCATATAAAATATTTCTTTGGTCTGTTCCATTTTTTCCAATAAAAGGATTAATATTGTCAATATCACTAATTTTAGCAATATCAATATTAAATGTAAATCCTTTTGTCATTTCTAATTCTGATATTAAATATTTATTTGCCAGTAGCGGGTCTTTTCCTACAGCCTCTACAGTTTTTTTAGCGGCTTCATCATCTCCTAAATCTACAACATCTCCATTAGCTTCTTTTCCTATCCAATGGTTTTCATCTTTAGGGTCACTAGCTTCATCCATTTCTAGTTTTAACATAAATCCAGCCACTCCTTTTTTACTAGTACAAAGAGATGTTGCCGCTGCTAGAGAAGGGTCATTTAATGTCATTAAATATTCAGCTTTATTATTTCCTGTTTTAGAGTAAGATGCTACAACTGCCTCTTTAATTTCAAAATTTTCTCCATTGTTACAAATTATCCATATCTCTGTTTCTTTTCCATCAACCATATCTGACCCCCAAGTCTCTGACTTATCTGGTGCTGAGTTTATTATATTTCCACTTACTCTTCCTTTTACACATACGTGATTTACACATACTTGACTCTGTTTTGTTTCTTTATCTGGTTTACATACGCTTCCCATACAAACATTTTCTGCACCCTTAACCAAATATTGATTTTCACATTTAGGTTCTTCTGTTTTTATAGATTTATATTTAGCTTTGTCTTTAGCCTCATTAATTTGTTGTTCGTTTTTCTTTTCTGTGGCTTTTCCAAATTCAAATATACTAGATGTATCAGGTAGATCTACACATAAATTAGCACTAAGTACTATTGGCTTAAGCAGCCACGCTTGCGGAACTCTAAAATTAATTAAATATGGGTTTAATGTATTTAAAATTACAAATGAACCAACTGCTATTATAAGACCAACAATAGCATTTATAATTCTAGATTTGGCGCTTTGAATAATACCGCTATTTCCACCACTTGCTGTCCATTGAATTCCTGAAATAATAATAACTATTACTGCGACTATTCCCGCGGCTATAATTGCGTAGGTATAAACAACTTTAATATATTCACCAATGTTTTTAAATGTATTTTGACCACCAATATTTACTTCTGTTATTGCTTGAACAGAAGGAAAACAAAAGCCAATGTCATCACCTGCTTCATTTTTACTACCGCCACAAACTTTTTTAGTATCACTACCTTGATACAGAGGGTTAATTGCAGCTTCTTCTTTATTTAAAAATGAAGTGCGAGCTTCTATACAATCAGGTTTTGTATAACATCGAGGGTCAGTTGTCGCACCTAAAACTATTGTTGGAGTTATGTATATTGTTAAAATAATACAAACAACTAAATATTTAAAAAATTTCATAATCTTATTATCTCATTTACTTGTTTAATAATATACGCCACTCATCTTTGTCAATTACCCCTTCTACTTTTTGTGTATTTACAATATATGTAGGTGTTCCTCTTACCCCAAGTTTAATTCCATCATTAAAATCTTTTTCTATTCTTGTTAAATATTTTTGACTATCTACGCAATTATTAAAAATATCAGTATCTAAATTTAAGTCTGCAGCGTATTGTTTTAATGCTTTAATATTAAGATCTTGTTTTATAAATAACAAATCATAATATTCCCAAAATTTATTTTGATCACGCGCACATTCTCCAGCAAGAGCTGCTATTCCTGCTTTAGGGTGAATTGAGGTAAGAGGGAAGTGTTTAAATAATACTCTTACATTATTATTTCCTTTTGTCGCTGATCTAAATGTAGAGTAAGACTGTCTACAAAACGGACATTCAAAATCAATAAATGCAAGCACTGTAACTGGTGCTGATTCTGGTCCATAACCAGGTGTTAAGTTATCGATAGAATTTAATATATCAGTAGTTTTTAAAATTTTATCAGTAGTTTTAATATTTAGGCTACTAAATTTTTGCCCTGTTTTTTGTATTTGAGAAATAATATCTTGTTCATCTCCTAATTTTATTTTTAAAGTGTAATATCCTATTAACATCATAAAGCCAATAGAAATAAATAAAATAATACTTATTATTATAATAAAAATAATTCCAGCTTTTGTTTTATACCAGCTTTTTTTTATATTATTATTTTGAGAACTATTAAATTGTGGAGGCATAAAATTTTTTTACTAGTTATTAATTACTAGTTATTAATTGTTTTTAATTATAGCATAAAAAAATGACCCTCGGGGTTTCCGAGGGGGTGCTTGTGCGCGTGAGGTTGTACACTGTGAGAAAAAATGTCAGCGTATGTCAGCAACGAGTTTGAGTCTGTTCATTGCTTTAATCATGTCTGGTTTTGTAACCGTGACGATATCTTCTTGCCAATCACGAGTTGTGTGATCATAAACCAGACTAACCAATTCTCTGACATTAATGATATTTCCTTGCTTTACCTCTCTTCCAAAACGGTTAATTACAGTATGAAAAAAAGCTAGGCGATAGAAGTTTACCAGGTTATGAAGTGCTCGCCGGGTGCTATCACCAAAATTGACAGGATAAACATCACGTGGGCGACTTTTTTCAAGGCGAGCAATGAGCGTAGCAATTCTTGCTGCTTCGATCAGATGTTCAATGTTTCCAATGTAATCATCAGCGAGTGGCTGATTGATAGGCTGCGCTGATATAAACGATAGTCGCAATGCTGTCATGTGTGTAAAAAGAGCACTTGTTGTCGTTGAGCTATACTCGAGAGAAGTAGAAAAATCGTAATTACAGAGGCTTTCTCTGATCATTTTTCTAGTTCTCTCTGAATTTTCTCGATCAAGCATATCAGCAAGTATTCGAAGTGGAACAGTAACGGCATTACTCGTATCTATTTTTTCACCTTGGCTCGCTAAAGAATTGGGATCTTGTTTTTCGCTGGTACTTCCAGGAAAAATAATCAGATTTGTTGAGCTCATGGTTACCTCCTGGTTACCTGGGAATTGATCAACAACTGATTTAATCATAAATTATAAAACTTGTCAAGCTATAAGTTTATCTCAAATAATATTTTAGATAAACTTATTGTTATAAACATAAATTTTTTTATATATAAAAAATATGTTATACTTTTGACAATAATAATACTTATAATTTATCTTCAGCTTTTTATTAACTTTTATATGTCAGAATCAAAAACTCCAAATAGGCCAAATAGTGAAACATCACCAGGTGTAGATACTTTAAGAGAATCTAGTTTAGATATTGCTAAATCAGATAAATCTAGCGCTGCAGTTCAAGATAGTCTTGCAATTACAGATAGAGAAAAACAACAAGAAAGTGCTGTTTCTGGTTTGCGTGCGGCAAGAATTCGCTTAAAAGAAATGGGTGATAAGCTTTATGAAGGGTCTGAAGTAAAAGCTGATTATATTGACCAATTAGAAGAAGCCGCAAAGCAAGTTGAAATGTTATATCAGCTTGCTGAAACAAAGTTAAAAGCAGAAGAAAAGAAAGCAGAAGAAGTGGTAATTGAAGCTAAAGTTAGGAAACTAGAAAATTTACAAAGAGACGCAGCTGAAACAACAGGAAGTACTGAAATTCCTGTTGCAGAAAATAATAAGCTTGCTGCTGATTTAGCACAAGTAAGAGGTAAAAAAGGAGCTCTTGATAGAATTGCAGAAAAAATAAATGAAGCAATGTTAGCCGCAGGAGATTTTGCAATAGGTCTTACGGGTGCAGTTGTTAGTGATGCGAAAAGATTTGGAGAAAATCTAAGCGCTGCAGCAAAGTTAGCAGGAGAAACATCAGTAGCAATTGCTGAAGATTTAAAAGCAGGAGGAATTAAAGCAATAGAAGATGTAGGTGAAACTGCAATGGGAGGAGTAAAAGCTGCAGATAAGGCAATAGGAGATATAAGAAGTGCGGCTAGCAAAGCAGGAGAAAATCTAAGCGCTGCAGCAAAGTTAGCAGGAGAAACATCAGTAGCAATTGCTGAAGATTTAAAAGCAGGAGGAATTAAAGCAATAGAAGATGTAGGTGAAACTGCAATGGGAGGAGTAAA
>FLOH01001403.1_pt1 | contig 37805 bp, 38 predicted proteins | sample 756751 | NCBI WGS metagenome assembly FLOH01 (sample SAMEA4026879, study PRJEB14308) | marine metagenome | biome: coastal water; material: water | depth 74 m
ACCCAAAGATAAATTCTATGCCAGTATTCGCTCCGGATTTTGTTGAGAACGATAGAAACGAGGAGGTAAAGGGGTTTAGATTCCTTGGCCAGAGATCAACAGTTGACGCAATCATCTTTCAAAAATTGGTCTACCGAGATGTAGAGGAAAATCCAGCAGGAGAAAAGAGAATGCTTCCGATGGCACTGGATATTCCCGCAACAATGGGGTCGGACTATGCATACGAGATTTTGGATGGATTGGGGCAGACCGATTATGCAAAATATGTAGAAAATATGGCAAAAGGAAAGGAGTTTTAGCGGCAATGGATCAGGATAATTGGACCAAGAATCTATATTGGGGATGGATGAACACACTTAGAACACTACTTGTGGACTATGGAAATGGGTATCCAAGCTTTATGGCAAGCAAGCAGTGGAAATTAAAGGAACTGGTGACCTTTTTGGGAAGTTGGACCGAGTTGAAGCATGACACAATCCTTTACGCAAAGCAGGTTTATGCAGAGCTAGGGGGTGGGCCAATGATGCCTGAGGAGATTGATGATAGAGGTTATGTAGAGCCAAATCCAGAGCTATATAACAGGATGAAATCTTTAATCAATCTTACAATTGATGGACTCGAGGCAAGGGAGCTCTTGAGTCAGAAGAACAAAGATCTTCTACTACTTCTTGAGGAATTAAGTACTAGGCTTAGAGACATTTCAATCAAGGAGCTTGAAGAGACAGGACTGGGTGAGGCAGATTATGAGTTTATCAGAACGTATGGTGGTTCTCTAGAGCATTTCTGGCAAGAAACATTGTCTGAGGAAGAAAAGGAAATGAGCATGACAGAGATCCTAAATAGCCATCCAGGAGCAATAGTTGCAGATGTGGCAACAGATCCAAATGGATTCGTGTTGGAAGAAGGAACAGGGTCAATCAATACAATTTTCGTGGTATTTCCAATTGATGGAGAACTGCATGTTGCAAGTGGGGGAGTATTTTCTCACTACGAGTTTGCATGGCCAATGGACGATAGACTTACAGATGAAAAATGGAGAACAATTTTGTTCCCAGAGTGGAACGGCCCTCCAAAGGGCGAAGAGAAATTTAGACCAGAAATAGCAGATTGGCAGAAAGAATTTACAGTAGGATGGTAAGAATAAAGACTATATTAGCAATTTTAGGAACAGCGCTCATAATTATAATTGTGGGCGCAAGTTCGCCTGTTATCAAAGAAGCCAGCTTCGACCTAGACCACGACGGAATCAATGAAACTCTTCACCTAGAAAACGGAATAGCCCGCCTATACAAAAACAGCGAGGAGATATTTACCAGCGACCCCGCCTGGGACGTTAAAGAAATAATCCCCGGGGATTTTAACAACGATGGTCAAAACGATTTTGGCCTCTCACTATGGAAAGAGGGGAATTATGGGGAAGCCACACCTTTTTGGGACAATAACGATGATTCTTATAAAATGCATCTCTTCCTCTACACGTGGGAAAGAGGGCGCGTTCGCGCCCTCTGGCACTCCTCAAACCTCCCTAAAATAAATGTGCTCACACTCCTTCAAGACCTCGAGGGCGACGGAAAAAACACCCTCACCGTCCTCGAGAGAGATTATTCCGCTTCCACCTCCCCATTCTCCGTCGCCCACTGGCGCTGGAACAACTGGGGCTTCGAACTCCACGAAAGGGTAGAAATTACATCCCAGTAATAGAGCGTATTGCTTTCCTACCAGAGGCAAGAAGTCTTCTTAAAACCTCCATTCCTGGAGCCTTAGTGTCTGGACCCACAACACCCTCTGGAAGATCTCCGAAAGTGTCAAGAATCTCAAGATCTTCTACCACACCATCAAAATGTTCAGGTTCTAGTATGATCTCTGTTATCTCTGCTCCATCTGAAGAATAACCAAGACCTGATCTTGAAATTGTGCTCAATAAGAACTTTCTAGACGTTTCACCCATTGTTGCCAGAAGAGACTCTGACCACCTGCATTTAACTACAATCCCACCACGCTCATCAGAACTTCCGACCACCGCTATCAACTCAATTGGGCCACTAGGGATTTCTGCATCACGTGGGCACTCGGCAATCAATTTTGTGTTAATTGGCGCAAGTGCTTTTTCTGCAGCCTCCATAAGCCTAGTCTGAGCCTCAGCATTATCGACACCAGTTCCTGTTTCTGTATCTTCCATGATAATTTGATTAAATATAAAAAGGAGGTGACATTAACCCCTTTCTGGCAACATGTCAAGTAAAATCAAAATCATTTGCCAAAACCTCTTTTATGTTGCTTTTTTATATATATCTGGTAATCTTTGTGCTCAAAGTTTATGACCAATAAGACCTAACATGAGTACATTTAAAGATTTCGGGCTTAGTCCAATGATTCTACAAGCGATAGAAGAGCTAGGATTCGAGAACCCAACACCAATTCAGGCGAAAACAATCCCGCATTTAATAAATTCCGGTAACGACCTAATTGCACTTGCACAAACGGGAACCGGAAAAACCGCGGCTTTTTCTCTGCCAATTATTCATCAACTTGATGATAATACCGAGCAGGTACAGGCTCTAATCCTTTGCCCAACGCGCGAACTAGCAATCCAGATCGCCAAAGACATTTCAAACTACACAAAATACCTTCCACACTACAAAGTGGCAGCTGTTTACGGTGGAGAAAGAATCGACAAACAAATCCGACTCCTTAAAGACCGTCCACAAATCGTGGTTGGTACTCCGGGGCGTGTTAACGACATGCTAAACCGTCGCATACTTAAAATTGAGTCTCTTAAATGGCTTGTTCTAGACGAGGCTGACGAAATGCTAAATATGGGATTTAAGGAAGAACTAGATTCAATCCTAGAAACAACACCTGAGGACAAACAGGTTCTGCTATTTTCAGCGACTATGAACCCTCAGATTCGCAGAATTGCGAGCAACTACATGAAAAAACCAGAGGACATCTCTGTAGGAAACAAAAATCAGGGTGCAGACAACGTTCAGCACTTTTACTATATGGTTCATGAAAAGGATAGATATCAGGTGCTTAAACGTATTGCCGATGTAAATCCGGACATTCATGGAATCGTATTTTGCCGTACAAGAAGAGAAACACAGCTGATTGCGGATAAACTCATTGCGGATCACTATTCTGCAGAGGCAATCCACGGTGAAATTTCACAGGAGCAAAGAACAATGGTTATGAATAGATTCCGCGAAAAGAAAATTCAACTACTTGTTGCGACAGATGTAGCCGCACGAGGAATTGATGTAAACATGCTTACACACGTAATAAACTACACCCTTCCTGAAAGCGCGGATGGATATGTTCACCGAAGTGGTCGAACAGGTCGCGCAAACAACATGGGAATTTCACTTGTCATTGTAAATATGCGGGAAAATTACCGGATTAGAGAATTAGAAAGAAAGATAGGAAAGCCATTTGAGCAGGGTCGAATCCCTAGCGGAGACGATGTCTGTGAAAAGCAACTATTCAAACTTGTAGACACTGTATGCAAAACAGAAGTTAATGAGGGCCAGATCAATAAATACATGGAACTCATTAACAAAAAATTCGAGAAGATGGATAGAGAAGAGATGGTTAAAAAATTCATTTCAGTCGAGTTCAATAGATTCCTAGACCATTACAAAGATGCGGACGACCTCAATTCAAATGTAAGAGGAGGAGATCGTGTTAACAACAGAGATTCAGTAAAATCCTCAATCTTATTCGCTCAATATAGAGTAAATATTGGACGAGGTCACGGACTTACAGCAAAGGAACTTATCCAATTTTTGACACAACATCCTGCCCTTCGCAGAGTCGAAATTGGAAATATAGACATCTCCAAATCCCACACTCTCTTTGAGGTGGATGAAAAATTCCAAAGTGAAGTAATGGAGTGCTTCGACGGTGCTGATATTGACGGCGAACTTGTAGAAATAACCTGTGAAGGAACCGGGATTCAATCTTCTCGCGCTCCAAAGCCAAGGCCATCATTTCGTCCTCGCCAAAGGAAACGCTTCTAATTAATTAAAAACTTATAAAATGGACATATATAATGTCGCGATTGTTGCGCATGTAGATCACGGAAAAACCACACTTGTAGATGCATTGCTAAAATGTAGCGAAAGCTTCGACCTTCACAAAGGGCTAGAGGTAAGAGCGATGGATAGTAATGACCAAGAAAAAGAGCGCGGCATCACAATTTACGCCAAAAACGCAGCAGTTACTCACAGAGGAAAAAAGATAAACATCGTAGATACTCCGGGGCATGCGGATTTTGGATCGGAGGTAGAGCGAGTTCTTCGAACTGTTGATGCAGTTATTTTAGTTGTAGATGCATATGAAGGGCCAATGCCACAGACAAAATTCGTACTTAAAAAATCCCTAGAATTGGGACACAAAGTCCTCGTTGTAATCAATAAAATTGATAAACCGATGGCTCGACCAGATGAGGTTGTAGACCTAACTTTTGATCTTTTCGCTACCCTTGGGGCAACCGACGAACAACTGGATTTTCCTTACATGTACGCAATTGCAAAACAGGGAATTGCAATAAGAAACCTAGAGGATGAGCAAAATGGAATAGAACCTTTGATTGATTTCATCTTTGAAAATGTTCCCCCAGCCCAAAGTAACACAGAAAAACCTTTCAGAATGCAGCCTGCAACACTAAAATACGACAATTTCCTTGGAAGAATAGCGATTGGAAGAGTTTACGAGGGAGTTTTAAAGGCAAATCAAAGCGTCACAGTAATAAAGGCGGACGGATCAAAATACACTGCAAAGGCAACCAAAATCTTCACATTTGAAGGAATGGAAAAATATGAAGTTGAAGAAGTTTTAGCAGGAGATATGGTAGCTATAGCTGGTCTGCCCGATATTTATGTAGGTGAAACAATCACCAGCGATCCAGACGCAGAACCACTTCCAGCCATTCAGGTTGATCCACCGGCCCTTGCAATTGAGTTTATGGTAAACGATTCTCCATTCGCAGGTCGTGAAGGAAAATATGTTACAGGTCGACACATAAAAGATCGTCTAACCAAGGAGCTCGAGACAAATGTAGGTTTAAAAATTGAACCGGTTGAAGGGAAGGATTCAGTGAAAGTTTTTGGTAGAGGAGAAATGCATATCGCCGTCCTAATCGAGACAATGAGACGTGAAGGATTCGAACTGCAAATATCTCAACCAGAGGTGATTATGAGAGAAATAGATGGAGTTCTGCAGGAACCTGTAGAGGCAGCAGTAATAAATGTTCCTGACGAGATGGCCGGCTCAGTAGTAGAGGCATTAGGACGAAGAAAAGGTGTTATGCAAAATATGAAATCCGAAAACGGAAATACTTTAATGGAGTTCGAGGTGCCAACTCGTGGCCTTCTTGGCTTTCGAGGAGTTTTCCTCCTTCTTACAAGAGGTGAAGGAACCCTATACCACTCATTCGACCATTACGCTCCACACCTAGGCACAATTTCAAAGAGAACCGTTGGATCCCTGATCTCAGGAGAAAACGGCGCTACAATGGCCTATTCACTGTGGAAGTTGCAAGAAAGAGGACCCTTATTTGTTGGGCCTGCCACTGAAATATATGAAGGAATGATCATCGGTGAACACAACCAGGGAACCGACCTAACAGTGAATCCTACAAAGAATAAAAAACTTACAAACGTACGTTCCTCAGGTGCAGACGAGGCACTAAGTCTTACAACAATTACTCCGATGACTCTCGAAAACGCCATCGAATACATCAAAGATGATGAATACGCAGAAATCACCCCCTCTCGAGTCCGCCTCCGCAAGAAAGTGCTGAGTGAGACTGCCCGAAAGAGGGCATAGTAGGAAGGGGGAGATAGACAAAAGCCACCAAAAATGGTATGATAATAAAAAGAAAAACAAAAAAATGACACAAAAAATCCTACATATTAACGGTAAACCAATGCCATTCACAGCCGAAGAGCTGCGGATTGTTTTGAAAACCATGAGAAAATCAATTTTCAAAGCAGGGGAAGAAATATGTGATGAAGACAAAGAAGAGATACTTAATCATTTATTGGAAGAATTAGAAGAAGCCTAATAACAATCTTATCTCATGGACAACAATCCAGAAAGCGCATTTACAGAGGTGGAAACAAAGGAATCCGAAGCCAAACAGGCTGATAGCCCTGAAGAAGCCTTTAAAAAGGAACAAGACCAAATCACACAAGTGTTTTCTGAAATAGTAGACACAGCCAGCCAAATTATTAAAGTAATGCCAGAGAGAGCAAAAAAAGAAGGGCCAAGAAGACTTATGGAAGTGGCAAAGAGAATGACAATCAAAGACCTAGAAAAGGAGGGACTAACTTTAAACGCAGAGCAATTGGTAGCTATTGATGAATTAGTAGAAGGGATAGTCGTTAGACACGAGAATAAGGAGAGTGAAGTTCCAAAAAAAGAAGTCAAAACAACAACAACGTTGTTGACCAGCGAGTCAAGCCCAGAGGACAGAATGGATTATCTTAGAAAAGCCTACCTATCCGAAGGAGGAATCACCAAACTAGGAGAAATGGCAATTAAGAAAATGAACATGGAGAATACCTCCAGTAATAAGGGGTTAGTCCATACACTAGCAGTCAATACCCGCAGAGAACTGGGGGTAAATTCCAATTTGAGAGTAAAAATAACACCTCAAGACCTTATTGCAGCACTAGAGAAGTAACTGCAACAGGTCTTAGTAGTTGTGAACTAATTTCTATAGAAAATGTAGAAAGATGGACCATCAACCGCAAATATCTTTGCGTCTGTTACTGGTTCCCCATAACTTCCCAGACCGTTTAAGAAATTATATGCGTCAGTAGTGCTATGAGCTGCCTTCCATCCCCAATCACTATTTCCTGTCTTATCACCTCGATAAAACATCAAAATATCACTTAGTGTATCTCCTCCCAGAGTTCCAAAGATAGGCTCACCATACGAACCAAACCCATTAATGTAATCATACATATCATCAATGTCTGTCGCTCTCTTCCATCCCCAGTTAGCAGAGGAATCCGTTCCACTATAGAAAACATAAAGACTATCATCAAAGTAGGCTAATTCAGCCTTGTCCTTTGCCACCCCAGAATAAGTTCCAATTCTATTCAAGAAATTATACGCATCCTCCTCAGTGGGCGCCAATTTCCATCCCCATTCATTTGCACCTTCCAGATCACTTCTGTAAAAAAGATAAAAGTCATCATCCGCAGCAGCAATACTCTGAACAGCACGAGGCTCAGAATACGCACCTAATCCATTGATAAAGTTGTGAGCGTCATCCACGTTAGTAGCCTTTTTCCATCCCCAGCTAGGAGTAGTAGAAGCCACAGGTGTTACAACCGCAGGATCTGGAACTACCGCAGGATCATCTGGTTCCACAACAGGGTCTGGAACTACTCCCCCTGAAGGTGTAGTGCCTGTTTTCCTGTAAAAGATGTAGAAAGAATTATCATCAACCGCAAAAATCTTTGCATCATCTACAGGTTCCCCATAACTTCCTAGGCCATTCAAGAAATTGTATGCATCAGAAGTGCTGTGAGCCGCTTTCCAACTCCAATCACTGCTTCCTTTTTTGTCATCCCTGTGGAACATCAAAATATCACTCAAAGTATCTCCACCTATAGTTCCAAAGACAGATTCATCATAAGAACCAGCACCATTGATGTAGTTAAACATATCATCAATACCTGTTGATCTCTTCCATCCCCAGTCTGCAGAGGAATCTGTTCCACTATAGAAAACATAGAGATAACCATTAGAGTAAGCCAATTCAGCTTTGTCCTTTGGTTCTCCAGAGTAAGCTCCAGTTTTATTCAGAAAATGATAAGCATCCTCAGGTGTTCCTGCCAATTTCCATCCCCACTCATTTGCCCCCTCTAAATCATCTCTATAGAAAATATAAAATCCGTCATCCTTAGCAGCAATACTCTGAACAGCATGAGGTTCAGTATATGACCCCAATCCATTTATAAAATCATAAGCATCGTCTGCTGTAGGCGCCAATTTCCATGCCCAGCTAGGAGTAGAAGCTGATGTAGATGGAGTAGTTGGGACAGGAATAAGCGCTGCCGGTACAATCGCTACCGGATCAAGATATTGACCTTGAGTAATAGTTTCATATGAAACTATTAGATCAGCATGTTCTCCCAAGTAAGTATCAAGTGTAGAATTTCTATATTTCAATGTTCTTGTAACTAGATCCGCCATCTGCCCACGATTAAAATTCTGGTCAAATGAGCTAACATCCAGTGGGATAAAATTACGAGAAGAAGCCGCATCTACAACTCCCTCATACCATATGGCGGTCTCGCTATAGTTATAATTAAATATTTCCATGGATATTTTCAAAGCCTCTACAAAAGTAATTGTCCGTGAAGGCTTGAAAAGGTTTCCCGCATATCCTTCAACCACACCGTGATCCTTTGCATAACAAACATATTTTGTGTACCAAGCATTCGCAGGAACATCATCAAAACAATTCTCATCAGCATATGCATTAATGGCCGAGTCGGTTGCATTTGCCTCAACAAGAATCTTCAGAAGCTCGGCACGATTAAGATTAGTTTCTGGCTTATAAGTACCATCCTCATAACCATTTACAATTCCTTCATCAGTAATAAATGTGATTGCCTGATAATACTTGTGAGAATCTGACAAATCATTGTAGGAACGGGACGCACTCACCAAAGTAGCATTCATAGCAATCACTGCAATGATACTAAGGAGTGCTAGAAATCTAAATTTCATACACCTGGGGTTAAATTGCAAATAATATAGCATTAATGGCCATTCTTTGGAAGAAGCGGTATAATAAATCCTGCAAAAACTCTAACCCAAGTTATATGAAAAAGTATTGGCAAATCAAACCGTGGATGATGATCGCGGTTCTTTCAGTATTGGTTGTAAGTATTGTGTATTCTTTTATGGACGCGGGGAATCCTGGCCTTACTGGCTATACCGGAGGCAAAATGCTCGCACGCAATAGTGTAATGGAAATGTCTGCCGCTCCAATGATGGACGGCGATTTTGCCTACGCGGAGGACTCTTACGATGAAAGCACAACAACCGACAGGATGATTGTCAAAAATGCCTCCCTCACAATGGTTGTGGAGGATGTCCGTGCAGCTATTGCAGAAATCACAACCTATGCTGAGGCGAAAAAAGGATTTTTGGTTTCCAGCGATGTAAATAAATATGGATTAGAACTAAGTGGTTATCTTACTGTAAGAGTACCTTCAGAGATGCTTGATAACACAATCTCACGCATTAAGGATATGGGGGAGGTAGAGGGAGAACATATTGATGGAAGGGATATCACAGAGGAATATGTGGACCTTGAATCCCAACTTGGAAATCTAGAGGCGACCGAGGCCCAATTTCTAAAAATAATGAAAGACGCAAAAGAGATCGAAGATATTCTCGCTGTACAAAGAGAACTTGGTGATGTTCGTGGAAGAATAGAAAGGATAGAAGGATCAATGAAATACCTGAAAGACAGCGTAGACCTATCAAGCCTGACAGTATATCTATCAACAAATCCATCCAACCTGCCAGTAATAGATGGTGGAGACGATTGGAAACCTTTTGCAGTATTCAAAGACGCCGTTAGATCCCTACTTGCAACCGGTACGGGCATCGTTAACGCAATAATCTGGATTGGCGTTTATATTCCCGTAATACTCGTCCTATTCCTTATCGGATGGGGAATTAAAAGGAGGATGAACAGAAAGAAAAAGTAACCATAGCACTACGCTGATGCTTTCAATCTAATACCAGGAACGGTGGTTAAATATTTTGCCCTATCGGCATCACCGCTTCTTCCAGCTTTTGTATCCATTAGCATTTTAAGCAGAGTTTGAACTGGCACAGGGACTGGGTTCTCATTTACCTCTTCCTGTGTTCGAATCTCCATCAAGTCTCCACTCAGCTCAGCTCTAACTCCATTTTCATCCTGAACAACATGAACCATATGCATTGCATCAAAAGGAGAAAGCATTGCAGCGGTGCCACAATTTACAGCCGCACAGAACGCCTTTCTTTCAATTTCTTCATAAAAATAAACATCTTTCTCTACAACCTCCCATCCAAGTTCAGTTGCCTTGTCAATTACCAGTCCCCGAGTATTTCCTGGGAGAATATCACCATGGCCCAACGAAGGAACTACAAGCTTATATTTCCCATCACCAAGGTCTTCAAAGAAAATAGTATTTGAGGCATTTGTTTCACAAATTCTCGGAGTTCCAATCCACTCACCTGCACTACCATCAGTAAATTTATCCAGATAAAGAACCCCATCGGGACTAATTCCTTCTTCCACTCCCTCTGTTGTAATTGATAGTGAACGAACTGCTTTGATAACAGGAGCTGTTTGGGCATAACCCCCTGCAGCTTTAATATTGCCCTGTCCCTCAGCGGCACGAACCTTGTTATCTGGCACACCCATAACCTTCATTGGGACATTTTCGCCATCCTTAATCTCCTGAGTACCAAAATAGGATCCAGCTGAACCTATAGGGGTAACCTCAACAAAGAAACCGGTAGTGCCAGAATTACCAACTCTCATTTGAGTGCCAATATCCGCACAGTGAGGACGAATATAAAGACGCCCATTTTGTGGAATAAATCGCGCATTTTGCTGAATCGCTGTCATTATAGCCTTATCAAAAAGATCTCTAGGAATAGGATCAAGACCGAGACGGATATTTCCCTTATTAATACGCTCAAAATGCATGTCGATCCCAAAAACATTACAATTCCCCTCATCATCCCACTCTGCAGTCATTCCTTCAAAATCCGCACTACCATAATGCAAAGCCTGCATATTTGGAGAAAAACTTAGCTTAGAATAGGGGACAGCCATCGCGTTAGTCCAAGTACCCTTGTTACAAGTGGCCATAACCATATTGTCGGGACGAATCATCCCCACTTCAGGATGCCCAAACCCAAGCGCTTTTTTCCCATCCAGTTCTACAAATAAATCATAATTTGACTTCTCGGGAACTCCTAAAGTAGCAGCTGCAACTCTGACCTTTATATATTCAATTAATTCTAACGGCATAGGAAGTTCTGGCTCCTTCAATAACTGAAGACGCGAAGGCGTAGCCAGAAATGTTCCTGCCTCATCTTTAATTCCATTAAGCTCAATATGATCGGGCACAATCGGGGCATCTCTATGTAATGTCAAAACCAGACCGTTATCCCTTAGCCGAGTTGCAAAATTAGAAGTTAATTCCAAATCACCATGTAAATCTGCCATTTTCATTACTAACGGTTTCTCATCAGTAATAGCACCCTCTTGCACAGAAGCGGTAACCCACCTTTCCAGAGAATTACTTGTATTCATATAGCTATGGTTAAAATGTTAACAGGAGAAAAAGCATAGCCAGATATAGCAGATTTGTCAAACAATCGCAGCCTAGTTCAAATAGTATTTTAAAGTGTGAACCAAATCTTCATTTTGGTCGTACATGTTTTTCTGGGATTCACTTCCGTGTAACCACTCTAAGTAACTTCGATCATTTTCACTAACCTCCTGAAAAGTTCGACCTATGTGTTTACCAAAGCCAAAAGTTTTAAGTAAAACGGGGGTTTTTGTCAGTTCAAGCATTTTCTCTAAAATCTCCTCTTCATTAGTCAGTTCAAATTTTTCCTGAACCAAAGCGTAAAGATGATTAAACAAGGACTCCAAAACCAAAACATCACCATGAGCGTCGTGCGCAGTACCCTCCGTATTCAATCCCAAAAAATATCTCAAATACTGCATCGAATACTGCTCACTATCCACCAAATGCCTCGCAAGTCGCAAAGTATCAATATTCCTTTCTATCCTTACATCTTCATTACTAAGGATTTGAATATCAAAAGGCGCATTATGAGCAACAGCAATATGATCTGAGAGCAATTCAACCAACCGAGAATGTGCTGTACTCCCTTGAAAGGCTGGCTTATCCACAACCATCTCCTCAGTGATATGATGAACCGCCATCGACCCATAACTAATCGGCTTAGGCGGCCTAAAATACTCACTCACAACCTCCCCAGTCTTGGCACTCTTGTACGCCAACTGCACCAACCTCGCATCCGGCTCCAACCCCGTCGTCTCTGTATCAAAATATATTATTTGCATGGACAATAGTTATTCAAACATTCTATGTAACGCCTCCGCAACCTCGGCTCTTGTAGTACCATTTGCAGGTAAGAATAGATTGTCATAGGTGTCGAACAGGTCGAGCGCTTTCTCGGTGCAGACATAATCTGAGTACCAAAGGTCGGTCTCTACATCTGAATAAGGAGCAGCACCACAATTCTCAAGCTCAAAATTGTCAACAGAGAGAAGTGAAGACTTCATAATAAGCTTCAAGAACTCAACTCTATTTACTCCGTCACCAGGACGAACTGTGTCTGCGCCGCCATCTCCATGCAAAATGTCATGCATCTTTCCACTTCTTAGATATTTCATGTACCAAGCTCCAACGATAACATCACTCCATCCTAAATCAGTTCCATCATCGTCATACAACGACAAGTCAAAGGCCCTCATAATTACAGCCAAAACCTCAGCACGATTTATCACAGCAGCAGGATTGAAATCCCCAGTATGATCTCCCTGGAAAATTCCCTCACCCTTCGCCCACAAAATTGAATCGCAGTAAGCATGATCTGGAAGCACATCAGGGAATCCACACGCATATTCTTCTTGATCTGAATCCTCCTCAATTTCAATATAATCCAAAGTAACATCAGGATCATCAGTAGGATCATCCACAGTGTCATCCACAACTTCTACACCTTCCACCACAAATTCCAATATCTCAGTCTCTGTCTTTGTTCCCGCTGCATTCTCAACGGTTAAAGAAACTCGATAAGTTCCCGCACCAACAGAAGCGCCAGCATCATTCTTTCCATCCCAAACTAACTCCCAAACCCAGTAATCACCATCTTCACCAGTCTTGGTTCCTCCATCCAAATCCCTCACAGTTTCTCCATCACTATTCAAAATTAAATTTTCAAAGAACTCTCCAGAGGAGAAATAATCTCCTTTATAAGTAATTTTCAGTGTGTCTCCCTCCTCAAAATTCACGGGATTCATGTCTATCTCAAGATCTTTAAGCAAATTGCCGTTTGCAAAGTCAAAACTCACCTCATCAACATCATAAGATGTCCCATCAAGATTCTCAATATAAACATAAGCTGTGTAAGTTCCATAATCCACCATCACATCTTCATCAGTTAGTCCATCCCAGGTAAACTCCCATCCTGAATATTCACCCTCATACCCGGTTTGAGTAATAGATGTGACAGGTTTTACCATCTGGCCCAATTCATTGTGGATATAAATATCGATACTATGAACATCCACATGCTCATATCTATCTTCATAAGTGAAAGTGATAACCTCTCCAGCGCCAAAATCCACAGTTTCCTTATCTGCTTCAAAATTTTGGATCATATTTTCTACGTGTACAACAGTAATATCAATTATATCTTCATCACTGGAGTCACCAAAAGAAGCAGAGATGTGAAGTTCGTAAGTTCCCTCCATCACTGGCTCATTGTTGCTATTTTTCCCACCCCACACAACCTTGTATGGACAAGCACTCTCAACACACGCGCCAAGTGAGATAAGCGGCAAATCAGTAACAACAGTTGGTACAGCAATAAAGTTATTCAAAACCTCCGCAGTATAAGTTCCAGCTAAAGCTGCCTCGGCAAGATCAAAAGTAGCGGTAACAAAGCCGTCACCATACGCATCGACAACTGTCTGATCCAATGCCAAAGTTCGAATAATCGAATCATCATCAAGAGCAAAAGCCGAAAAAGGCATAACAATCGCAGTAAGCGAAATCACACAGAGCAGAGATAAAATCTTAGTTCTCATACAAGAAGGGGTTAATTAGCAAATCACGCCAGTCAAAGATACCTTTTTTCGCGTTATTTCACAAGAGTTGCCAGATTTTCTGGACATTCCTCGGCCAAAGTTTTAAGTTACCTGCACACAAAAATACAAAATCCATGACAAAGCATCACGAAAGACTTGGTACAGACAAAATCCCTGGGCTTTTATTCAGACAATCATTACCTGCGATCATCGGCCTCTTGATGATGAGCCTATACAACGTTGTGGATACAATTTTCATAGGACATAGCGTGGGAACACTCGGAATTGCAGCCCTAACAATAGCTTTTCCGGTCACAATGATCGTAATTTCCATAGCCCAAACAATCGGTGTAGGAGCAGCTTCAATTATTTCGCGAAGCCTTGGAAAGAAAGACATGAAAACCGCAGCACAGACACTCGGGAATTTTTTCTCTCTAACCTTCATTATAGGGATGTCCTCAACCGTCCTAGGATTAGTCTATTTACCAACACTCCTAAATGTATTCGGGGCAACAGAGACAATAATGCCATACGCCTCTGAGTACATGGAGATAATTTTGTATGGAACCGTTTTTCTATGCTTCACCGCAGCAAGCAACAACATCATAAGAGCAGAGGGAAACGCAAAACTCTCAATGTACATAATGCTTTTATCAACAGTGATAAATATTATCCTCGACCCAATTCTGATTTTCGGATTTGATATGGGTCTTAAAGGAGCAGCAATAGCAACAGTTGTGGCACAAGTAGCTTCGGCATTAGCAGGAATTTATTATTTTGCCAGTGGACGAAATAGTATAAAGATACACCTAGAAAGCCTAAAGTTACGATGGGAAACCATAAAGGGAATATTCTCAATTGGGTCCTCTTCACTAGCAAGACAGGGCTCAGCCGCGACAGTTCAGGCAATTTTGAATCACTCCCTGGGGTTTTATGGAGGAGATGTGGCAATCGCTGCATATGGGGTCCTAAACAGAGTCCTCATGATTGTATTCATGCCAATGTTCGGGCTAATACAAGGAATGCAGCCGATTTTGGGATACAACTATGGAGCAAGACTCCCAAAGAGAGCCAAAGAAGTATTAATCTACACAATCAAGGCTGTAACTGTATTCTCAACCCTCGCATTCATAACTCTAATGATCCTTATCAAACCAATTACGCAAGTATTCACCTCAGATTCAGAGCTAATTGACCTAACAACCCACGCAACAAGAATAGTGATTCTAATGCTCCCCATGATCGGCTTCCAGGTGGTCGCAAGCGGAGTCTATCAAAGTCTCGGCAAAGCCATGCGTGCCCTTATCGTATCTACCCTAAGACAACTGATTTTCCTAGTTCCAATAGTCCTAGTCCTACCAAAATACCTCGGACTCGATGGAATCTTCTACGCAATGCCGATTGCAGACTTCCTCTCTGCCCTAATAATCGCGGTGATGTTGTACAGGCAGATTAGGAGGTTTGATCCGATCTAATATCCTCACGTTGCTTTTTTAACTGGCTTCTATGGGCTTTATCCTGCAAAATCTTTTCCTTCGCCTTTCTTGAGCGTCGCTGCTTTTGTTTTCTAATCTTAAAAATGGCCTTCGCTCGATCCGACTCATTTCCCTTTATCTGATCTTCAATTTTCAGGATCAACAGCTTGTATGCCGAAAGACGATTACTGATTTGCTCTCTATGTTTTTGACATTTTACAACTGTGCCACTCGGTAGATGCTTCAGAACCACACAACTGGAGGTCTTATTAACCTTCTGCCCGCCCTTACCGCTCCCAGTCACATAGGTCTCAGAAATATCCTCAGCTAAAATACCAAGCTCCGCAGCTTTCTTAATGAATGGAGGAGATAAATTTTCTAAAATATTCATGTGCAAACGTAGAATAATAAAATTGGGGAAGTCTAGCAGTCGTCGCTCAGCTTGTACCCAGCCGCCTCCCAATTGACCACTCCACCCTCTAGCTCAAGCACATTCTCAAAACCTGCCGCCTTAATTTGCTTAAAAGCATCGGAGCTTCTATTCCCAGAACGACAATAAATTAAATATTCGCCATCCTTATCCAACTCAGAAAATTCGATCATAAAACCGGGATCTCTAAAATCAATATTCTTCGCTCCCAACAAACACCCGCTCTTAAATTCCTCTAGTGTACGCACATCAATAACCTGCAAGTCTCCACTACTTTGCTCAGCAAGTATCTGCGAAACTTCACTTGGCGACTTCAAATAATCACCAGACGAGGCTCCACACGCAACAAAGACAAACAATGATAGAAAAATGGGAACAACGATTTTAAGATTTTTCATAGTACTGAGGATTAAATACAGAACAAGCTTACTACAGATACCAATTTTTCTCTAACATTTATCTCCTAGAACCCCACCGCCTCCATGCAGTTTGACAATCTGTAGTTTTGTGCTACAATGAGGGCGAGATTGGTAAGCTCAAAAAAATCTTCCCCTTAGTACTTGCCAAATTTAATCAGATAGGAAGCTTGCAAGTCAAAGGTCTTAATTCTCGGACACATATTTTATAACCAAATAATTATGTCTGAAAAGAATGACCAATTAACTCCACAGGAAATAGCAAAACATCCTGCAATAGAAGAGCTCCTCGAACGTCTTCGGGTCCAATTCGGAGTTGAATTCTTTATTGTAGGTGCTGGCACTCCGGAGCAAGAGGCGGAACACAAAGCCTATGTTGAAAAACAAGAGGCAAGGCGAAGAGAAGAAGAAAGGGAATATGCAAAAACCCATGCCGCCTCCCCAGAAATAATCCAAATGCTAATAAGATGTCTCGTACATCAAGATAAAAGGAGTTAGGATCTACAAATGCCAGTTTTTCTCTAGCCTCACAATCTCAGACTCGACTGATGCTATCATCATTGCATTCTTAGGATTTTGTGCCTGCAATCTCTTGATATCCGCTTTTCTTTTCTTAATTTCAGCATCAACCACCCTTTTCCAAGCGGCATCAGCAGTCTGCATCCAAGAATTTAGAAGAGCGCTAGCACCCGTACTACCCATAAGCTTCTCCAGTAACGAATCCGAAATACCCACCGAAGATTCAGTTTTCCCATTAGGAATTTTATTAGAACTACCTGTCCACTTAAACCCCCCAATAGCATCAATCAATTTAGCCAACTCTCCACTATTTATCAAGGAAGCAGAGTCCGCCCCACTTAAAGGATCAACTTTTGGGAGAGATGCGAATTTTTTGATAGATGGATACAACCGCTCGAACGCCCTTATCCCAGATGAGCTCCCCTCAAGCGATTTTAGCAAGGATTCCATCACCAAAAGGCCCTTCTCATCATTCGTCAAACTCTCGAAATCAAGCGCCCTCAAATTATCTATCTTCATCTGCAACCTCCTCTTCTCACTCGACACAAACGCCTTCGCACTCCCCGGGAGACTACTCAACTTCGTAAAAACCGCCAAAGCCATAGCCTCCCTCCGTTGGTCCTTATTACACGCTCCCCATGATTTTGTCGAATTTGTGAATGCCATACATACAATATTTGAACAAATAATATATAAATCGAGCAAATTTGACAATATAACATGCGCTTATACCAACCAAGGAGAAGTAATTAAGGTGCTAAGTAGCAAAAGGGATTCCTATAGTTGTCCGAAAATCGAACAAGTCGTTGACGGTATTTACGACGATTGGTATAATTAAAACAGAAAATAACTTATACCACATGAGGTCAAACCTAAACACAACACAAACAGGTGAAGTTGTGAAAAAGCTGAGAACTCAAAAAGACATATCACAAGATCAACTTGCTAAAATTTTGGGTATACCTCGTAGCGCAATTTCCCAAATTGAGAATGGGGGGCGCGAACTTTCCTTTGTTGAATTTCAGAAAATCCTTACCCTTTTTGAGGTTTCTTTTGAGGAATTCATCGTATTTGGCGATCCGGTAAAAAAAGAATCCAGTCAAAAAAGCAAAGGAGTAAACAAGAAAATAAAATATGATCCAGAAAAATTTAAACAACTACTACTCTATATTTTACAAAAATGTGGAAGCCGCCCAAATGTTGGAGAAACCGTCCTGTACAAACTTCTGTATTTTTGTGATTTCGACTATTTTGAGACCTTTGAAAAACCTCTCACCGGTATGAAATACAAAAAAATGCAATTCGGGCCTATCCCCGACCAGGCATTGTTCAATGCTGTCATAAATGAAATGCGGCAAAGTGGAATGATGGAGAAGGTAACAAGACCATATATGAATGATACTTTGCAAACTCGATATCTTAATTTTACAGAGGCTGATCTATCGGTTTTTGGCAATGATATCGACAAAATGATTAAGATTGCCGATTCGGTAATCGAGCGACTATCGGGGATGAGCGCAAGGCAGATAGAAGAGCATTCACACCGCGATTATCCATGGCAAGCACACCAATTTGATGAGGAAATTGATTATAGTAGTGTGTTTCTTAGAAGCGGAGAATTCGCGAATAGAGACTATGACAAAATGGGGGAACAGTCATCCGCAAACGACATATTGGACCAGCTGGGAGATATCAGTGATGAGGAACATAAATATTACTTAAATTTGTTGAATTAATGACCGATTTAAGACAAGGAGCACTATTCTTGGTTGATTTTGACCCATCAGTTGGACATGAATACAAGAAAATTCGCCCAGCAATAATTATTCAATCAGATCAAACAATTAAAAAGACGGCCTTAATTACTGTAATGCCTGTAACTTCCCAGCTCTCAAATGTTCAAGAAGAAGACATTGAAATTAAAAAAACCTCAAAAAACGGCCTGTTCTCAGATTCCCTAGTAAAGGCTGCCTGCATCCACAGTTTCGACAAAAAAAGATTCCTGAAAAAAATTGGCAATGCCTCAGAAGATATTATGGAACAAGTCACAAATTACCTGCGGATCCACTTCAATATGGAATAGGATTCTTGGCTGGCCACTGAGTTTGACACCCTCTTGAGAGTAATTAAGCCGCATGAGCATCAGTATCTACCGCCTCCAACTCTATAGGCTTAGTTGGTGAATCATAGGCACCAGCTTCGAATAGAGCGAGAATGCCTCTTCGCGTGTGTTCTCTCACTGCTATCGAAGAGAAATTTAGAAGACCCACAGCAGCAGAAATTGCCTCAGGCGTAGTTAGTTCCCCCTTGATTATTTGCCCCTCAAGCGCTTGCATATGGGCGTTATCTTGCGGCATGACATCAATACGTGTATCAGGTGTATTAGCTTCCATAATTAATTGTTTAAATGATTAATTATATTAAAACAGAAAATTAAATATATGTCCAATCAGGATAATCCCAATAGTCACAACTCCAAAGAAAGTCAGGAGCAATGGCCACTTCAAAACTTTTTTCAAAATTAGGGCCTCGGGTAATGAAAGTCCAACAACTGCCATCATAAAAGCAAGAGCCGTTCCCAGAGGGACTCCCTTGGCCACGAGAGATTGAATAATAGGAATAACTCCACTGGCATTAGCATACATCGGTACGGCCAGAATAGTAGCCACAGGAACGCCCCAATACCCTGCGCTTTCAAGATGCTTCTCAAAAAATCCCTCTGGAATATAACCGTGGATAAAAGCTCCGACTCCGACACCAATTACAATATACAAGGCTATCTTCTTAATAATCCTAAAAGCCTCTCGTGAAATCTGAGGAAAGATTTTTACAAAAGATTTCTTCTTTGTTCCTGTTTGATCTTGTTTTTGGGAATGAACCTTCCACACAAAATCCTCCACATACTTTTCCATCCTTAGTTTGCCCAAAATAAATCCTCCAATCACTCCGATCAGAATCCCTGCAGCCACATAAAGCAATGTTACCTGCCACCCAAAAATCCCAAGGAAAAGCGCAATAGCGACCTCATTAATCAGTGGGGAAGTGATCATAAAAGCAAATGTAACTCCAAGTGGAATTCTTGCCTCTAAAAACCCAATAAAAAGTGGAATAGAAGAGCAGGAACAGAAGGGGGTGATCGCACCAAAAACAGTCGCTAAAAAATAATCAAAACCATAAAGCTTTCTTGTGGTTAAAAAGTTTCGCAATTTTTCAATTGGGAGGTAATACCTAAGCGTACTCATCGCGTGTGTAATCACAAGCATAAGCGCAAAAATCTTGAGTGTATCGTAGAGGAAAAACTGAACTGCAGTCCCTAAATGAGTATTTTGAATAATCCCAAAGACATCAAAAGTTAACCAGTTTGCCAATAATTCGAAAGGATAAAAAATGTCCATATGCACTGCGGTTTATAGATTTGAAATTAAAAAAGTATTTAAAAGCGAAGCATATTCAGCAACAGCTTCCTTACAAGATGAATAAATTATTTTTCTACCCTCTCTTCTCGATTCAATTAGTCCAAACTCCTTAAGCGTCTTTAAGTGATGAGAGGCCAGGTTCTGAGGTAAATCAAGGTTCTTCCATATATCACAAACACATTGTTCACCATTCCTCAGCAAACAAAGCATCTTTAACCGATTAGGCTCATTTATAACCTTTAAAAACCCCATAACCTTCGACAAATTCTTCTTCGCCTTTGGATCACTATTACAACAAACAGCAGTTTTCATAACTAAGGGTAATTATATCAATTGATATTGATATGTTATCGGAATATAAAGTAAAAGTCAAAACAGGGGCAACAAGCCCGACCTAACTTTATTACATATGCTAGGAGAATAAACAATCTACTGCTACACTTGACTCATGAAAAATTATTTTAAAAATTTGGGAGCGCTTGTTTTGCTTGCGTTGACTCTTTTCGGTTGTAGTACATTTCAAACAAGCCCAGCCCCTACCGAACCTCAGGCTATCGACTCTCCAGTCGTAGACCCAATAGCCGCTGATCCTGCAATCGTCGAACCCCCAGTTGTCGAACCGCCAGCCGCTGATCCTATAATAGCAGAACCCCCTACGGTCGAAGACTTGATCAAGAAGTTATTCTCGGCAAAATACGACAAGCCCATTTCGGAAATTAATATAAATATTACAGCACAGGACGCAACTCACGCCAAAGGAGGTGTAAACTTTTCTCCGGGTGGTATGGGAAATGGCGGCTTATTTCTAGCTGTAAAAATGAGCGGTAAATGGAAATTGATTTATGATGGAAATGGTTCCGTTAACTGTCCGGAAATTAGAGATTATGGTTTCACTCAAGACCTGTTAGAAGGGGTTTGTGATCCAATCGCAGATGCAACAATGACGGTAAGGGTTTATTTCAATAATCCAGACACTGATCCAAACTGGGCTTTCGAATGCAGCAATGTTTTACCAGTAGGAAGGATAATCCCTCAAACCAGTGGCATTGCCATGGCAACAATCAAAGAATTATTAAAAGGACCAACCTCTGCAGAAATAAGCAGTGGATATATGACAAATATCAATTCCGGAGTATTAGTCCAGAGCCTAACTATACAAAATGGAGTGGCCTATATCGATTTCAATGAACAGTTACAATATCAGGTTGGTGGTTCTTGCAAAACTTCCGCAATCATCGCTCAAATCAAACAAACCTTGAAACAATTCTCGACTGTTAACGATGTAGTTATCTCAATTAACGGAGAAACAGAAGTCATTTTGCAGCCGTAAAAGGACAGTTTGAGCCGTTATTTAATAATATCTACAATCGTAGCACTCATCGAAGCCGGAAATGAGATAAGAATGATTCTTTTGAAAGCTAAAACCCAATCAGTAGAAAACGGGGCCTTTTGAATTAAAAATAAATAAAAAGCCACTACTACAAAAGAAACTATATAAGTAGTTATGACACGTTTTAAGAATTCAAACTTATGTTTTAAAAAATTTTGTTTTCGGTAATAGTTGTAATAAACAAAAATTGCAATAAAGAAAACTGATAAGAAGGCAAACGCAAGTACATTATTTAAAGGAAGAGTTTCTGACAATTCCCATACTTCCTGGGTAAACATAATAGGCATCGCCAATAAAGTAGCACCAACAATAATCTGCAAAAGGTCTCGCAAATGAAACTCCACCATCAACGGAGATATCACCTTACTGACAATTTTCCCACTCGCATCAAATAACGTAATTATCTCTTTCAGTTTCCCCCCTATGCGAACAACTTCTTTTTTGGATTTTATTTCTTCATTCATCGAAACAATCTTACCAAAAACCTGGCAATGAGACAAACCAGACTGTCTGGCTACTCGGGTATAGTACCTTTTTGGCTAAAGCGACCTAAAAAAGTTCCACATCTCTTCACCTGTAGCTTTGGGCCAATTATGAGGATAATACTGCCCTCCAGAATCATAATCTTCATTGTGGGGACAGAAAACAACTGGAGAATAATCTCCGCATCCTGAGTATGCCTCGCAATTCCCCCAAAAAGGTTTAACCGGAACAGAAGCTGAAGAACACTGATTCTGCGTCAGGTACAAATCTCTAGTAGTTAATGCTCCCTCAAACGGAGCCAGACGATCATCCGGATTATGCCACTGCATAACTGCAACCGGCCCGCTACAATCACTATTTGATCTACTCCCACCAAGTGTCCCGACAGCTCTTAGTACATCTCCACGAGCACACGCCAAACTGTTTACAAACCAGGCACCAAGTGAATGCCCAGCCGCATATACCTCATCCATATTTACACAATATTTGGAAGAAATCTCCTCAAGCATCACATCAAAAAACGCATAATCTCTTAAACTGTCCCCACTATCCTCCGGGTCAGACCAGTTAAAACTAGCTCCATTTTTTATACCAGCAGGATAGACAAAAATAGCCTGGCCCTGACTAGGTTTTTCCAACCTGAAATAGCTTCTAACCTGCGTATTAGGGCTTGTCCTTCCATGGAAACCAAACACCAGAGAAAGCGGCTTATTTTTGTCATAGCTGGCTGGAACCACTACAATCGCATCTCTCGTAACTCCATCCACCGAAAAGGAAGATGGCGGAACAAGAGGCGCTGCAACTCCACATCCCACAGAATTTGGATTACGCTTTGCCCCAACGAAACTATCTTTGTTACTAATCTCCCTTACTATATCAACCAAATAGGCAACTTCTCCACGATTTGCACTCCGATTCGGCAGATAAGAATATTTTGAAAAGACATTATTCTCATGAATAAAATCTGCATATGGCTCATACCACTCTGCCCCTTCCCCAGGCGAAGAAATTGGCAAGTCAAAAGCCTCAATCGCAATTTTAAACGCCTCAACCATGCTGACTTCATTCCCAGGCTTAAAAAGACCATCAAAATAACCCTTAACAATTCCAAGCTCCTTTGCCTTGCAAACATAGGGCTCAAACCACTGTCCCTCCTTTACATCGGGAAAACAATTCCCCTCAATTTCGCTAGTATCAAAACCAATAGTGTGAAAAACAATTTTCACCAACTCTGCTCTATTTACTTTAGAAAAAGGCTTATAAGTGCCATCACTGTAGCCATTTACAATCCCATCTTCATACAAATTAAGAATACTATCCTCGTAAGGATTTCCGGAGACGTCTGAAAATACGGCACTTGCAAACACCTGCAAACTAAAAATCAAAACAAAGACAATGGCAATACAAAAATTCTTCATACCCAAATTCTATCTAAAAAAGAGCAATTAGCCCAGTTCAGTATTTTTTTGTCTGGGGCGCAGGGTCTAGTACTCTTTGGGTAGCTTTGAGTACATTTTAGAGAAATTTGGAAAATGAGACAAACGATAACGGTATTAAAGCTTTTTAATAAGTACAAATTAACAATTTCATAAAACATAAACAATCAATAAAATAGGGTTTAGATGTGTTTGACAAAAAAAGAGAACGTGTTTAAAATGAGCTCTTCTTACCAAAAGCATCAATCATGCCAAAAATTGAAATAATAAAGACCGATCTAAAAGTAACAGGTGATGAAAAGGTCGCTGTAGGTATAGAGATGGCATTATGTAGGGTTGAAGATGAAACAGAAGAAACAGATGAGGATGGTTTTGAGAAAAAAGTATATGGGTTAAGAATTCCAAATATAGCTTTTGAAGTTAGGACCGCACTAGTAGAGAGTAAGGTGGCAGTAAGCTCTGGCTCAGGGGTATTGCTTATGGAAGATATTTTGATTGCGGAATATAGTGAGGGAAATTTAGCTCAACAGGAATCTAGTTTTGAAATAATAGCTCAGTACATGGACGGGGCAGAAATAAAGAGTATAAGAACAGAAACAAGTGTCCTCATTACAGAACAGCTACTGGCTATTAAAAAAACAAGAGAAGAAAGAAGACGTGAAGAGAAACAAGAAGAAAGAGAAAAGGCACAAAGAAATGCGGAAAGAAGAGTAGAAAGAAGAAAGAAAGAAATAGAAGAAGATAAAGAGCTGGCTTCACAGCTGAAATATGACAAAATGCAGGCTGTAAAGAAAAGAAAAATCAAAAATAAACTGATAAAGGATAGCGAATCTGGCCAATGTGGAGGAAGGGGAGTAGTAGGAGATAAATTAAAATTTTGTAGAAAGCATCAGCACTTTCCACAAGCTAGAAAATCTGCGTTAATAATAGCGAAAAAAAGACCAAAGGAAACAATAGAGTCAGTGGGCTCATTCAAAAATGCAAAATGGGCTGAAGAGGTGATGGCAGCAGCAACAAAGGAACAACCACTGTTATCAATTGAATACATCACAAAATACAAGGAACGACCATGGGCTTTAAACATAATGAAACAAGCACAAGCAACAAAAAGTGGGCTATTAACGGCCTTTACGCATCTTGAAGATTATTGTGACCAATGGTGGTGCGAAGAATTGATTAAAGATATGGTAGGTTCAGATCCAGGATTGTTTTTGAGGAACATACATCTGTGGGAGTATCAATTGTGGGCGAAAAGAATAGCTATAATAATAACTCAAGATACAAAATATACCTCGGAAATGGTAGAAGCTAATAAGTTATTTATGGACCAGCCATGGGCAGATTCCGTAGCACAATTTGCAAAAAAAATTATAGAAGAAAAGGAAAGGAAAGCCCAAGAAGTGAAAAGAGCGAAGAAAGAATTAAAAGATGCCAGAGCTGAATTAATAGTAAGAATAGAATCAAGTGCATTAAAAATAAGCGATATTCCAGAAATTATAGAATTAGCCGAAAGATTAGAGGTAAAAAAGTGCGTTGAAAGGATATCCAGCAAACATTCACGCTTAATTTTAGACTCTACAGATGTTTTGAATCAATATGAGTTTGGGACAAAAATTTTTCTAGAGGCGATTAAGGCGATTGGGGGAAGTTATGATTCCTTGGATTCAAGTATCTCATCTTTAGGTGAAGAAAAAACAAAGCTCCCATTAAAAAATTTCATTGAAGACTTACTAGTAAATAATCAGAGACTAGCCATTCAAATATTAACTGCAATATGTAAGAGATGTATTACAAACAAATTTAGCAAGGAGTTAAGAAAGGAGTTAAGAGAAATATGCCTTGGGGATTTATGCGTACACCTTTACAACGCAGGTGTAAGAGATGAACAATTATTGACAGAAGAAATAGTAGAGCTGTCAAAAAGCCCTGGAGGTTATGGATGGATTGTTCGTCTAGAGGGGGGTATAGATTCCTCAATACTTGATTTGTACAAAAGTGCGGGTGAAAACCTAGTCAATGCCCTACCTGATGGCTGGAAAAAAGATATTATGCTAGCCTCACATCAGAGTACTACTTGTAGTGTTACATCAATGTTTGGCTATGGAGAACCCAATATTAAGAGGATTGCTAGATTATCTCCTCGTTTAGTAATTGAAGCAGCAAATAAAGAATACTCATCGTCTTATTTTCCTTTTGAGCTAGAAACGCTCTTAGTCAATCTGTTTTTGCAGGAGGGGCTAAGCAAAGATTTCTATAAGTTGATAGACAAAGATTTATGGCAGGAGAGATTAGAAAAAAAATTGGGAAACAAAAGAGAAGAGGTGGATAATTGGTACAGGAGAAAAAGAGTTTTTAGTGAGTTTATAAAAATAGGTGGTAGAAAAAAATAGAATTAAAAAAACTATACGATGACTAAACCAGATAAAGAGTCACCACAGGGGATTTTAGAAGGTGTAGGAAAATCATTTCTTGGCTTGCCTGATAGCCGTTTTCTCAATACGGGAGAAAAACATGTGGTTGCAACATTACGCGGAAACGAGATTAAACAAAGACAAACAGAGGTATTAACAAACCAAGGATCTAGAGCTAATGAAAATTCTCAGCGAGCATTTTTTGAACTACAAGGCATTCGTACCGCAACCCAAGAAGGGGCATCAGCACTGCACGGTGCAAACATGGAACTTATGACTGCAAATGGAACTCTTGCAAACATGGATGACGCTCTTCAATATGGATTACCATTGATTGCAGATAAGGTAGGAGACCTAGAAACAACAGTTAAAAGATCAGCGGGGATACCACAAGAACAGCGCAATGTAGCTGAATTAATGGGGGATAAAAAGGCATTAGAATCTGAAGTTGTAATTCTGGGTCTAGCAAATGGTTTGGCACAGGGACAATGGGAGGAAACACGTAGAAGTTTACCCCAGTGGAAACGAGACATTATAAGCACGGGCTTGATACAGCGCCATGACTCTAAATTAGAGAAAACTTTGTCGAACACGGAAAAAATATTTTTGGCAGAACTCAGAAGAAAAGCTAGTAGCCCAATTACTTCCTTCAGTTCAATATCAGGTTTAGCTCGTCATGGATTACTCGAAGAAGATTTTCACTATAATCTCTCAAAGGTTATGAGGGAAGCAAGACAAGGAATGACAGGGGGTATAGATGCAATTCATGAACTAGCTGATAAAGAAGAAATAATCATTGATCAAGGAGAAAAAAGAATAACACAAGGAGAAATTCTAGTTAATTTAAGTCACGCAGGGTTAATGGTGTCAGAAAAGAATCTTGCCGTTCAGGCAAGATATGCAAACAGAGCTCAGATTGATAGAGGTAAAATGGTGACTGGGATCGAATCTACTGCTGAATATACAGGAACTATGGTTAAGCAGCTTGGGGGAATAGGAGAAGACGTTTCTGATATAGCAACAAATATGGGTGTAATTGGTGGTCATATGAAAAATGCAGTGGCTACCCTTAATGAGGTGTCAATGTCCTCAGCTGGAACAGAGAGAAATACCGCGTTGCTTGCAGCAATAGGCCAACAACAGCTACAGACAGGGCAGGAACATTTGGAAAGTAGTCATCAGATAGAGGGGCACACCTTGAGAACTGCAAATGCTACGGAAGCAATTGCTTACTATGCGGAAATAGCAAATCAGATTGGATCTATAGTTGCAAAAAACACAGGAGAGATTGCAGTATCATCCGGAGAAACAGCTGCAAACACATTTGAACTAGTACAGCTTGCATTCAGAAACGAGGCACAAAATGCTCAGATAGCAGAGCTACTAGATGTAGGGAACGAATATGTAGCACTTACAAGGGAGGCTATTGAAAGGCAACATATGTCTATAGTACAAGGGTTCAGTGATTTAGAAGTAATTGGATCTACTCTCGTAGAAGAAGCTATAAGAAACAACAGATACCAGGCTTTAATAATCGAATTAAAATTGGCGCATCACGAAGAAGTGATGACTGTTCTTCAAAACATAGAAAATGCTAATGAAAGAAGGCACATGACAGAGAGAGAAACGCGCGCTGGAGAAATGTTAAGAATAGGGATAGCAAGATATTTGAGAGGAAAAATAGATCAGGCCATAGAGGCATTTGATGAAGCAGTAGACTATTACGGAAATGACGACGCAGTCTATCTGTTCCGAGGCATTTGCCACGCGATCAAAGATCGAACAATAACTGCTGAAAATGATTTTAATGAAGCCTTTGACTGGACGAAACCAAAAGAAAAAAGAGAACGTGCAACCATCAAAATGAACCTAGCACGCTTGCGTTATAGCGAATCCAAAGTTCATTTAGAGGGTGGAGATGGAGAAAAAAGTGACAAAAAACTACTAGATGCAATTATGGCTATAACTCAGGCAAGAGAGGAAGACCCTGAATTTTTGGAGACCTCCTATTCTCTTGCAACATATCTTGCAGCTTTTAAACTTTACGAAGAGGCTAGGATAATCCTGATGGAAATAATACCAAAAGACCCAAAGCTTCTAGAAAAACTCAGAACGACTTCAGAATTTGCCCCAATTCTTGGCAGTTTTTCAAATACACTCAATGAAAAAGTATCTGAAGATGAACAAGAAACAGAGCATAGAATGCGCGTTGCAGTGATTAAGGATTCAGTAGAAATAGGGGATTTCCAAACAGCAATAAAAAGCATGGAGGATTCGATGAGAACTGGAAGCTCTCAGCTATTAAAACTAGAGATATGGGACATAGAAGGGCTCAAACCAATAAGAAAACAAATAATAGAAACAATAATAGCTGTTATAGATGACGTTTGCAGCTCGGAAGAGGCTGTAGATTCAAATAATTGCTATTCTCTAAGCATGCTCGCACTGCATTCAAGGTCCAATGGAGAGGAAATTTCAGATTTCAAAGTTTTTAATATCTTTAAGAAAGGTGCAGAAAAGGACATAGACGTTATGGCTAGAAACAGAGAAGCCATGATGAAAAAACTTAAAGCTTTATCGTCAGCAAAACACGAGGAATTATTAGCTCTCAACAAACTTCATACAAATGGACTTACATGGATGAGGTAGCAAGCAATAAATAAAAAATCCACAAAAAGCCTCCCCATTTCCCCTTATATTAAATGGGTCTAGTACTCTTTGGGGGTAAAATGAGACAGTATAAAAAGGTGGAGTGTTAATTTTCTATTTGCATAATCACACATAATCACATATAATTACATATAGACAGTATATGCTAATACAAAATTATGGAAAGATATAACAAAAGGCTAATTTTCACTCCAGCAAACACCAATAAAATATATGGGACAATAAGCCAAATTGAAGAATTGAAAGGTGAATGGAGAGCAGGAGTGAATCTATCTCCACAAATTCTTGGTAGATTAAAAAAATCCGTAATTGTAACTTCAGCTGGTGCCTCAACACGTATTGAAGGAGCAAAATTATCGGATGAGGAAGTTGAAAAATTATTGAAAGGCTTAAAAGTCCAAAAACTTAAAACTCGAGACGAACAAGAAGTGGTCGGATACGCTGAATTACTAACCAATGTTTTTGATTCCTTTCGGAGTATCAAATTAAGCGAAGCCAGTATCAAACATTTTCATATTGAGCTTTTGAAATATTCGGAAAAAGATCAAAGACACAGAGGAAATTACAAATTTGGAAGTAACAGAGTGGAAGCAAAAGATACAGATGGGAATATAGTAGGCGTACTATTTGATCCAACTCCTCCGCATCTTGTTGAGAAAGAAATGAATGAGTTGATTGACTGGACTGTTTCAGAATTGGATAAAAAAGAAATCCATCCATTGATAATAATCGGGAATTTCATATTTGAATTTCTCTCAATCCACCCCTTTCAAGACGGAAACGGGAGGGCTTCTCGAATTCTGACGAATTTATTGCTTTTAAAAAATGGCTACGAATATGTGCCTTATATTTCTCATGAAAAATTAGTTGAAGATAATAAAAATGATTACTATATCGCACTGAACAAATCTCAGAAGTCATGGAAAACAAAAGAAGAAAACGTAAGTCCATGGCTTATGTTTTTTCTTACAATACTGTTGGAACAGATAAAAAAAGCAACCAATCTTTTATCTAGTGAATCCATTGAACACTTGTTGTCAGAAAAACAGTTGAAAGTTTGGAACTATATCCAAGAAAATAAAACTGTAACTCCAAGGGAACTACAGGGAAAATTAAAAATGCCTACACCCACCGTTCTACAAGTACTGAATAAATTATTAGGTATGAAAAAAATAAAGAGACTTGGGGAAGGAAGAGGAGTAAGATACGTTTTACTTGACTAGTAAGCCGTTTGGGTTTCCATTTGGCTGGCTACAGGGGTCTAGTACCCTTTGTAGATAATTTTCAGGAGTAGAAACCATATTTTCAGACTCTTTTTCTAGGTTTTTCCGTGCACCACCAGCAATTTTGCCACCTTTTTGCGCCGCAATTTTATTCTCAGAAAATCCTTGAGCATTTTTTGTTCTTGCAATTTCGGTAGTTGAAGCCTCCCCAAGCATAGTAAAGATTAATTCCAAATCATTCATATGATCTCTCAAGTTTTCTCGCTTCAAACCTTTGAAATTCTTATATTCTGATGGTGTCATGCCAAAAGTAGCATTTGAAATTTCAGATGTTAAAATCGCATACTCTTTACCCTCTTTAACACTTCGTTCCTTCCATTCATTAGTAAGAGTTTCTCGTACTTCAACCCCTCGCATTCTTTTCTCAATCCATCCATCCGGATATCCCTTCGCCTTGTACAAAGCTCGGGTTCTTTTTGTTGCTAATTCAGGATCTTCAATTTCCTGTATGCGCTCATAACCAACACGAGCCAACCACCGCTTAAAAGGTTCTGCTTTTGGGGAAGGAATAGATTGAATAATGCGAAAAAGACCCTCCGTATTAGCACAATTCATTTTCTGTTTGCCACCCGCTGTTTCGATGTCAAGGGTACTGGCAATTTGCCACCACCCTTTGGATAATTCCTTATCCCTACGCTTCATATCGGTTATATACCCCTTTGGTTTTACAGAATCAGCTAATACAATTACCACATCTTCAATCACAAACCACCACTCATTATTGTGCATAGTCCTTCGTATCTTCATCCCATCAAAAATAGCTATTTTTTCCCTAATTGCTTTTCTTTTATCTTTCATACCAACAAAATACTCTACAAATCTAAAATATTCTTAAAATTTTTCTAAAAATTCATGAAAACTGATTGACACTTGGTGAGCTACTCGGGTCTAGTACCCTTTTTTTCAAAACCCGTGTAAAATACCCCCATGATCACCCCAATAACAAAATCAGACTTTCTCCGCTACCTTGATTGCCCCGCGTACCTTTGGTTCTACAAAAAGAAGCCGGAACTGCTAACGGACCAAGAATTAAGCGATTTCCAGCTCCAACTCATAAGGCAAGGAGAGGAAGTGGAAGGATATTTGAAAGAATTGAAATACTGATTTTCAATCTAAATGTGGCAAATTTGCCATAATTAAAACTTAATATGTAGACACATGCAAAACGACAATGACAATCAGGAAACAAGAATTGCAATTTTCAAAGGTAAGGAAGTCAGACGAACTATCCACAAAAATGAGTGGTGGTTTGTTGCAAATGACGTTGTAGAAGTTTTAACAGATACATCAAATTCAAAGGATTATATTCGTAAAATGAGGCTTAGAGATAAGGAATTGTCTAAAGGGTGGGGACAAATTGTCACCCCCCTTTCTGTCGAAACTACTGGAGGGCTCCAAAAGCTGAATTGCGCGAATACCGAAGGAATTTTTAGGATTATTCAATCCATACCATCCCCAAAGGCAGAACCCTTCAAACGCTGGCTGGCAAAGGTCGGTTACGAAAGAATTCAAGAAATAGAAGATCCAGAGCTGGGAACAAAGCGAACTCGAGCTTTATACAAAGCAAAAGGTTATCCTGACGGCTGGATTGAAAAACGCATGAGAGGAATTGAAGTACGTGAAACTTTGACCGACGAATGGCAGAAAAGAGGTGTAAAAGAAGGCAAAGAGTACTCAATCTTAACCGCTGAAATAGCCAAGGCAACTTTTGGCATGACACCAAGTCAACATAAGAAATATAAGGACTTGAAGCGCGAAAATTTACGAGACCATATGACGGATTTAGAGCTGATCTTTTCCATGCTTGGCGAAGCCGCCACTACGGAAATTGCCGAAAACAGGGATGCGCAAGGATTCCCTCAAAACAAAAAGGCTGCGCAACAAGGTGGTGAAGTCGCTGGCAAAGCAAGAAAAGATGTTGAGCTTAAAAGTGGGAAGAAGGTTGTGAGTAAGGGCAATTTTTTGGCATTAGGAAATAAAAAGCAACTGTCCTAAAAATCCGGACAGTTTAATAAATCAGTTAAAATGAAGAAAAAATATAATAAAAATCTTTCCGTGACCATTTTTTAACAATAGCTAGGACTAAGATCACCAATGTGACTATTGCGCAGAAAAAAGATAGTAAACCTGAAACTACAATAAAAGGGATCCCATATTTACCAAATCCTACTCCCCTGGAAATCAATGCAAAAACCGGCAAAAGAATACCAATAAAAAAAGCAATAATTAAATACCAAGCACTCAAAATACTTTTTCCAGTGTTGTTCATGGTAATACTTGGTTAAATTCTTGGTTGGCTACTCGGGTCTAGTACCCTTTGGCTAGCTTTGAGTGTATTTTAGAGTAAATTGGAAAATGAGACAAATGCGACAGTATAAAAAAGGGTGAAACTATATAAGTGCCACTTCTGTTGTTCCCAGAGACTGCAAAACCTCATACTCATCTTTCTTCAGGTATGCAGTTACGCTCTCAACTACTTCATTCTCAGTTATCATGCTCCAATTTCAGCGCAAATTTCCACATTCATCAAAATCCCTGTAAAATGGAGACATATGACAACCCAAGTAACAAAATCAGACTTTCTCCGCTACCTTGATTGCCCCGCATATCTTTGGTTCTACAAAAAAAAGCCAGAAGTGCTAACGGACCAAGAATTAAGCGATTTTCAGCTCCAACTCATAAAACAAGGAGAAGAAGTAGAGGGATGGGCAAGAAAAATCTTCCCAAATGGCGTATTGGTAGAGAGTAGGGAAGCCGCCGCAGTTGAGGAAACACAAAAACTCCTCGACCAAGGAGAGAAAACAATCTTTCAAGCAACATTCAAAGCAGAAGACCTCTATGCAATGGTCGATATCCTAGAATGGGACGAAGCGAATCAATATTGGATTATCAATGAGGTAAAAGGAACAAGCTCACAGGAAGAAAAAAAGATCCGACATCTCCAAGATGCAACCTTCCAATATGTTCTGCTGAAAAAGGCCGGATACAATGCGGGAAGGGTTAATTTGATAGAACTCGACAAAGAATTCCGCAAAAACGGAGAAATAATTGCACGAAAACTGCTTAAAATAACCGATATCACCGACAAAGCCACAGAGATGGAACAAGAAATCAATCTCATGGTCGAGGACATGAAACGAGTTATGGAAAGAGAAGCCGAACCACTTCCGTGCGAATGCATCTACAAATCACGAGCCAACCATTGCCCCGCATTCAAATATTTACACCCGGATGTGCCAGATTATTCCGTTCATGACATTGTTCGTATAGGATTAAGCCTACCAAGGCTAGAGGGACTCATAGAAAACGACTACATCTCGCTAGAAGACGTCCCTGAAGATTTTGCACTGACAAAATACCAGAGAAATCACGTTGATGTTGAACAATCCAAGATCCCGATCATACGAACAGAAGACATTAAGAACGAATTAGATAAACTGGAATTCCCACTATATTTCCTCGACTACGAAACAATCCCCACCGCCGTTCCACTATACGACGGTTGCAAACCATACCAACAGGTTCCTTTTCAATATTCACTGCATGTACAGCAGTCTCCAAACGCAGAACTAGAGCATTTCGAATACATTCACACAAACAACGACACTCATCCAATGACAGCCCTCGCAGAGTCGTTAATGAAGGTTATGGGGGATAAAGGAAGCATAATTGTATGGAACAAGAAATTTGAGAGCAAATGCCACGAAGATTTAGCCGATTTCATGCCAGAAAAAGCGGAAATTTTCCACTCCTACAACAAAAGAATTTATGACCTCATGGATATATTCTCTCAGCACCTCTACCTCCATCCCGACTTCAGAGGAAGCTTTTCAATCAAAGCCGTACTCCCTGTCCTAGTCCCTTCACTATCATACAAAGAAATGGCCATCCACGACGGCGCAATGGCCATGAACAGCTGGAAAAAGATGATGTTCGAAACAGAAGACCAAGCGGCAAGGGACAAAATCAGAGATGACCTTCTGAAATACTGCGACCTGGATACACTTGCTATGGTGGAGATATATAGAAAACTTACCTTGGCACGCATTTAAGCCAAGCTTTTTTCGAAAATATAACAGCAATGTCTACAGTTTGTACAAAGTAGTAGACATTGTCAGTATGGATAGTTACAGTTTGCAAAAGACAAAATCAGAGATGACCTTCTGAAATACTGCGACCTGGATACACTTGCTATGGTGGAGATATATGAGGTGCTGAAGAAGTTGTAATAAGATGGATTTTCTTTACTCAAATCTTGGGAATTCTGTTATTTCAATGTGTAGTTTGAATGATGACAACAAGGATATCTTTGAAGCTTGTGGCATATATGATATGAATGAAGAAGAAGCCGCAAAGGTCATTATTAAGGCTTCGTGGGATTACCTGCAACCATAACAAAACAAATAACTATGTCACTACAAGATGCAAGAGCAATAAAGAGAGCTTGGATGAAAGAGACAGTTTCTTATAGAAAACTGAGAGTACAATATAAGCTAGATAGAGAAGACATACTTCGAATGAAGTCAGATGTAAAGTACAAACAAGAAAGGTATTACCTTAATGATGTTAAGAATTTTTTGGACTGGAAAATAAGAGATACCCTCAATCAGCAATCAACAATTCCAAGTTCATGTAAACCTCATACTAAGGAATGCGAACATTGTAAAAAAGATGTAAATGCCGATTATTTTTCTGTAACGAAGCCAACCCTATGCATCCCATGTGAGAGGAGAAAGGAAAACAAATATAATAAAAAGTTAGAACAAATTGCATGCTCAGGACTTATAAAACCCCAAGGAAATCAAATGCAAATGCTTTAGTAGTGACTTTTAGAATTGGTTATTTTGGCTTCCAAATTTCTTCAATTTGCCAAAAAGGTTTATGCTTGTTTATCGTTCTTAGCTCACCAACTAATTTGAAATACGATTTTTCACCAGACTCGGTTAGCTCAGTCCAGTTAACCAACTTTGGCTGAATCCAGATAGAACTTAGTTTTTTCTTTAACGCACACAATAAAATCCTATCAATTGGCGGATGCAATATTTTGGCGAATTCAGAATTTTCATTACCAGACAATACAACAGCAGTTTTCAAATATATCGCTACGATTTTTGCAGCTCTTCCGTAAGTAGTTTCTAATTTTGTGATTATCTTCCTGCACAAGACCTTGTGAAGTTTTTCAAAATCACTGCTGGTTTTAGGCCAAAGAGACTTACTCATAGCTATTTCTCTTAAATTTGTACTATCAATGGCATCAATAATATTAATTGTTTTAGTGAAACCTCTTTGGACAGCTCTAGCGGCAGCCCAAGTAGCAAATCTATGCCTGTGTTCCTTGATGTTATAGTTCATAATTTATATTCCATTAATTGAACTAATAAGTCTTTACTTAAAGTACCACAGCTAAAAAATCCCTTTTCCTTCCAGTATGGAGTATTTTGAAAATTAGTTTTATTTTTAAGTTTTTTTAGCAATTCATCATGCAAAAAAAGGTACCATTCGCCCTTATAAGGAAAACAAATCCAAATATCACGACCAGAGTACTTTTTGTTAAAAGTTAATCTGCTTTTAAGCTGAACATTTAGAGATTTTTCATTTTTCACGTGAACAGCTATGAAATCTGCCCCATTCCAGTCATCTGAAAGCCGAAGTGTGCAATAGCCATAATCTGCCAATACCGCTGAAACCTTTTGGAAATTATAGTTTTCTTTCTGTCTAGCGTTGAGGGTTTTATAAGGTACTTCTTTCAGCATAGTTTTTGACGATTAATTTGATTAGCTCAAGTATATATGAATACTTGTAGGAATTAAATCTTTTACAAATCCATGGATTTTGTTATAATAAACCTGTCCTTGAAATTCAGAACCGTGTGCGACGGATTCGCACCATTCGTTTCTCTCTCGCAACAGCGGGAGTAGGCAAGCTGGGAAATCTGCGGCAAGCCACATGAAACAAATGACTAATCGTTAAAAGCGGTTGGGAGATTTCACCATTCGGAGGTATTAAATCCGGACATGATGAACTTTCCTGATCGCTTTTTTTGTTTTCTAACATAACCCAATGAACAAGACCCATTCGCCCCCATCCATGTTAATATCAAATTACAAATATAACCCAAATTAATTATGAAAAAATTCACCCCAAAAATCAGCACGGCCCTAAATCTAGCCGGATCCCTTCACGAGGGCCAGGAACGCAAAGGAGACGGCCTTCCATACATTGTCCACCCTTTTGCCGTCGCACTGATTCTGATGGATTACAGCGAAGATGAGGACGTCATAGTGGCTAGTCTGTTGCACGATACAGTTGAGGACACCGATTACACCGAAGAACAACTTTCAGAAGACTTTGGCCCACACGTTGCAACGCTTGTAATGAGCGTGACCGAGCCAAACAAGGACGACCCATGGCAGAAACGCAAGAATGATTACCTTGCTCACCTCAAAACCGCCTCATACGAAGCTAAACTAATTTGTGCCGCAGACAAGATTCACAACCTCCAGTCTATGGAAGCGGCATACAGGCTCCATGGAAAGGATACGGACAAACACTTTAACGCCCCACCTGACAAGAAGCTTTGGTTCTACGAAAAGTGCCTAGTAATCTGTAAGAATGAACCAAAAATGCCAAACGGAATAATTAAAGACTTTGAATGGGCTCTACATTGCGTGAAAAGAGAAATTGCAAACACCATGATGATAGATCACCCAGCCAAAATAATAGAATACAGAGATTATGATAAAAATGTGACCTTGACCTGCCCTGCATGCTCATGGAGCGACACTGCGGAGAATGGAGTAATGGAAACCTTTAATGATCTATTTCATATTGAATGTCCAGAATGTGAGAAAATGCTCCTAATTGTAGAGTATCCATTAGCGAGCGGCTTGCAAGATTAATTGCTTGTGATAATATACCAACGCTTTCATCGAGAGACGGCGAGAGACTTAGCTCTCTGACCCGTCAGCAACCTACCAAATGGCAAGGTGCTCCACCTAAGAAAGATGAGACAAAATATTCCATTATTGTTTCTGAAGAGCTCGATGAAAGAAGTTAACATCGTTTATTTCTTAACTTCTTTCATTATGAATGAAAAAGTAAAAGTCCCTGCAGGACTAAAAAAATGCAAAAAGTGCGGATACTACAAAGGCATAGCCCCCGACCACAGAGGAGACCGAGAGGTCAGTTGTGCCTGCCACAAACAAACCTGTGATAGATGTGGCAAAAAAGTCCATGAATTCCCAATCGGCTCAACCATCTTCAACGAAAAGAGGGGACTGGTACACATTCCCGTCTACTCTGCATGGGGTCACACCTGCCCAGATGGAACAAAAGGGCAACTAAGACATAGCTTTTTAATCGATTTAACCAAAAACTAAACCTAGCAAAAAAACCGGCGACTACACCAAAGCCACCAAACTAATAAAAGAACGTGAAAAAAGCGGCGCCATCCTAGACATAAAAGGGATAGAAGTTGAGTGGCGGTGGGATAAGTGGTGGGAGTAGGGAGGGGAAAAAGTTTGAAGAATTTGAATTTTCTTCTTGATTTGAAAAGGAAAGGGATTAGTGGTGAATGCCCGCCACCCAAAACACCTTATTCTGTTTGAGGGAGGGGCAAGAGGGGAACAAAAGGGGTGAATTGCCCCGACCGAAAACTCCTTCATTGTCTTTTATCTTAATGCATATTCCTTATTTGCTTTTGCATACAGGTTTTTTTGAAAAGCAAAGAATATTGTTCTAATAATATCTACATTTCCTAGTGATTGTTCGGCATTGGCAATTGCGTGATATTTTAAATTGAGCAATACTGGTAATTTTTCTTCATCAAGTTCTTCAACGCCTTTTTCTTCATACTTGGACAATACAAAGTCTAAAAACTCTTTTTGTTTTTCATCTAGACCTTTAAAAATTTTGTCTTTTGATTGTTCTACTCTTTGTTTTCTGGAAATTGGCTGTGTTAAAAATGATACATAAGTCAAAACATCAATGCAAGCGTA
>FLOH01001404.1_pt1 | contig 37793 bp, 30 predicted proteins | sample 756751 | NCBI WGS metagenome assembly FLOH01 (sample SAMEA4026879, study PRJEB14308) | marine metagenome | biome: coastal water; material: water | depth 74 m
GCATAAACAAGAGGTTCCGCGCATGAACACGCATGATAAACAATGGCACGTCCTGGTCACCGGCGGGGCTGGCTATGTCGGCAGTGCGCTGATCCCCAAGCTGTTGGACGCCGGCCACAAAGTCACCGTGCTTGACCTCTATCTTTATGGCGAGGGCGACGACGTGTTCGGTGAAAGCGCAAGCCACAAGAATTTGCGCCAGGTCAAAGGCGATCTGCGCGATGCCGCCGTGGTGCGCGACGCCCTGACGGGGTGCGATGCGGTTATTCACCTGGCCTGCATCTCCAACGATCCGAGCTATGATCTCGACCCGGAACTGGGCAAGTCGATCAATTACGACGCTTTCCGCCCGCTGGTGCAGATGTCCAAGGCCGAAGGCGTCAAACGCTTCATCTATGCCTCGTCGTCCAGTGTCTATGGCATCAAGGACGAAGCCGAAGTGACCGAGGACTTACCGCTCGATCCGCTAACGGATTATTCCAAATACAAAATGATGTGCGAAGAGGATCTTGAGGCCGAGCGCACGCCCGGCTTCGTCACTCTGACCATCCGCCCCTCCACGGTCTGCGGCTATGCCCGGCGTCTGCGTCTCGACCTCACGGTCAATATCCTGACCGCCCACGCCGTCGAGAATGGCAAGATCACGGTCTTTGGCGGCACCCAGAAACGCCCCAATCTGCACATCGAAGACATGACCGACCTCTACCTCGAATGCCTGCAGTACGCGGATGAACTTATTGACGGCAAAATCTTCAACGCCGGCTATGAAAACTTCGCCGTCGGCGATATCGCTAGCATGGTCCGCGACGTCGTCGGCAAGGACGTCGACATCGTCACCACGCCGTCGAACGACCTGCGCAGCTACCACGTGTCGTCGGAAAAGATGCGCCGCGAGCTCGGCTTCGTACCGAGCCACACCATCGCCGACGCCGTCGAAGGCCTGGTCGCAGCTTTCGCCGCCGGCAAAATCCCCAACGCCATGACCGACCAGACCTACTACAACATCAAAACCATGCAGGATCTAGGCATGCGCTGAGGGAGAGACCTCAAACACAACCAGAGTTAAAAAAAGGGGGCATGCACTCGTTACGTGTCCTCTTTTTTGCGGCCAGTCGCCGAACTTTGATTCATCGAGCCAAATTTCGATATCGTCAAAAAAATACTATTTCCCCTCCGCCCCGCAAGGCGATTAAGTTGAGCCTCGGCATTCGTCGTTTTGTTTGAGGGGAATATGGCGCGAGCTAAGAACATCCTGTTCATCATGTTCGACCAGTTACGCTGGGACTATCTCAGTTGTTACGGTCACCCATATTTACAGACACCGCACATCGACAAGCTTGCAGCCAATGGCGTGCGGTTTACGCGGGCGTACATCCAGTCCCCAATTTGCGGTTCTTCGCGCATGTCCACTTATACCGGCCGTTACGTGCACAGCCACGGTGCCTCGTGGAACGGCATCCCGTTGAAAGTCGGTGAGATGACGATGGGCGATCACTTGCGCCAAGCCGGTATGGGCTGCTGGCTGGTCGGCAAGACCCACATGCGGGCCGACGCCGAAGGCATGGCGCGTCTCGGGCTCGAGCCCGACAGCCTGATCGGTGCCCGTGTCGCGGAATGTGGATTTGATGTATTCGAGCGTGATGACGGCATGCTGCCGGAGGGTCCGGATGGTTCCTACGACCCGGACGGCGCCAAGAACTATAATGAATTTCTCAGAGCCAAAGGCTATGAAAGCGACAATCCGTGGCATGACTTTGCCAATTCCGGACTGGATGATGAGGGCAATATATTGTCGGGCTGGTTCCTGAAGAACGCAGATCAAGCAGCCAATATCGCCGAGCAGGATAGCGAAACCCCCTATCTGACACAACGGGGAATGGACTTTATCGCACAGGCCAAGGAGCCTTGGTGCTGCCACCTTTCCTACATCAAGCCGCACTGGCCGTACATCGTACCTGCGCCGTACCACGATATGTTCAAACCCGAGCATATCGTGCCGCCGGTCCGGTCCAAGGCGGAATACGAAAACGCCCACCCCGTGCTAAAAGTATTTATGAAAACCAAGGTCGGAGAAGCCTTCAGCAAGGACTACATTCGCGACAAGGTTACGGCGGCCTATATGGGCTTGATCAAACAGGCCGATGATCAGATGGGCCAGCTCTTCGCCTGGCTGAAGGAAACCGGCCGCATCGAAGACACCATGATTGTTTTAACTTCCGATCATGGCGATTTTCTCGGCGATCACTGGCTGGGCGAAAAAACTTTTTTTCACGACGCTTCCACCAAGGTGCCGTTGATCATTTACGATCCGTCTTCCGAGGCCGACGCCACACGCGGCCTGGTTTCCGACGCGCTGGTGGAATCTATCGACCTGACGCCGACGTTTATTGAAACCGCCGGTGGCACCGTACCGAAACATATCGTTGAAGGCCGCTCATTGCTGCCGATCCTGCACGGTCAGGCGGAGGACCTTGGCCGCGACTATGTGATTTGCGAGTACGACTATTCGGCATCGCCGGTCGCCTTGCAGATGGATGCCGGCGTCCGCGATGCAGTCATGTTTATGGTCGCCGACAAGAAATGGAAACTGATCCATTGCGAAGGCGGGTACCGTCCGATCCTGTTTGACTTGGAGAATGATCCGGCGGAACTTAACGATCTCGGGGACAGCGAAGCTCATGCTGGCGTCATTCAAGTTCTGTACGATCATCTTTTTGCTTGGGCCCGAAGGCCGTCACAGCGCACGACGCGGTCCGAAGCTCAGTTGGTCGAAATGCGCACAAAAGTGCGCCGACGCGGCGTTGTGATCGGCATCTATGACGAAAACGATACGCCTCTGGAAATTACGGCGAAGTACCGCAACAAAAAGGCCCGGCCCTATACGGAATATCTGAAGTGATGACGCGGGGCAAAAAAAGTCGTTTGTGATTGTCGGCAATAAATAGAAACTAAAACTTTCAAACAGGGAGAAAACCATGCTTTTCAGAATTGTATCCACCTCTTTGGCCGTACTGGGTCTGGCCTCGGCAACGGTCGCCACCGCCGCGCCGATCAATCTGTCGGCCGAGGCTTCGAGCCCTGGCAACTCGCCGCACCTTTCGATTATCCATTTGGCGGAAATTGCCGGCGAAGCCGGAATCGCCAACCTTCAGGTGCAAGAAGGACAGACGTTAACGAATTCAATTCTGAATGTCGCCCAAGGGAAAACGGATATTGCACCGTTACCGATGGTTCTGGCTTTCCTATTGGAAAAGGGCCGCGGGCCTTATTCCAAACAGGGTAAAAAAGGTGCCGCCCTGGCCGCCAATTTGCGCGCGCTGTATCCGTATAATGCCGGTGCCTACGGCTTGTTCTCATTGCAAAGCACGGGTATTCGGACCTGGCAGGACCTGAAGGGCCGGACCATCTTCAACGGCCCGCCGCGCGGTGCCGCGCTGGTCAACGCCCGCCAGACCATTCAGCTCAATACCGGCATGAAGGATGGCAAGGGTTACACCGGCAAGCAGGTCAACTGGGGCCAATTGGCGACGCTGTTGGTCGACGGTTCCGTTGACGGTTTTGTCCTGCCATTGACCTTTCCGTCACCGCGAGTGACGGTCGCCGCTTCGGCCGGCAAAATCAACATCATCTCGACACCTAAGGCCGTGTTTGAGAGCGAAGCCTTTCAGAGACTCCTCAAAGCGCCGGGCAACGTGCCGATCGTTGTGAAGGAAAAGGACATGGGCTACAGCGCCGATTCTGGCGTGACCCTGATTTCCGAAGACGGCACTTTCCGCGGTATGGGCACTGCGTTTACCGATGTCGTTAACAAGAAAATGGATGCCGGTTTGGTTAAGTCCTTGGTCGCGCTTTACATCAAAAACATGGACCGGATGCGGGCTCGGGCGCCCTATGTCGCCAACATCGGTTTGGGTATCCTTGATGCCAAAAAATCCGGGTTTTGTGGTCCTTTGAAGCTTAAATATCATGTTGGCGCCATCGCCGCCTGGGAAGAAGCGGGCTACCACGTTCCCGACTGCGCCAAATAAATCAACAGCAGCGCAAGATCGATCGGCCGGGAAGTTCATTCCCCGGCCGATTTTCTTGGCCGACGGGAAGTTGAATGTCCAATAAGAAGACCGCAACGGAGGCAAGCCAGTCTGAGCTGAGCCGGCGCTGGATGCTCGGGCTCGGCTTTGTGTTGGTGGTTGTCGGCATGACAAATACGGTGCCCGCCATTCCTGGACTGGAAGAAACGATCCGTGGTTTGGTGGGTAATCGGGATTTGATCATTCGCAAGTTCCCATACGAATACCTCTTCCCGATGGCCTTTGTGATCATGATGACGATCGTCGTCCTGAAGTATTCCTTTTATCGCGAATACAAATATCGCGGCACTTTTGCGGCTTATGGTGGGCTTGCGATTGATCTTTTGTTGATCGCGATGTCGATTACGATTTCGGTTTCTTATCTGATCGAAATCGATTCTGTCTGTCTTATTGACCAATTTACCGGTGAGCGGGCGGAATTGATTACCAGGGCCCTGCAGGAAGAAAAGGTGTTCGCCAAAACCTACGGGCTACCAATCCCTGAAAGCGTCGATGACCCGTCCTGCATCAATACTCTGGGCGTGTGGATTTTTGCCGTTGTCGCCGCCGCCATCGCGGTTTTCCTGATTTACAATGTCAAAGTCTGGGGGCTGCCGCTGGTCGCCGTCGCAATCCTGATCGCGACTTACACCTTGGTGACGGTGCTGATTTGGTATTATTTTGGCGCTGATGACATCAACCGATATTTGGTTACCAAACTTGGGGCCGATCCACGACAGCTTATCGACGGTCGTTCCAAAGTGCAGGATATTTTGGTCAACAGTGCGCAGGGATTGCTGGGTCGGTTTATGCAGATTCTGCTGAATACGGTTTTCCCCTATATCGTGCTGGGCAGCCTGTTTGGTGTTTCGGCCGGGGGGCGGTCGCTGATCAAGCTGGCCTTCCTGTGTACGCGTTCGCTGCGGGGCGGCCCCGCACATGCCGCAATTGTCAGCTCCGCGATGTTCGGCACCATCTCCGGCGGCCCTGTCATCAACGTATTGTCGACCGGGGTGCTGACGATTCCCATGATGTTGAAGCGGGGGTTCAGCAAAACCTTTGCGGGCGGCATAGAGGCCGCGGCTTCCTCGGGCGGCCAGATCATGCCACCGGTGATGGGGGTCGCCGCCTTTGTCCTGTCTGCGATGACCGCTGTACCCTACCGCGAAGTGATCATCGCCGCGATGATCCCGGCGACGGCCTATTTCGGCTGCCTATTTTTGAACGTGGTGTTTCAGGCCCGCAAACAGGGGATCACGGCACAGGGCGAGATCACCGAAGAGATGCGCTTGACGCGGGAAGATGCTTTGCATCTGATCATGATTTTTGGCCCTATCTTGCTGATCATGGTATTGCTGATGACCCCGAAGGAAGCAATCGGCTGTGGCTCGGTGGCGGCAATGATGGGTGTCACGCAGATCATCACCGATGCGGGCTGTCAGGCTGAAAATCTGCCCTGGCTGTTCAAATTGGTGCAAAATTCGGTCGGCGATGCCGCTTCCGCCGGCTGGTGGGCAACGGCGTTGCTGGCGGTACTTTATTTCCTCGACCGCGATATCCGTCGCTCACCCGGTCGCCTGTTTCGTGCCTTTGCCGATGCCGGTGTGCTGGTCAGCACGCTTTATCTGATGTTTCTGGCCGTTTCGGTCATCGATTTTTGTCTGAATTTCACGGGGCTTTCAAATTACATTGCCCGCGACATAATTTATGCACTCGGCAGTTTCAGCGAATCTATCGAAGGAAGTGGGCTGTTCCTTTTCCCCGCCCTCCTGGCGACCATGTTGATGGCGGTGCTACTGGGCATGGGCATGCCGACGGTGCCGGCCTATATCAATGTTGCCTTGCTGATCGGACCGGTCCTGATCGGCCTGGGTATTGCCACCTTCACGGCACACATGTTCGTTTTCTATTTCGCCGTAGCCTCGGCCATTACACCACCGGTGGCTGTCGCCGCATTTGCCGCCGCGTCGATCACCAAGGCCGACCCCATGGCTACCGGCATTTCGGCGGTGCGTTCGGGCATTGTCATGTTCGTTATTCCGTTTGTGTTTGCCTACTACCCGGAACTGCTTCTCATTCCGGCCGCACAGATTCAGCCCGGTGGCAGTGATGCCGGTTTTTTGCCCGGTTACGACGGGAGTATCCATTGGGACTCCCTGATGTGGTTGCTGGCCCGGCTAATGCTCAGCCTTTATTTGTTGGCCAGCGTGCTGAGCCGCTTCGACCGCGCGCCACTGTCGCTCGTCGAAATGGCGATGCGCCTGGGTTTGGCGGCGATCGTGATTTCTGCAGCGCCGATGCTGCATTCTGCGGCTGTCGCCGCCGCTGTCCTGCTCTTGATTTGGCACACCTACGTCGCCCGAAAACACACGCTGGCGTAATCGCCCCTCCGAACGGCCCTGAACGGTTGTTATCGCATCGTCGTTTGCGCATCAGTTGATCAAACCATTAATTTGTTTGGGTACCCAACAATTTGGTTGCGATGGGCCTGTGCGCGGCATAAAGTTGAATTTTCGTGGCAGGTAAGTGTGCTTGACGCGTGCGCATCAATTGGAGGCGATCCCGATGAAAGATACTCTGGCCGTGGGCTTGACCAGCACCGTACAAATCTCCGTCGATAAAGGCCGGACCATTGATTTTATGGGCGAGGATTTGCGGGTTTATGCAACGCCTGAGCTGGTCCGCGACATCGAAATGACCTGCCGCAATATGCTTCTTGAACACTGCGACGAAGGCGAGGATTCGGTCGGAACGCATGTTTCGCTAGCCCACACCGCCGCCACGCCCTTGGGCATGAATGTTGAAGTCACCGCCACCGTGACCGCCGTCGAAGGGCGGCTGGTGACCATGGAGGTTTCGGCCAAGGACGACCTGGAGGAATGCGGCAAAGGCAAGCACACCCGCTTTGTCGTCGATCTGGCCAAGACCGGCGAGCGTCTGGCGGCCAAGATCGCTAAAGCCAAGGGCGCATAAGCCTAAATCCCCAGCGACACACGAGCCGTCACATATCGACGAGGAACCAGTAATGACCGACACATCCAGACCTGATACCGCCGGCAGCAACAGCAAGAAAAAAGTCCCGGTCTACTGCAATCAGTGCGTCGCCGGACCGGATTTGCTGAATGTCGAGGTCGAGAACGGCATCGCCACGCGCATTGAATCGAACTACGCCATCAGCGAAGAGCATCCCGCCGACGGACGTGTTTGTGTCAAGGCCTACGGCCTGATCCAGAAGACCTACAACCCCAACCGCATCATGACGCCGATGAAGCGCACCAACCCCAAGAAGGGCCGCGACGAAGACCCCGGTTTTGTCGCCATCAGCTGGGAAGAGGCGCTGGATACCGTGGCCGGTCGGATGAAGGATATCCGGGCCAAGGGGCTGACCGACGAAAGTGGCTTCCCGCGTCTTGCCATGACCACGGGCGGCGGCGGCACGCCGGTTCAGTATATGGGCTCGTTCCCGGCCTTTATGGGGGCCTGGGGTCCGCTGGACCAGGGATACGGCGCCGGCCAGGGTGTCAAATGCTATCACTCCGAACATCTCTACGGTGAATTGTGGCACCGCGCCTTCACCATCTCGCCCGATACCCCGATGTGTGAATATGTCATCAATTGCGGCCACAATATCGAAGCGGCCTCGGGCGTGGTCGGCGTCTGGCGCGAAGCTGACGCCCGCACGCGCGGCCTCAAACGCATCCAGGTCGAGCCGCACCTGTCGATTACCGGAGCCTTATCCGCCGAATGGGTGCCGATCAAGCCCAAGACCGATGCGGCCTTTTTGTACGCCCTGATCCACCGCATCATCGTCGAGAACGACTGGCAGAACATCTGCGACGTGCCCTCGATGGGCCAGGACACCAACTCGCCCTATCTGGTCGGCCCCAACGGCTATTTCCTGCGTGACGCCACCAGCCGCAAGCCGCTGATCCATGATCTGGACAGCGGTCAGAACCGCGACTTTGATGAAGACATCGCCAACCCGGCCCTGGCCGGCAGCTACACCGCGTCGGGCGTCGAGGAAGGTCCGGACGACGAGGAATGGCATCACGACGGCATCGAAGCCAAGACGTCGTTCCAGTTGCTGATCGAACACATCACGCCTTATTCGCCGGAATGGGCCGCGGAGATTTGCGACGTCCCGGCCGAAACCATGCGCCGCGTCGCCGATGAATTCATCGCGCACGCCCATATCGGCGAGACCATCGAGATCGACGGTCGTACCCTGCCCTTCCGCCCGGTCTCGGTGATGCTGGGCAAAACCGTCAACAACGGCTGGGGCGGCTACCACTGCTGCTGGGCGCGCACCGTGATGGCGACGCTGGTCGGCGGTCTCGAAGTACCGGGCGGCACGCTGGGCACCATGGTCAAGCTCAACCGACCGGCCCACAACCGCTACGCTTCGATCAAGCCCGGTCCCGACGGGTTCATGTTCTACCCCTTCAACGAAACCACCAAGGATGGCTGGCAGAAGGATCCCAAAATCCGCAACGGCTACAACACGCTGGTGCCGTTGGCAGCGGATTCGCCGTGGTCGGCGGCGCTGGGCCCGGCCCATCTGCCCTGGCTGTTCCAGAAACAGCAGCCCAAGAACTGGCCCAAGCAAACCAACCCGGAGATGTGGATTTGCTATCGCACCAATCCGGTGATTAGTTCGTGGAATGCCCCTGAAGTCGGGGAGCGGATCGCGGAATTCCCCTTCACCGTCGCCTTCGCCTACACCGACGATGAAACCAACCATATGGCCGATATTTTGCTGCCCGAGGCCACCGACCTGGAGGCCACGCAGCTTATTCGTGTTGGCGGCACTAAGACGGTGCAGCAGTACTGGAAGCACGAAGGCTGGGCCATTCGCCAGCCCGTTGCCGACCCCGTCGCCGATGTCATGGACATGACCGACATCGCCACAGAGCTGGCCAAACGCGTCGGCATTCTCGAGGAATACAACAAGGCGATTAACGGTGGCGGTGCCGGAATCCGCCTCAAACGGGGTGAGGTTGACTATGGCGTCGACGTCACCAAAGTCCATCCCGCCGAGGTTATCTGGGATGCCGTATCGCGCGCTGCCAGCCACAGCCTGAGCGACGGCAAGGAAGTTCACGGCCTCGACTGGTTCAAGGAACACGGCTACATGCTGGGCGAATTCTCGCAGCTCCAGTGGTACATGTACCCCTACCTCAAAGATCAGAAATTGCGCTGGGAGATGCCTTATCAGGAGCGCATCAAACGCCACGGCACCCAACTCGCCAACCGCATGCACGAAGTCGGCATCGACTGGTGGGAAAAACAGCTTGAGGAATACGAGGCGCTGCCGAGTTGGGAACCCTTCCCCCAGATTTGGATCGATCACGCCCACGAAGTCGGCAAAGATCCGGCGGACTATGAATTCTGGGCGGTGACGGCGCGCTCGATGCAATACGCCTGGGGGGCCAACGTCGGCATCCCGCTGATCAACGAAGTCGCTGGCAACATCGCCGGCCACGGCGGCGTCATCATCAACCGCGAGGCCGCCAAGGCGCGCAACATCGAAGACGGCGACCCCGTCGTCATCGAAAGCCCGACCGGCGTCACCAAGGGCCACGCCGTGCTGCGCGCCGGCATCAGGCCCGACACCTTATTGATGATCGGCCAGTTCGATCACTGGAAGACGCCCTACGCCAAGGACCTCAATCTGCCCAGTCTGAATTCACTGACCGCCCTGTCGTTGTCGCTGACCGATTCGACCGGTTCAAGTTCCGATCTGACGCGGGTGAAAATCTACAAGGGCGAAGGCGCCAAACGAGCGGTGGCATGAGTATGACATCCATGGAAACAACACCCGTCGACGCCAGCAAACGCTATGGCATGGTCGTCGACCTCAACCGTTGCGTTGGCTGCCAGACCTGCACCATCGCCTGCAAGCATGCCAACGACACCTTGCCCGACGTTCAGTGGCGGCGCGTGCTGGATGTCGAACTGGGCAGCTTCCCAGACGTCGAACGCTTGTTCCTGGTCACCGGCTGCCAGCATTGCGCGGAGCCGCCCTGCGTGCCGGTCTGCCCCACCGGTGCGACGGCCCAGCGCGCCGATGGCCTGGTGACGATGGATTATGATTTGTGCATCGGCTGTTCCTATTGTGCCGTGTCGTGCCCCTACCAAGCGCGCACCATCGTACATGACCAGCGCTGGTATTTCGGCAAGGAAACGGCCCAGGAGAAAGCCGTTGCCCACCCCGAACGCCTCGGCGTCATGTCCAAATGCACGTTCTGCGTCGATCGCGTGGATGCGGCGGCGACCAACGGCCTGACGCCCGGCGTCGACACCGACGTGACGCCGGCCTGCGCCGCTTCTTGTATCGCCAAGGCCCTGCATTTCGGCGACTACAACAACCCCGACAGCAACGTCTCGACGCTGGTGCGAGAGCGCAAAACCTTCAAGATGCATGAACATCTCGGCACCAATCCGCAGATCAATTACATCTACGATCTGCCCAATTCGATGCCCGGCCGCGAGGCCCGCGAAGACGAAACCGGCGACGAGGTTTACGCCGACGCCGCCCATGCCCTGACCGGCAAGCGCCAGACCCTGTGGGATTGGAAGGGCGCGACCAACTTTATCCTCGGCGGTATGGGCTCGGGTTTGATTATTGTCGCCTGGCTGGGCTCGATCATGGGTCTGGTGCGGGCGCAAGCGCTACCCGCCATCGACGCGCTGGGGGCCGCGATCATGGCTGTCGGTCTGTTGACCCTGTTGTTCAAGATCGGCAAGCCGATGCGTATTCTCAATGCGCTGCGCCGCCCGCAAACCTCGTGGATGACGCGCGAGATGTATATCGCGGCGGTATTTTTCGCCGCTGTGGCGCTGTTGATCCTGCCCCACGTATTGGCCACGCCGCAGTGGCCTGAGGGCATGGCTGCGCTGTTGAACGGCCTGATCGGATTGACAGCGGCGGCTTTCCTGTTCGCCCAGGCACGCCTGCTGTATGCCGCCAAGGGTATTCCGACCTGGCGCGCGCCTTTGATCCCCTGGATGTTGATCGCCACGGGTCTGTTCGAAGGCCTCGGCCTGCTGGTCTTGATCTACGCCGGTTCACCGTCGATGGTGCCGGGCATCGAAACCGTCGCCGGGTTCGGCGTCATTCTGGCGCTGACAAACTTCGCCTTGTGGGTGAGCTATGTGCGCACGGCCCGGGCCCAGGGCATCGGCCCGCTGTCGCACCGCGACCTACGCGGTATCGGCCCGGGTCTGGCGCTGGTCGGACACGCCGCACCCTTCGGCCTGTTGCTCGGCGCACAGCTGGTACCGGCGATGAACGTGCCTGCGGTGTTCGCCATCGCTGGCATTGCCACCTTGTTCGGCGGCTGGCTGTGGAAACTGACGGTCATCACCAAGGCCTGCCATCAGCAGGGCTTTGCCGTACCCCGCGTCCCGCAACGCGGCTCCGGCACGCGCGCCGCACCGGTCCGCATGGGCCTGAAGGCTTAAGCGATCACGATGGCGACGGCGAAACAAAATATCCGGCGCAAAAAGGCCGCGATGTATGAGCCCGAGATCGAGCGCATGTCGCGACGCGATTTACGCGCCCTGCAACTGAAGCGCCTGCAGGGCACGTTGCGTCATGCCCACAAGAATGTCGCCCACTTTCGCGACAGTTTTGAGAAGGCCGGCGTCAAACCCGGAGATCTTAAATCGCTGAAGGACATCAGCCGGTTCCCGTTCACCGTCAAAGCCGATCTGCGCGACAATTACCCCTTCGGCCTGCTCGCCGTGCCGCGCGAAAAAATCAACCGCGTGCATGCCTCTTCCGGCACCACCGGCAAGCCCACCGTGGTCGGGTACAGCAAACGCGACATGAAAAACTGGACCTCGCTGATGGCGCGCACGATCGTCGCGGGCGGCGGCAAGCCGGGTGATGTCGTGCACAACGCCAACGGCTATGGCTTGTTCACCGGCGGTTTGGGTTTCCATGATGGTGCGACGGCGCTGGGCTGCACCGTGGTACCGGTTTCGGGCGGCAACACCGACCGTCAAGTCATGCTGCTTGAAGATTTTAAAGCCGACATTTTGGTCGCCACGCCGTCCTATGCCCTCAATATCGCCGTCGCCGCAGAGGCCAAGGGCGTCGATCTCAAAGGCGGCCCGTTGCGCGCCGCCCTGTGCGGCGGTGAAGGCGCATCGGACGCCCTGCGCAGCGAAGTCGCCCATCGCTTGGGCGCGGCCATGCTGGAGACTTATGGACTGTCGGAAGTGATGGGGCCCGGAGTCGCGGCGGAATGCGTCGAAAGCAATCAAGCCACTGACGAAGTCGCCGGCCTGCATTTGTGGGAAGATCATTTCTACGCTGAGATCATCGACCCCGAGAGCTGCGACGTACTGCCCGACGGCGAGGTCGGTGAGCTAGTGATCTCGACCCTGACCAAGGAAGCCCTGCCGATGGTGCGCTATCGCACCGGGGACCTGACGCGGATCATTGCCGCGCCCTGCATCTGCGGGCGCAGCCACCGGCGCATGGCCCGCACCACCGGGCGCTCGGACGATATGCTGGTGATACGCGGCGTCAATCTCTATCCCTCGGCGATGGAAGAAACGCTGCTCGGCGTTGCCGGCACCGCGCCCTACTACCAGCTTGTGGTTCGCCCCGGCCGAACCATGGCAACGCTGGACGTCGAAGTCGAAGCCGATCCGAAAATCAACAAAACCGCCTACCCGACGCTCGCCAACAAGGTCGGCCAGCGGGTCAAAACGGCGCACGGTATTAGCTGCAAAATTATCGTCCGCGCGCCCGGCAAATTGCCGCGCTCCGAAGGCAAAGCGGTGCGCGTACGCGATCTAAGAAAGGTCAAGTCATGAACAGTGAACTGCATATCACCCTCAACGGACGTCCGCGCCGTGACATCGTGCCGGACAACATGCTGATGGTCGATTACCTGCGCGAGGTCTGCGGCCTGACCGGCACCAAGCTGGGCTGTGACGGCGGTGAATGCGGGGCCTGCACGGTGTTGATCGACGGCTCGCCGCGCCTCACCTGCCTGATGCTGGCGTTGAGTTGCGACGGCGCAGTGGTCGAGACCGTCGAAGGACAAATGAGAGCCGGCGCGTTATCGCCGGTCCAACGCGCCTTTCATGAAAAGCTGGGGTCTCAGTGCGGCTTCTGCACGCCCGGTATGATCATGGCCGCCGAAGGTCTGCTGCGACGCAACGCCGATCCCTCGGTCGACGACATCCGCGAAGCCCTGGGCGGCAACATCTGTCGCTGCACGGGCTACGTCAAAATTATCGAGGCCGTTCAGGCCGCTGCCATCTGGACCGCGCAAGGCGACGAGGCCGCAGCATGACCTACCTTCCCGGCGACACCAACATCCCCGATCCCCGCCCGGCCAAGGAGCGCACCGTCAAGGCTGTCGGCGAGCGCATGCCGATGGTCGACGGCATCGAAAAGGTCACCGGGCGGGCGCAATATGCGGCGGATATCGACGTCAACGCGCTGGCCGGACGCATCCTGCACGGCGCTGTCAGTCACGCTGAAATCATCTCCGTCGATACCGCTGAAGCCGAAGCCCTGCCGGGCGTGATCGCCGTCATCACCGGCGACGATTGCGACGAGCCCTATGGCATTTTGCCGATTGCGATGCTGGAATACCCGCTGGCGCGCGGCAAAGTGCGCTATCGCGGCGAGCCGGTCGCGGCGGTCGCCGCCGTCGACGATGCCACCGCCGCCAAAGCATTGGCGCTGATCAAAGTCGAATATAAGGAATTGCCGGCGTACTACACATCGCAAGCGGCCCATGCCAGCGATGCGGTCCAGCTGCACGAAAAACGCTCCGGCAATCTCGAACGCGAAGTGCACTGGGAACTTGGCGACACGACGCAAGGCCTCGCGGCTGCCGATCTGGTGCTGGAGGACGATTACCAGTGCAACGAAGTTCAGCAGGTGCAAATGGAGCCCAACGCGGCGGTCGCCGAATACGACGCCATCCGCCAGCGCCTGACGATCTGGCCCTCGACCCAGGTGCCGTTCTACGGCCATCTGATTTATGCCCGCTCACTGGGCCTGGAAAAAGGCCAGGTCCGCGTCATCAAGCCGTTTGTCGGCGGTGGTTTCGGCCAGCGTACCGAAACCCTGCACCATGAAGTGATCTGTGCATTGTTGGCCAAGGCGGCCAACGGCAAAGTCCGACTGGCAACCTCACGCGAGGAGACCTTCATCACGCACCGGGGCCGCCCCGACACCCAAATCAAACTCAAAGTGGGCTTCACCAAGGACGGCAAAATCACTGCCGTCGAATTGGCCAACACCCAGCGCGGCGGTGCCTATCCAAGCTATGGCATCGTCACCATCCTCTATGCGGGCGCGCTGATTTACGGCATCTACGACGTACCGGCGGTCAAGTACGACGGCTTTCGTGTGCTGACCAACACGCCGCCCTGCGGCGCTTTTCGCGGCCACGGCACGGTCAACGTGCGCTTTGCCTTCGAGACCATGCTCGACCGCGCCGCCGATGAACTGGGGCTTGATCCCTTCGCCGTGCGGCGGGTGAATTTGCTGGCCACACCGACCTACACCGCCAACGACATTCTGGTCATGTCCTATGGCCTGCCGGAGTGCATGGACTGGGCCGAAAAGGCCTCGGGCTGGCATGAACGCAAAAACAACATGCCGCCCAATCGCGCGCTGGGCATGGCCTGTTCGCATTATATTTCGGGTGCGGCCAAGCCGGTGCACTGGACCGGCGAGCCCCATGCAGTGATCAATCTCAAGCTTGATTTCGACGGTGCCGTGACGGTGCTGACCGGGGCCAGCGACATCGGCCAGGGTTCATCGACGATCCTGACCCAGTGCGTCGCCGAAATCCTCAGTATCGAGCCCGACAAAATCCGCCTGATCGCCAACGACAGCGAAATCACGCCCAAGGACAACGGCTCCTATTCCTCGCGCGTCACCTTTATGGTCGGCAATGCGGCGATTGATGCGGCCAGGAACTTGCGCGCCGTGCTGGTCGCTGCCGCCGCCCGCTTGCTCGACGCCAACCCGGAAGACATCGAAATCGATGGCCAGCTCTACCGCGTCGCCGGCGGGCAGGACCCGGGCATCGAATACATGGACGTCGTCATCGAAGCCCTGAAAGAAGAAGGCACAATCACCGCCAAGGGCATTTTCTCAACGCCGCTTGAGGCCCAGGGCGGGCGCAAATACCGCGGCTCTGCCGTCGGCCCGACCATGGGCTTCTCCTACGCCGCACAAGTCGTCGAAGTCGAGGTCGATCCCGACACCTCCCAGGTCACGGTGATCAAGGTTTGGGTCGCCCACGACTGCGGCTTCGCCTTGAACCCATTGACCGTCGAAGGCCAAATTCAGGGCTCGGTGTGGATGGGCATGGGTCAGGCCATCTCGGAGGAGACGCGCTACCACGAAGGCTTACTGATCAGCGCCAATATGCTGGACTACCGCGTGCCGACCATCGTCGAATCGCCGCCGATGGAAGTCAAGATCATCGAAAGCGTTGATCCCAACGGCCCCTTCGGAGCCAAAGAAGCCGGCGAAGGATCGCTGTCGAGCTTCATCCCTGCCCTGGCCAACGCCGTCACTGCCGCCACCGGCGTGCGCATGACCGAAACACCGATTACGCCAGATCGTCTGCACGAGGCCGAGGCACGGCGTGCGCGTGAACTCAACAAGCTGGACGCGGCGGAATAGGAGCGATTTATGGAAGTCCTGCCTGATTTCAAACTCCACCGCCCGACCTCGCTGGCCGAGGCGCTTGAAGCGCGCGGGTCGGTCACCTCGGCGCGCTACATCTCCGGCGGCACCGATCTGATGGCCAACCTGCGGCGGGGTTTGTCCCCGACCGAGAACCTGATCGACCTGACCGGCGTCGTCGAACTGCAACGCCTGGAAGTCAGTGACCAGGGCTTGCGCATTGGCGCGGCGGTGACGCTGGCCACCCTCGCCGAGCACCCTGACATCCAGCGCGATTATCCCGCCTTGGCGATGGCTGCACACGAAGTCGCCGGACCGACGCACCGCGAGGTCGCCACCATCGGCGGCAACATCTGCCTCGACACGCGCTGCTTTTTCTATAACCAAAGCCAGTGGTGGCGCGACAGCAACGACGGCTGCATGAAATACGAGGGCACGATCTGCCATGTCGTGCCGACTTCAAAGCGCTGCTATGCGGCCTATTCGGGTGATGTGGCGCCAGCTTTGCTGGTGCTGGGTGCGGAAGTTGAAATTGCCGGCCCACAGGGCGCGCGACGTATGCCCCTGGCCGATCTGTTCAACGACGACGGCATTGATTATCTGACGCTGGCCGAGGGCGAGTTGGTCACGGCGGTTCATATCCCGGCGGGTAGCGGCACCCATTCTGCCTACGCCAAACTGCGCGTTCGGGGCTCCATCGACTTTCCGCTGGCCGGGATCGCCCTCAATCTGGCTGTCGTGGACGGCAAGATCAGCGCCCTGCAGGCTGCCGTCACCGGCACCACATCGATCCCCGTTGCGATTAGCGGACTGGGCGATTTCGTCGGCAGTGATTTCGATGATGACGATCTCGACGCCTTCGCCAAACTGGTGCAAAAGCAGATCGCCCCGCTGCACACGACGACGACCCAACCGCAATACCGTCGTCGTGCCGTGACGGCAATGGCGCGGCGTCTGGCGCGGGAACTCAAAGAAACAGCGGCGGGCGCGTAATCGGCGATGGCGGCTCATGCCCGATGATCTAAGCCAGATCTGCGACTTTGCCGCCAGCCACGTCGCCCCGCGCCCGGAACTGCATCAAACCCGCGACTTCCCGCAAGACTTGTGGCGTGCCATGGCGGATGCCGGGCTGCTGGGCATCGGTCTGGCGCCTGAATACGGCGGCGAGGGCGGCGATTTCAAGCGCCTGGCGCAATGTTGCACAGCTTTAACTGAGGCAGGCGGCAATCTCGGCGTCACCATGACCTGGATGGCGCACAATCTAAATGCCCGGCTGCATATCGGCGCTCACGGCACGGCGCAGCAAAAGTCAGATTGGCTGGTGCCCATCGCACGCGGCGAAACGACGCTATCGATCGCGATATCTGAACCCGGCATCGGGGCCCACCCCAAACACCTGAAGTGCCGGGCCGATCGCGATGGCGAGGACTACGTCCTGAACGGCGAAAAATCCTATCTGACCAACGGACCGCTGGCGGGCGTCTTTCTGGTTCTGGCGATCACCGACGAAGCGGAGGGGCGCAAACAGTTCTCAGCCTTTCTGGTGCCCCGCGACAGCACCGGTTTTGAACAAACACCGGGGGTCGAGATCGACTTCCTGCACCCCTCCCCGCATTGCGGTATTCGCCTGACCGACTGTCGCATTCCTGCCACCAACATGGTGGGCGAGGCGGGCACGGCATTCGCGCGCATCTCATTGAAAATGCGCGCCGTCGAGGACGCGCTGGCAACGGCATCACAAGCTGGCGGCTATCGCTATCTGCTGCGCCGATTGGGGGGCTTGTTCGCGGCTGATCCGAGCGCAGAAGCCCTAGCGGCGCTCGGCCGGATGTCGACGAATGTTGAGGCGCTGGTGCGTTTGTCGCTGGCGCTGGCTGATGATCTGGATGGCGGACTTGTTGAAGGTGCCCACCTCGATCCGTTGTCAGCGGGGTTTCGCGAATTCGCCGACCAATTGCAAATCCGCATCGATGACTTTATCAATGACAACCAGTTGACGCCGGATCAAGGTTTCACGTCGATGCGCAATGATCTGATTAGGTCGAGAAGCATCGCCCAGTCCGTCCACCAAGCCAGGGCCATCCAGTATGGCCGCGCATTGTTAAGCAGTTGAAAGAGATTTTTTTGACCGATCCCCGCGCTGAAAAACTGAAGGACATCGAGGCCATCATCGACGGCCTGGCGACCCAGTCCTATATCGCCTCGCGCCAGATCGCGACGGCCATTCTGATTGCCCAAAACCTCAACAAACCGATCCTGGTCGAAGGCTCCGCCGGCGTCGGCAAGACGGAGCTGGCACTGTCGGTCGCGAGCTATCTGTCGCTGCCGCTGATCCGCCTGCAATGCTACGAAGGGCTGGACGAATCCAAGGCGCTCTATGAATGGAAATACGGCAAACAGTTGCTCTACACCCAGGTGCTGAAGGAGCAGATCGGCGATGTTCTGCAAGGGGCGACGGACCTGCGCCAATCGATGGACCGGCTGCATGATTTTTCCGATGTGTTCTTTTCGCCGATGTTTCTGGAACCACGCCCGCTGCTGAAAGCCCTGCAGGAGGACGACGGCGCGGTCTTGCTGATCGATGAGGTCGATAAATCGAACGAAGAATTTGAAGCCTTCCTGCTGGAAATTCTCTCCGACTTTCAGATCACCATTCCGGAGATCGGCACCATCGTGGCAAAGACGCCGCCGATTGTCTTCCTGACCTCAAACAATGCGCGCGATATGGGGGATGCTTTGAAGCGGCGCTGCCTGCATCTGTTTATTCCTTTGCCTGACGCCAAACTGGAAGAACGCATTATCGCTGCCCGGGTGCCGGAGATCGAAAGTCGGCTGCGCAAACAGCTGGTCTATTTTGTTCAGCACCTGCGCGAGATGGACCTAAAAAAACTACCCTCGATCAGCGAGACCATCGACTGGGCGCGGGTCATGCTGTTGTTGCACGCCAATGATCTGGACCGTGATCTGGTCCACGACACGCTGAACGTCCTGTTGAAATACGAAGAGGATATTTCCGCCGTCGAGACAACCTCCCGCGATCTGATCCGCCGGGCCGTCAAAGACGCGGAAATCGGGCGTTTTGCAGCAACCACTTGAACAATTCATCACGGCACTGCGCGCCGCAGAGGTGCGGATTTCGGTTGCCGAAGCCATCGAAGCGCATGAAGTGGTCGCCACTTTCGGCTATCAGGACAAGTCGCTGCTGAAGGATGCCTTGAGTATTACTATAGCCAAATCACAAGCCGAAAAAGAGAGCTTCAACGACACCTTCGATTTGTTTTTCGCGCGCGGCGAATTTCTCGACGATGGCCTTGTCCCCGACCCCCAAGCCGCCGAGACCGGCAACCAACTGGCCGACATGCTGTTGGCCAATGATCGTCAGGGCCTGGCCCAGGCCATGGAACAGGCCGCACAGGCCGTTGGCGCCGAGAATATTCGCGTCTTCACCCAGCGTAGCTTCTTTGCCCGGCGCATTCTCGATCAGATGGGCCTGCGCGAGCTCGAGCAAATGACTTTTGGTACAGGCCAGGAAGGTGGTCAGGGCGGCGGTCAGGGCGGCGGCCAAGGCCAAGGCGGCCAAGGCGTGTCGAAGGAACAGGCAACGGCGTTGCAGGAAGGCCGCACCATGCTGCTGGCTGAAGCGCGCAAATTCATGGATCGCCAATACGAGCTTTACGCCCGCGCCGCCGGTGAAGAACTGCGTGCGGAATTTCTCGAAAAAACCCGCCTCGCCAACATCGACCGGCGTGATTTCGCGCGCATGAACCGCATCGTGCGCCGCATGGCCAAGAAACTCGCGGCGCGCTACACCCGGCGGCACACACGCGCCCGACGCGGTCATCTGGACATTCGCCGCACCTTGCGGGTCAACATGGCGCATGACGGCATTCCTTTCGAGACCGTCTGGAAGACCAAGAAAATTGACCGCCCCAAGATCGTCGCCATCTGCGATGTCAGCGGCTCGGTCGCCGCCGCTTCGCAGTTTCTTTTGATGTTCCTCTACAGCCTCAATGAAGTGATCGCCGAGCTCAGAAGCTTTGCCTTTTCCGGCAACCTGGTCGAGATCAGCGCCGAGTTGGAGGACAACGAAGTCAATGCGGCGATCCCACTGATCCTCGACCGTGTCGGTTTTCGCTCAACCGATTACGGCCAGGCATTGCGCGATCTGAAAGCGGATTTTTTTAACGCCATCGACCGCCGCACGACGGTGATCATTCTCGGTGATGCGCGCTCCAACGACACCGACCCGGAAGTCGCGATCCTGCGCCAGATCGCCGAGCGCAGCAAACGCGTGATCTGGATCAATCCTGAACCCCAGTCGTTCTGGGGCAGCGGCGACAGTGAAATGACGCGCTATCGCCCGTTCTGCCATGTCGCCAAATCGTGTAGCACAATCAAGGATTTTGAGCGCATCATCGACGATCTGCTGCGCTCAACCACCCGTGCCTGAAAGAGTAAGAAATGAACAATTTTCCACAACGACTATTGCGTGGCTACGGCACTTTCAAGGATGGGCGCTATGATCGGGAGCAAGAACGATATCGGACGCTGGCCGATCAGGGACAGACGCCGGATGTCATGGTCATTGCCTGCTGCGATTCACGCGCTGCACCGGAGACCATCTTTGATTCGGCACCGGGCGAGATTTTTGTCGTACGCAACGTCGCCAATCTGGTGCCGCCCTACGAGCCGGATAGCGCCTATCACTCGACATCGGCAGCGCTTGAATTCGCGGTGCAGAGCCTCAAGGTCGAACATATCGTGGTCTTGGGGCACGGCCGCTGCGGTGGTATCGAAGCCGCACTTTCTCCTGCACTGGAGCCCCTGTCGCCCGGTGACTTCATCGGCAAATGGATGGAACTGATTTCACCCGCCGCCGCTGCGCTCAGCGCTAGCGACCTCAACAGCTCGCAAAAACAGACCGAACTGGAGCGCGCCTCGGTTCGTTATTCAATTGCCAACCTGCGCACCTTCCCTTGCGTCAATATTCTGGAGAGCAAGAAACGCCTCACGCTTCACGGTGCCTGGTTTGACATCGCAGACGGCGAACTCTGGGTGATGGACCCGGAAACGGAAGATTTCGCGCCGTCGCCGTAGCCGGGCGCTACGCTCGCAGGCGTCGACCGAACAGCGCCAGCATGGTTTCCCAGTGGCGTTCCGCCGCGACTTTTTTATAGGCCGGTCGCTGGGGAAAGACGTAGCCGTGTTCAGTCTCGGGATAAACCTCGATGGTGTGCTTGATGCCCGCCGCCTGCATGGCACCGGGCATCGCCGCCAGTTCCTCTTCAGGCACGAAGGGATCATCGGAGGCAAAGCCGAGGTAAACCTCACCCTTGATCTTGTGGGCCACAAGATGGGGTGAATCAGCCTGATCGGTAATGATCTTGACCCCGTGGTAGGAGGCAATGGCGTCGAAACGGTCAGGGAAGGCCGCGGCGGCAGACATCACGAACTGCCCGCTCATGCAATAGCCGACACAGCCGATGGCACCCGGCGCCGCCGCATCACACTGATCAATAAAATCGAGCATTCCCTTGGTATCGTCGACCACTCGGGCGTTGGTCAGGGTGCTCATCACTTCGAACATTTTGGCCCGGTGGCCTTCGTCGTCGCGGATCAGCGTGACGTCATAGCCGTAATGGCCTTCACGCCCTGTGCGATAGTACATGTTCGGCAGCAATACGGTGTAGCCCACCGTGGCGATGCGCCGCGCCATATCGCGCAGTTCCTCGCGGATGCCCGGCGCGTCCATATAGAGGATAATCGCGGGATGCGGTCCGTCTTGCTCAGGGTGGCAGACGAACACGTCCATCACCCCGTCATCGGTCTTCACTTCGGTTTCGAATTCCTGCATAGCTCACACCTCTCCCGCCATAATTTATAGTCGTAATTCAGTTTGTTCGGATTTGCGCTAGTCTTCGATGGGGACGCCGGGCAGGTGCTTGGAAGAGCGGATCGACAGCGCGCTTTTGACATGGGCGACGTTGGGTGCCGCCGTCAGTTCCCGAGTCAGAAAGGATTGATACGCATCCCAATCCTTGGCCACGACCTTGAGCAGAAAATCAGCTTCTCCCGCCAGCATGGCGCATTCGCGCACCATCGGCCAATTGGCGACGCGCGCTTCGAAGGCGGCGAGATCGGTTTCGGCTTGGCTGTTGAGACCGACTTGGGCAAAAACCGTAACGCCAAAGCCCAGTTCCTCGGCATTGAGATCGGCGTGATAGCCCCGGATGTAGCCTGCCGTTTCCAAAGCCCGGACCCGGCGCAGGCAGGGCGGCGCAGAGATCCCGACGCTGGAAGCCAGCTTCACATTGGTCACGCGGCCATCGTCCTGTAGCATTTTGAGGATACGCCGGTCGATATCGTCGAATTTCACACGCGCCAAAATCGTCCCCTTGTTTGCCGTTCTTTTGCCAATCTGGGCCAGTCACGAGCCTATGTCGACCCCATCACAAGACCGTCTTGATAATAAAGTTTCATACAATACGCAATAATCTTTCCGAATATTCTTCACTTTTCGTTCCCCGTTGTGAACAATTAACGCGCCCGGGCGGGCATGTTCACCGATCCGGGCGGTGGCCTTGCAAAGCCGGAGTGTGCGCTGCAATATGCCCCCGCGCGCACCTTTTTAGCGCTTTTTCGGCCGAAATTGTTCGGTTGACCGCGATCACAGGACCCGAAATGAAGTCAAAGATTTGCTGGGTTGTCACCGACGGCAAACCGGGCATGGAAAATCAGGCCCTGGGGCTGGCGGAGGCGGTTGGCTTTGACATCGAGGTCAAACGCATCAGCGTCAAGGCACCGTGGCGCTGGTTGCCAGCGGGCTTGTGGCTCGACCGGTTTTCCGCCCTGCACCATTCGGGCGATGCACTTGATCCGCCGTGGCCGGACCTGCTGATCGGTTGCGGACGCATGTCCGTGCCCTACAGTCTGGCGGTGCGACGCAAAAGCCTGCGCCAGACTTTCACCGTCCAAATCCAGAACCCGGCCATTTCGACCAAAGGCTTTGATCTCGTCGTGCCGCCGCGTCACGACCACCTCAAAGCCGACAACGTGATCGAAACGCGCGGCGCCGTCCACCGGGTCACGGCGACACGTCTGAAAGCCGAAGCCGACAAATTCCGCGATCAGCTGGCCCACCTGCCCCGGCCCCTGGTCGCGGTGCTGATCGGCGGCAACAACAAGTGCTACGCCATCACGCCCGAGATCACGCGGCGGCTGGCGGCCCAACTCGTCCACTTGACGCAAGCGCATGGTGCCGGACTAGCGGTCACACCATCGCGCCGCACCGGGGCGGAAAACGAACAGGTGCTGCGCCAAGCACTGGAAAATTCGCCGTCCGTGGTCTGGGACGGCAGCGGCGACAACCCCTACTTCGGCTATTTGGGTCTGGCCGACGCCGTCGTCGTGACGTGCGATTCGGTCTCTATGGTCTCTGAGGCCGCGTCGACCGGCAAGCCCGTCTATGTCGTCGAATTGGAGGGCGGCAACCGAAAGTTTCGCGATTTCCACCAGACCATGCGCGACGACGGCATTACCCGGCCCTTCGATGGTGTGTTGGAACACTGGGAATACGCGCCCCTGAACGATACCGAAGTCGTCGCCGAAGAAATCCACCGACGCATGAATTTGCGCAACTAAAACGCCAAATATCTGTTACGTTCTGCTGCGTAACACTCGCGACCATTTCGAATCTTTGACCGGATATTGCCGAGAATGCCCAACCCGTTGACCGCTGCGCCACAAGGGATATCAGACCCCAGCGACATGCTGGATTTGGCGCTGTTCCAGTCGATACCGCTGCTGACCGCGCCCTACGAACATATCGTCGTGCCAAGCTTTGTGCGCCCGAGCGTGATCGAGGATATCAACCGTGATTTCCCGCCGATGACGCGCCCGGGCTTGTTTGCCATTGATGATCTAGATTATGGCCCCGCCTTTGGAAATCTTATTAGCGCACTGGATAGCCAGGCGTTGGAACAGGCGATGGCAGAAAAATTTCAAACCGATATCGCCGGTCACCCCAAGCTGTTTACCGTGCGCGGGCGCTGTCGGCGTAAAGACGGCCAGATCCATACCGATACCGGCTCCAAAATCATCACAGTGCTGATCTATCTCAACACGGACTGGCGTGCCGAGGGGGGCCGCCTGCGGGTGCTCAATAGCGGCACGGATGTCAACGATTACACGTCCGAAGTGCCGCCGATTGCCGGCACCCTGCTGGCCTTCAAGCGTTCCGAAAATTCCTTCCATGGGCACGCGCCTTTTGAAGGCGACCGCCGGGCCATTCAGTTCAATTGGATCACGGACCTCGCAACCCGAGACCGCGAGATCGCCCGTCACCGTTTTTCGGCGCGCCTCAAGCGTCTCAATCCGTTTGGTTAGCAGGGGCTCAGTCCGCGACATGTCACTTAAGATCGAAACGTTCAAAAACACGGACTGGCGACCCGGCAATAATTTCGGCGGCTCCACCCTGTTCAAGGCGCTGGGCCATCCGATGACGGCGCGACTGGGCATCGAACTGATGCAGCGCCTGCGCGACGCTGGCCCGGTGGCGATCTACGACCCACTCGGCGAAGCGGCGGATTTCGATGTTTTTTACAACCTCTCTGCCTGCGATATCGCCGATGTTTTCGTCCAGCAGGTCAGCGAAATCGGCGACGATATCCTCGGCCGTAGCGCCAAGCCCGTCACCCAACTGGGCAGCGCAAAGGCCGCGACCGTCCTGGTGTGCGCCTTTGATGCGGGCCGTTTCATCGAACATATCCAGGACCTGCTGCCGGCCGGGGCCGCCGTGCTGTCGTTCGACGATATGCGCCTGCCCGATGCCTGGCTGAGCAATTCCCGGCGCTATCTCGACCCGATCAATTTCACCACCAACTTCGGCTTCCTACGAGATGCCGGCGGGCTTCACACCACCATCAGTTCGGCCAATTACTGGTCGGGCTATGGGGCTAAAAATCCGGCCCTGTGGCTCTGTCTGTTCGACGCCGACGGCAACGTGTTGGCCGAATGGGAAGAGCCGTTGGGCGGGGCCAACGAGACCTACGTGATTGACAGCCGCGAGGTCCGGACGCGCTTCGGCCTTGATGAGTTTGCCGGCTCGCTGTTTATGCATGGCCTGCGTGTGCGGGGACACGATGTCGTCAAATACGCCCTTGATGTCTTCAGCGACGACGGCAGCCAGCTTTCCTGCAGCCATGATGCCAACGCCTGGCCGGCTGACCTTTATGCCGGCATGCCCGCCCCCGCGACGGGTGAGAGCCTGACGCTGTGGGTGCAAAACAGCCACCCCGTGTCGATCCCTGCCGGCGCCATCGGGTTTAACGCCATGGGCTCGCCGGACATCGTACGGCTGCAAACCGAAATCCCGCCGTTCGGTACCTGCCCGGTAAATGTCGGAGAGTTACTGCCGGATTTGGCCTGGCCGAGCCAGGTCGAAATTCAGGCCGGGCGCTATTTCGTCCGCCCGCGCTACGAAGTGACCAACGCCGCCGGTCGGGTGCGCCTTGCCCACGCCAATGTTGAACGCACGGACCTCGATTATGACGGCAATATTCCGGGCCTCGGCGAATTGATGGGCAAGGGCTACGTCATGCCGTTGCCGGTGCTGCCGACGGCCAGGTTCAAGACCACGGTATTGCCGACACCGATGGCCACTTGCCAGCAGGAACTGCCGCTGGCCGCCGTGCTCTACGATGCCACAGGTGACGAGATTGCGCGCAAATACCTCGGTCGGATCAAACGGCACGAGTCCATACCCGTCGATATCGATGCCTGGCTGGCCGAGGCCGGTACGGTGCTGCCGTCGGACTTTGGCCATGTCGAACTGGTCTACGATTTTAGCCAAGGCGGCGAGGCCGATGGTTGGCTGCACGCCCTGGCCAAGTTCGAGCACAAAGCCAGCGGCCATCAGGCCGAGACCATTTTCGGCGCGCATATATACAACACCCCCATCGTCTACAATGACGAGCCGCAATCCTACATCGCCCGCCCACCGGGCCTGTCGACGCGCATCTTCCTGCGCCTTGGCGCGGCACCGCTGGATACCCAATGCCATTTGATCTATCCGGCATCGCTGCCATGGCGGGCCAAGTCGGAAACCAGCCTCATTCTGCACAGCGCCAAGGGCGCAGAGATTGAGACCAAAATCGTGCAAATCCCCTGTGGCGGCTCGGTTAACTGGCGCTATGAAACGATGTTCGATGCGCAGGCGCGCGCGGCAGCGGGCAACGGGGCCTATGTTCAGGTCCGTGACACCACGGTCCGGTTGTTCGGCTTTCACGGCCTGATCTCGGGGGACCAGGCCTTCAGTCTGGATCATATGTTCGGGTTTTAAGCCCCACATCACTTGCGGATACAGGAGCGGGCCTCTAAATACTGTTAGGCCAGACGTTCACGAGATACCCAAGCGGGCAGGAGAGTTCTCACGATGGCGACCCATAAAAGCAAAGTCCTTATCATCGGTTCAGGGCCGGCAGGCTACACAGCCGCCATTTATGCCGCACGGGCTAATTTACAGCCGACACTGGTGCGCGGCCTGGCACCGGGAGGACAGCTGACCATCACCACCGATGTCGAGAATTATCCGGGCTTTGCCGATGTTATTCAGGGCCCCTGGCTGATGGAGCAGATGGAGGTCCAGGCCGCCCATGTCGGCACCAATATGATCGACGATATCATCGTTTCAGTCGATTTTTCCAAGCGCCCGTTCACGGCGGTCGGTGATTCGGGCGATGAATACGTGAGTGAAACCGTGATTATCTGCACTGGCGCCCAAGCCCAATGGCTCGGCCTGCCGTCGGAAGACAAATTCCAGGGCTTCGGTGTCTCGGCCTGCGCAACCTGCGACGGCTTCTTCTACCGGGGGAGGGAAGTGCTGGTCATCGGCGGCGGCAATACCGCTGTTGAGGAAGCGATTTACCTGACCAATCACGCCGACAAAGTAACCCTGATCCATCGCCGCGACGAATTGCGCTCGGAAAAAATCCTCCAGGAACGCCTCTTCGCCAACCCCAAGATCGAGGTGATTTGGGACACCACGTTGGCGGAAATCGTCGGCGATGAAGATCCGCTCGGTGTGACCGGGGCCAGACTGCGCAACGTCAAAACCGGTGAGGTCAGCGAAATCAGCGCCCACGGTGTGTTTATCGCCATTGGGCATACACCGACCACGGAGCTCTTTAAGGGCCAGATCGAGATGGACGACGGCGGCTACATCCTGACCGCCGCGGATTCAACAGCAACCAACGTGGCCGGGGTTTATGCCGCCGGCGACGTCCAGGATCATACCTATCGCCAAGCGGTGACCGCGGCGGGGACCGGGTGTATGGCAGCCCTCGAAGCCGAGAAGTTTATCGCCGAGAACGCCATCGACACGGCGGCGGCGGCGGCCGAGTAGTCGGGGCACCATGGATTGGGATAAACTTCGCATTTTCCACGCTGTCGCCGAGGCCGGCAGCTTCACCCATGCGGGTGAGACCCTCAATCTCAGCCAATCCGCCGTCAGTCGCCAGATCAGCCGGCTTGAAGAAAGGGTCGGCGTTGAACTCTTTCACCGCCATGCCCGCGGACTGGCCCTGACGGAACAGGGCGAATTGTTGTTCCACACGGCACACGAAATGTCGGCCAAACTGGCCATGACCGAAGCCCTGTTGGCCGACGTCAAAGACAAGCCTTCGGGTGAGTTGAAAATCACGGCGACGGTGGGCTTCGGCTCGACCTGGCTGACGCCGCGTCTGAAGGATTTTCTTGAGCTTTACCCCGACATCAATGTTCATCTGGTGGTCGATGACCGCGAGCTTGATTTAGCCATGCGCGAAGCCGACGTCGCTATTCGCATGCGCGAGCCGGTCCAATCCGATCTGGTGCGACGCAAGCTGGTGACGGTGAACTATCACGTCTTCGCTTCGCCGGAGTATCTGACCAAGCATGGCGTGCCGCAAACCGCCGCCGATCTGGAGCATCACCACCTCATCGCCTACGGTGACAAGGCCCCCAGCGTCATCCGCAACGTCAATTGGCTGCTGCGGGTTGATGGGGCCAAAAAAGAACGCCGCCATGCCCTTCTCAGGGTGAACAATATTTACGGTGTGCTGCGGGCGACGGAGAGCGGTATGGGGATCGCCGCGCTGCCGGACTATATGATTGATGCCAATACCACGCTTGTGCAAATTCTTCCCGACCTCGTCGGCCCCTCGTTCGACACTTATTTCGTCTATGCCGAAGAATTACGGAATTCCAAAAGAATCGCAGTTTTCCGGGACTTTTTGATCCGAAAGGTATCAGAAGGTAACTTCTGATAGCTCAAAATAGCATAGCCCATCGGTTAGCTATGCAAATTTTGCATATCAGGGATGCTCAATAACACATGATGTTGCAGTGCAGCATAAACCATATACTAAGGCAAGCGGATGATGCATTGCAGCATCTGCGAAGCGTCGGGCGCAACACCCGATGCCGGTCCGGTCCAGACCTCCCCTGTTGACGACCGACCGAATTTTTACGTCTCCCAGACGTGAAGCCTCCCTGTTGACACTTGCCCCGGAGACTTGTTCTCCGGGGCTTTTTTTTGCCGTCGGCGGCGTCAACTGGTTTATGGTCGCACGAACCTGCTTCCCGGTTTGTACGACAACGAGTTAGCGATCAACATGGCTGATGCCCGCAATATCCTGTTCATCATGTGCGATCAGTTGCGCGCGGATTACCTCTCGTGCGCCGGACATCCGACGCTGGAGACGCCCCATATTGACGCTTTGGCGGCGCGCGGCGTGATGTTCGAGCGCGCTTATACCCAGTCGCCTGTCTGCGGGCCGTCGCGCATGTCGTTCTACACCGGGCGCTATGTCGCCAGTCACGGCTCGACCTGGAACGGCGTGCCGCTGGACGCCGGCGAGTGGACCATGGGCGACTACCTGCGCCCGCTGGGCTTGCGCACGGTGCTGGTCGGCAAGACCCACATGGCCGCCGATCTCGAAGGCCTGCAACGCCTCGGCATCGATCCCGGCTCGGACCTTGGCGTTTTGGTCAGCGAATGCGGCTTTGAACCTTTCGAGCGCGATGACGGGCTCATCCCTTCGGGCGGTGCGGCCCCTGATCTGGCCTATAACCGCTGGCTCAACGAAAAGGGCTATCCCGGCGACAACCCGTGGCACGACTTCGCCAATTCAGCCGAGGGCCCTGACGGTGAAATCCTCAGCGGCTGGGAAATGCGCCATGCCCGCCTGCCCGCCCGCATCAAGGCCGAGCATTCCGAAACGCCTTATATGACAACGCGCGCCATCGACTTCATGGCCGAGGCCGGTGATGAAGCTTGGTGTATGCACCTGAGCTTCATCAAGCCGCACTGGCCCTACGTCGCCCCAGCGCCCTACAACGACATGTACGGGCCCAACCAGATCCTCAGCCCCAATCGCAGCGCTGCCGAGCGCGAAGCCCCCCACGATGTCGTCGGCGCTTTCATGCAGCATGATGAAAGTGTGTCGTTTCAACGCGACGAGACCCGCGATACCGTGATCCCGGTCTATATGGGTCTGATCAAACAGATCGACGACGAACTGGGCCGTTTGTTCGCCGCGATGGAGAAAACCGGACGTCTCGACGATACCCTGATTGTTTTGACTTCGGATCACGGCGACTACCTCGGCGATCACTGGCTGGGCGAAAAGGAGCTGTTCCATGAGGAAAGCGTGCGCCTGCCGATGATCATCGCCGACCCCAGCGCCGCCGCCGACGCCACACGGGGCAGCAAATCCGACGCCCTGGTCGAAGCCATCGATCTCATTCCGACCTTCATCGAGGCCGCCGGTGGCACAGTCAAAGCTCAGCGTCTGGAAGGCCGCTCCCTGTTGCCGCTGCTGCGTGGGGCCGACGACAAGGGCGCTTGGCGCGACGCCGTGTTCAGCGAGATCGACTACGCCTTTCGCGGTGCCCGCAAAACGTTGGAGGTCGCACCGGATCAGGCCCTGGCCTGGATGATGCGCACCGAGCGGTGGAAGTACATCTACTATCAGGGCTTTGCGCCGCAGTTGTTTGATCTCGACGCCGACGCGGGCGAGCAACACGATCTCGGCCAATCCGCCGATCACGAAGACGTCCGAGCTGGTCTGCACGAAGGATTGTTCGATTGGCTGCGCCAACGCCGCAGCCGCCGCACCATCAGCGACGAGGCCGTTGCGGCGCGCACCGACACCTCAAAAAGCCGGGGCTTTCTAATCGGTCAGTGGTAGCGCCCTTAACTCTTGGCCATGCGCGCGGCCCGCAGGTGCTGGTCCAGCGCCTGGGCTTCGATGAAGACACGGGTGATTTCGGGGGATTGCTTTTTGATGCGCCGTTCCATATCGCTGATCGCGCGTTCGACGTCGTCGGCGCTGCGGTGATCGTCAAAATCTAGACTGAGGTTGAGCAATACGTCTGAGGGGCCAAGGTGCATGGTCAGCACTTCGTTGACGCCGTCGACGGTCTCCTGCGCCCGGGCAATGCGCGTGACGCCCTCGACGACGCGGGGGTGTGCGGCCTCACCGATCAGCAAACCCTTGGTTTCGTAGGCCAGCAACGCCGCAGTGACAGCCAGGATCAAACCAATCACCACCGAGGCCACACCGTCAAGGACGGGCAGATTGTACTGGTCGGCGATAAAAATTCCGGCGAAGGCGACGACCAGACCCAGCAGTGCCGCGGTGTCCTCGAAAAGCACCGTGAACACGGTCGGATCCTTGCTGCGGCTGACGGCTTCGATAATGCCCATGCGACCCTTTGAGCGCCCAAACTCGCGAAAGGCGATCCACCAGGCCACCGCCTCGAAGACCGCCGCCGAGCCCAGCACGAGATAGTTGATCATGACGTCGGTCACCGTATGAGGCTCGAGAATTTTAGACACACCTTCGTAGATCGAAACCCCGGCACCGACGGCGAAGACCACAATGGCAACGACAAAAGACCAGAAATAGACCTCCATCCCGTAGCCGAAGGGGTGTTGCTCGTCGGCCGGTTGCTTGGAGCGTCGGAGGCCGTGCAACATCAAAAGCTGGTTGCCGGTATCGACCAGCGAGTGAATGGCCTCGCTGAGCATGGCCGAGGAGCCGGTGAAGGCGGCGGCGGCAAACTTGGTCACCGCGATCAGGCTGTTGCCGATCAGGGCGGCATAAATAACTTTGAGCGAGCCGCCTTCGGTCATGACAGGGTCAATTCTTTCAGGCCGAGCTGTTCAGGTAATTCCGCCATATCGCGAAACACGATGCCACCCGCTGCGGACAATACCTCGGGGCCATGGCCGGTGTCCTCACAGCCGGGTGCTGCGTAAGCGAAGACCTTCATGCCCGCCGCAACCGCGCCCGTAACGCCGGGCAGGCTGTCTTCGATGACCACCGTATCGGCGGGCGCGCAGCCCATCTCGGCGGCGGCATGGAGGAAAATATCGGGGTGTGGCTTGCCGCGTTTAACCATCTTGGCGCTGTAGAGCCGCCCATTGAAACGATCCAGCAGTCCCGTCAGTCCCAGCGTCAATTGCATTTTCTCGACCGCCCCGGACGAAGCGACGCAGGTCAGTATGGCGCTCGCCTGCACGGCGTCGATCGCGCCGGCAACCCCCGGAATGGGGTTGAGACCGGCACGGAAGGCCGCAAAGGTCTCGGCTTGAACGTCGTCGATGAACGAAGGCGGCAAGGCGCGGCCCAGCAAATCCTCGGCCCAGACGCGCACAGACGCCATCGAACGCCCGACGTTGTCGCGGATGACGGTTTGCAGATCGACGTCGAGGCCCTCGCGTTGCAAGGCCCGCGTCAGGATTCGGTTCGAAGGCCCTTCGGTATCGACCAGCACGCCGTCGCAATCAAATATCACAAGTCCGGGCGGCTGGACCAAAGGTTGGGGCTTGGTTTCTGACATCGCCCGCAGATTAGAGCAGTCTGCCTACATGAACAACATTTCGTCTTTCATGTCCTTGTAGAGGTGCGCGACCTGTTCGGCGTAGCCGTTATAGAGTTGGGTATCGACCCGACCGCCGTTCAGAGTGCGTTCGGTGGCCTGCGACCAGCGCCGGTGTGGCACCTCGGGATTGACGTTGGCCCAGAAGCCGTATTCGCTGTCCTGGATGGTCTCCCAGAAGGTCTTGGGACGGGCGTTGGTGAAGGTGAAGCGGACAATGGATTTGATCGACTTGAAGCCGTATTTCCAGGGCGTCACCAGACGCAGCGGCGCGCCGAACTGGGGGGCGGCCGGTTTGCCGTAAACGCCGGTGACCAAAAACGACAACTCGTTGGTCGCCTCGGCCATCGTCAGGCCCTCGCGGTAGGGCCAGGGATACCAGAACTGTTTCATGCCCGGCGCCATCTTGGGGTCATTGAAAGTCTGCATCTCGAGATACTTGGCCCCCGAGGTCGGCTGGGCCAGATCGACCAATGCCTTCAGCGGGAAACCCGACCACGGCACGACCATCGACCAGGCCTCGACACAGCGATGGCGATAAACACGTTCTTCCAGCGGCATCTTGGCCAGCAGATCGTCAATCGAGAAACGCAGCTCCTTGTCGACCAGCCCGTCGATCACGACTTCCCAGGGCCGGGTCTTCAGTTTCGCCTGCGCCGTCTTGGAAATCTGCTTGTGCGAGCCGAATTCATAGAAATTGTTGTAGGTGCTGGCCAGCTCCTCCTTGGTCAGCGCACGCCCACCGTCGAGATAGCGCATGTTCTTCTGCGCCGGATAAAGATGGGCCGAAGGGTCGGCGGGTTCGGTCGCCGCCTGAGCCAAGCCCCCAACAAGACCGGACGAGGCCAGGATCGAGCCCGCCGCGACGCCTTTGAGCAATCGTCGGCGATCATGAAACAAGGCTTCATCGGTGGCTGCGCGTTCAGGCAGTTGCCAATTCTGGGGAATTCGGATCAACATAGGGACCTCCACCGGTCTGAAATGAGCGTCGTCGAAAATATATCTGTGACATTAGCGATGCAAAAATTTAGAGCAATTCAAAGGACCGTGATGATCCCGTTATCACGCAGCCCCGCAATCAAGGATTTCACATGTCGTCGTTTACCGTTCAAGGCTTCAACCACACCAGTTTCACCGTCGCCGACATCGACCGCACGGTCGCTTTCCTGTGTGACGGGTTGGGCTTCGCATTGCTCGATAAAGCACCCCGCAGTCCCGATGCGATCCAGCATATCACCGGCGTCGCCGGAGCCGACATGATCGTCGCCTTCGTCCAGGGACCGGGTCACCGACTGGAGTTGATCCAGTACCTCGCCCCCGCCGACCGCGTGCAGATCGAGGCGCGGCCCTGCGACACCGCCTTCGCCCATATCGCTTTGGACGTCGATAACATCGACGCCGCCATCGAAGCCGCCGCCGGTTACGACGTCACACCCTACGCCACCCCCTGGGTCATCGACCAAGGTCCCAACACCGGCAACCGCGTGGCTTACCTGAAGACCTGGGACGGCATCACGATTGAATTCATCGAGAAGAAGTAGCGCCCTCGTCAGTCGGTGAAATCAATCTCAATCGCCCCGAAGCGGCCATAGTCGGCGCGGATGTGATCGCCAGCTTCGGCGTAGATCAGGCCAGTCAGGACGCCGGTTGAGACGATCTCGCCGGCCTTGAGGTGCAGGCCGGTGCTGATCAGGTCGTTGGCCAGCCAAGCCAAGGCATTTAGAGGGTGGCCCAGCGCGTTCCCGCCGCGGCCCGTCAGCGCTGCATCCTCGTTCTGGCGCACACTGACGCCGAGTTCGGCGAGATCGAGATCACGCCAGTTCTCGCTCGGCTGCCCCAACACCAGACCGGCATGACAGGCGTTGTCGGCGATCAGGTGCTGGACGCCGATCTTCTCCCAGTCTTCCCACACCGAATCGACGACTTCGACCGAGGGGATTAGTTGATGCACGGCGGGCTCGACGCTCTCGCGGGTGTAGGGCGCACCCGACAGCGGCAGGTCTTGAGCCAGGCTGAAAGCAAGCTCGGTCTCGATCACGCGCATAAAGTTCTCGGCCGCCGACAACCTCGCCGGGCTGTGGTGAACGCCGCCGGCCAGGACATAGCCGCGAAACGGCTCAGCGACGCCAAGTTGAATTTGGGCGGTTTCGTTGGTGCAGCCGATCTTCCAGCCCACCGGCTTGGAGCCCAGCATCGTCACGAGCTGGTCCTGAATAGCGTAAGCGTCGATCAGATTGTCGGGCGCATGTTCGGGTTTAATGCAGGGCATACGATGGCGCCGCCTGCGCGCGGCACCGATCGCCGCCGCCGCCCGCGCAGTCGCTACATCCATCGTTCCCTCAACTTTTTCACGCTACTCAGCCGCCGCCGCTTCGATGACCTGATCGGCCAGCCGCCCGGAAAGCTGTTGCAGGTGATCATATTTCCAGGTGTAGGTGCCCATACCGGCGCTGAGGCTGCGCAATTCGATAATCAGATCATGAACTTCCGATTGCGGCAGTTGGGCCGACACCACGTCCCAGCCCGACCAGCCCTCGCGTGTATTGAAACCGAGAATCTGGCCCCGGCGACTGGAAATCGTCGCATTGACCTTGGCCGTGGATTCGTTGGGCACGGCGATATCGACGTGCAGGATGGGCTCCAGCAGCACCGGGGCGCACTTCGGCACACCCTCGTGCATGGCCAGCCGGCCGGCGGATTTGAACGCCATTTCGGACGAATCGACGGCGTGGTATTGACCATCCGAGAGATTGACCGAGATATCGACAATCGGAAAACCGAGCGGACCCTTGGTCAGGTATTCCTTCACCCCGGCCTCGACGGCGGGAATATATTGCTTGGGCACCGAGCCGCCGACGACGCTGTTGGAGAACTCGAAACCCGAGCCGCGCGGTAGCGGCTTGATCTCGATTTGGACGTCGCCGAACTGACCGTGACCTCCCGATTGGCGCTTGAAGCGAGCGTGTTGTTCAATCGATTTCGTGATCGCTTCCTTGTAAGGCACCTGCGGCTTGTCCAGATCAACCTTGAGGGCGAATTTGGATTCGAGCCGTTCGACCGCGATGCGCAGGTGCATCTCGCCCTGGCCTTCGAGCAGCCATTGATTGGTGTCGTCGTTGTGCACGAAAACCAGCGACGTGTCTTCTTCGAGCAATTTCGTCATGGCGCTGGAAAGCTTGACCTCGTCGGCCCGATCTGCGGCAACCAGCGACATACTGTAGACCGGCTGCGGACGGTCGGCCCGGCGCAAGTTGGGTGCGGTCTTGTCCTCCGACAGGATATCGCCGGTGGCGATGTCATCCAGTCGGCCCAGAGCGACGACATCGCCGGCAACGGCCTGGGTGATTTTTTCGGCACTCTGTCCGGTCATCCGAAACAGCCCGGAGACCCGCTGCCCGTTAAGCATATCGCCGTCTTTGAGTGTGCCGCTCCACAGCCGCGCCAGTGACAGCTTGCCGCCGTGTTCGGTGTGATAAGTTTTGAGCACCTGGGCCACGGCCCCCGGCCCGGTGATGCCGACGCGCGCCGCCGCCACCGACGCCAGCGGTGTTTCGTGGCGCAATGCCTTGAGCAATCGGCGTACACCATGTTCGTGTTCGGCGGCACCCAGCAAGACGGGTACAATATGACCCTCGCGCAGATCGCTGGCCAGATCGTCGAACACCTCATCGCGGGGCGGCTCAACATCTTCGAGCAATTCCTCCATCAGGTGATCGTCAAAATCGGCGAGCTTTTCGAGCATTTCGTAGCGCGCCTGACTTTCGCGATCCTTCATGGTCTCGGGCAGATCGATGATCTGGCTTTCCTCGCCCTCGCGGTAGACATAGGCCCGCTCGGAAGCGAGATCGACATAGCCGGTGACCGCCTCGTCTTCGCGCATCGGAACCTGGCGCAGAACCAAAGGTTTTTCGCTGACCTGCTGCAGCGCCAAGAGCACGTCACGGACCCGGCCGCTGGCCCGGTCGATCTTGTTGACGAAAATAAAGCGCGGTATGCCGAGATCGTCGAGCATGCGCAGCGTCGGCACCAGGGCCAGGGCTTTATTGACTTCGGCCTCGCAGACGACAACGGCGGCATCGACGCCGAGCAGCGCATTGGCGGCTTCCTGGCCGAACTCGTTGGAGCCGGGGCAATCGAGGAAGGTGTAGGTATCGCCGAGATATTCGCAACTCGCGACGTTCAACTCGACGCCCATCTGATGGGCCTTGGCCTCGGTGCTCGAATCACCGGTCATATTGCCCTGCACCGCCGTGCCCTTGCGGTGAATGGAGCCGGTAATGAACAGAATGTTTTCTAAAAGTGTGGTCTTGCCCGACGAATAAGGCCCAACCAAAGCAATGGTACGTGGCCCCTCGGCCCTTTTTGCATCCATGTTCCGTCCTCACCTTTTGCTCGCCTGGCAGGCCCGCGATGAGAGCCACCGGCGATTATGATTTTGGCTTAACACCATGGTTTCAAGCACAGCCCCCGCTGGCAAGAAGAATCCACGAAAACCACCCCCCTTTAAGTGAGGCCATTTGTCGCGTGCAGGTGGTGGTGCGAGTTAAATCAGCTTGCGCCCAACGTTTCCCTGCCGGAATTATCCCTTAAATACCTGGTCACGATGGTATTCCAAGTAATGCGGATGCGGTTGATAGCTCGCTGATTTCGGCACTCTTAACTTCTGGTCCGAATTAATCATACTAACGAATTGATCGGGCAGGTGGTCACGCGCCAGTAATATTGAGTAGTCGTCATCAATTGAAATCAGACCTCTATCAAACATCCAATGAACTGTTCCACTCAATGCAATGCCATTACGGAATGAATCGGGTCCACTGTCGGCGACGGGTCTGATATGTGCAGCTTGAACTTCTGATCGCCCGCCGCCATTAATGATCTTTAGGCCAGTGACAGCACACGTATTTTGGTAGGCAGTTTTGACGCCTCGTTCGAATGCCGCATCTCTGAACGGTCTGTGAACAACCTGTTCAATTATTGGCCGCTCAAAAGGAACTTGCTCCTCCGCAAACCCTGGAAATTCGTAGTTCACTTTTTCTGGGTAAGCGATGAGAGGCTCGTCGAACGCGTTACTAATTATCGCATTAAATTCGTGATCTGGAATAATACGGACTGATCGCCCAAATGCTCCTTTGTTGGTCGTACCATCTACTTTTCTTAACGCACTCTCGAAGTAGTGATCTGACTCGCTAAATGGAACGCTATTGGGAAAATCAATATACTCACGAACAAAGGCATAAAAGTGGTTCGGCGTATTTGCATCCGCTTCAATATGGGTAACATGAGCGACCGCAAAATAAGATTTACGGCCCCCCCTGCTCTGTCGATCACTCGTCAAACGACTTGGTTCGTAATAGACGATGAGATCCCCGACAGCCTGCTGGACAGCGTTCAAATAGGTTTTCGGAAAGTGATATCGCACTTCCGGTAAGTCATCGTAGATCGACTCGAACTTGGTAGTGAATACTGCTTTGGCCATATCACTACGGTAGCAAAAAACTTCCAAGCGAGCCAGGAAAACACCCTGTCCTTCCGGCAAAAGCTAAAATTCATACTGAGGTCAGTTAGTCCGGGCTAGCGTTAGTGGGCACGCCCCATGGATGCTGGCATTCGACTGCTGGTCGGCCTTACATCAACTTACCCCACCCTGACCGGCAGCAGGTCGAAGCCGCGGAAGCGGGCGCGGCCGTTGAGTTGGGCGGGGCCGTCGAGGTCGATGGCGGTGAACTTTTCGACGAACTTGCCGACCGCGACGCGGCCTTCGATGCGGCCCAGGGTGTTGCCCAGACAAATATGCTGGCCCACGCTGAAGGCGAGGTGGCGGTTGGGGGTGCGTCCGATATCGACGTTTTCGGGGTCGTCGAATTCCGCCGGATCACGGTTGGCGGCGGCGATGGCGCAGTGGATAAAGGCCCCGGCGGGCACCGGGGTGCCGCCGAACTCAACGTCCTCGGTCGCTTTGCGGTTGCCGATCTGCAGCGGCGACTGATAGCGCAAAAACTCCTCGACCGCCGTATCAATCAGCGCCGGGTCGTCGCGCAGGCGCTGCATCTCGCCCGGATTGGTGATCAGCATATGAATACCGTTGGCGACCATATTGGCGGTGGTCTCGTGCCCGGCGTTGA
>FLOH01001405.1_pt1 | contig 37770 bp, 36 predicted proteins | sample 756751 | NCBI WGS metagenome assembly FLOH01 (sample SAMEA4026879, study PRJEB14308) | marine metagenome | biome: coastal water; material: water | depth 74 m
CCTCAGATGTGTATAAGAGACAGTACGCTTGCTTAAACAAATGTAGCAGATTTCCATGATTTGGCAGGGTATTTTGAGCAAGATTTTAGTCATAGGTAACGCGATTATCGATCAGATCATGCAGATCTCGCAGTTTCCCAAGCAGGATCAGGAAATGCGCGCTACCGGGCAATACACCAGTATTGGGGGAAATGCCTGTAATACCGCGCAAATCCTGGCCCAACTGGGGCATCAGGTACAATTGGTCAGTAGTCTTGGGGATGACCGTGAAGCTCTTGATTTAACCTCGGCCCTGACTAAAAAAAATGTCGGCACACAACTCTGTGTAACCAACAAAGGTTATAAAACACCCTTTTCAAGTATCTGGCTAAATCAGCAAAATGGTAGCCGTACCATCATCCACTATCGCGACTTACCAGAATTGCAAATAGAGGACTTACAATCAATCGATGTTACTGAATATGACTGGATCCATTTTGAGGGACGTAATACCGATACATTAAAAATATACCTCGAATCGATTTCTAATAATTCGGCCAGGACACAGATAATCCTGTCTCTAGAAATCGAAAAGTCGCGCCCCCATATTGAAGATCTATTGCCATATATCGATATTGCGATCGTATCTAGCCATTATTTGAATGAGAAAGCATGGGGTGCTGAACATGCCATACAACAATTCCAGCGTAACAATCCGTCACTTAAAATAGCCTGTACTTTAGGAGATTCAGGTGTGCTCGGCAGTGATAGTGCGGGCTCAAAATATACTTTCCCTGCTATTGCCATGAGCGAAGTCATCGATACAATTGGCGCAGGGGACTGTTTTATAGCGGGTTTAATAAGCGCCGTTGCGCAAAACCATTCTTTTAATTCTGCATTACAATTTGCGAATCAACTCGCTGCCTACAAAATCAAGCAAAGGGGTATGAGCATTGAAGGCTACTCGAACTGAAATATGTAAACTGGAAGAGCTTGACGACCCCGGTAGCCGGGGCTTCAGTATAGAAATCGACAATGACCTGATTGAAGGGTTTGTCGTATTAACCGATGGTCAACTCTATGCCTATCGCAATCAGTGCCCACATACAGGAGCGCCTCTGGACTGGGTAGAACATCAGTTCCTTGATATGGATAAACAGCTTATCCAGTGCGCAGTACATGATGCGCGATTTGAGTTAGATTCCGGGTTATGTGTCGCAGGTCCCTGCACGGGTGAGGCGTTAACCGCTCTTAAGGTCGAACACGATGGAAATGTCGTATTTTTGTATTGACCATTTGATTTCCCCTGCCTATTTCAGCCCAACCTTGCCTGATAAATTGCCTCTCAAAGCTCCCCACTATATTGGGAAATAAAATTACATAGACTGCTATATATAAACTCATCAGGGTTTGAGAAATTATTATGTCCAGAGAGCTCAATAAAAAAATATCCTCTAAATACTGTGCACGATTTGGACAAATAGCCGTTGAATTGAATTATGTTTCTGAAGTTCGCCTAAAAGAGGCTATCTGCTTACAGGTAGATGATGATATTGCGGGCAGAGAGCACCGGTTAATTGGCACCATCATGTTCGAAAATGACTGGATGACGAGTGAACAAATCGAAGCAGTATTAAACATGACGCTTAAAAAGATGCGCGAAGAAACTGGATCTGAATAATTAAGATCTTCGAGCATAATGAACATTTTTGCTTTACTCTGTAATCACAGCATAATTTTTTGCCACTTTGAAACACTAAACCATGGGAACTGTAACTAATATAATCACTGTTAAATTTTCGGTCGGCGAACTGGTGCATCACCGCCTTTTTGACTATCGTGGTGTCATCGTAGATGTTGATCAAAACTTTCAGGGGACCAATGAATGGTACCAAGCTGTAGCAAAGTCACGGCCACCTAAAAATAAGCCCTGGTACCATGTACTGGTTCACGACAGTGATCACGCAACTTATGTTGCGGAACAAAATCTGGCGCTGGATGATAGTTATGAGCCGATCAACCACCCAATGCTGGATTTCTTTTTTTCAAAATTTGATAAAGGCCGTTATGTTCGTATAGATCCGGACAATTGAATATTTAAGTAAAAAGTTACTGACCCTTTTAAATATGAGCATGCACTATTTAACTGTTTAATTTTAAACCATCAAACTTAACCACCTGTTGCGGTTCGTACTCTTTATCGAAGATCAACTGGAACTGGGTTCCTTCTTCATTCACTGTAGCAACAACCTGCTTCAACTCAGGGAGACGTGTGGCCAGCCATGCAAGACTCGCAGCGGCCTTGGAATCCTCCTGATACATTATGCCTTCCATCATGCTTAGGGCCATAAATTTGGCGCGTTGTTGAATATCCGGGTTATCCAGCTTTTCGCCCTGCAACTCGATACCACCATCAAATTTTGCATCCAGTTTATTCAGATAGGCCGCCTGCTGATCGGGTAAATCGACGGTACGATTATATTGCAGGGTTAACTGTTCATTGACCAAAACCGCCAGATTAATCATCTATCTCTCCATATAAATCATATTCATCGCTACCCGTAATCTTTACCTGAACAAACTGTCCCGCTGTCAGAGCCTGCTCACTATCGAAAAACACCAGCCCGTCAATCTCAGGTGCGTCGGCATAACTGCGCCCCACCCAACCACGCTCTTCATCTTCTTCCTCTACTAACACCTGCAGGGTTTGTCCAATACGAGCATTCAGCCGGCCGGTACTGATCGCCTGCTGGTGCAGCATAAAGCGCTCATATCTTTGCTGTTTAGTGTCTTCATCGACCTGACCGGACAGGTTATTTGAAGCTGCACCCTCAACATCCGAATACATGAAACAACCGACTCTGTCGAGTTGGGCTTCACTCAGAAAATCGAGCAGCATGGTGAAATCCTCTTCTGTTTCACCCGGAAACCCTACGATAAAGGTAGAGCGAATAACCAGTTCCGGGCATAGCTTGCGCCAGCTTTTAATGCGCTCCAGAACCTTTTCCTGACTGCCGGGCCGTTTCATAGCTTTCAATATCCTGGGGCTGGCATGTTGAAAAGGAATATCGAGATAAGGCAAAACCAGTCCCTCAGCCATCAAAGGGATTACATCATCCACATGCGGATATGGGTATACATAATGTAATCGCACCCAGATACCAAACTGTCCCAGCGCTTTAGCCAATGCTACAAAACGGGTTTGAAGCGCCTGACCCTGCCAGAATTTAGTCGCATATTTCAGGTCGACACCGTAGGCACTGGTATCCTGAGATATCACCAGTAATTCTTTGACTCCGGCGTCTGCCAGATTCTTCGCTTCCTGCATGACTTCATCGATGGGGCGGCTCACCAGATCTCCACGAAACGACGGAATGATACAAAAGGTGCAGCGGTGATTGCAGCCCTCGGAAATTTTCAGATAGGCAAAATGCTTAGGAGTCAGCTTAACCCCCTGTGGCGGCACCAGATCCATAAACGGATCATGCTGCGGGGGTAAGTGTTGATGCACGGCATTCATTACTTCCACTGTTGCATGTGGTCCGGTGACTGCCAGTAAATTAGGAAAAGCATCGCTGACCTGATCAGATTTTGCGCCCAGACAACCTGTGACAATCACACGTCCGTTTTCATGCAAGGCCTCATCGATGGCTTCCATAGACTCTTCTACTGCAGAATCGATAAACCCGCAGGTATTGATAATCACTAGTTCGGCCTGTTCATACTCGGTCACTATTTCATAGCCCTCAGCACGTAACTGGGTAAGAATGTGTTCCGAGTCTACAGTGGCTTTAGGGCAGCCCAGGCTAACGAAACCCACGCGCGGGTTCTGCTTTTCTGTCATAACAATTTTTTACACTGGATGGTCAATAAAGACGCTCATTATACATCATGTACAGAGCGGTTGAGTATGTAGCACTATGCTGGATTTGAGCGCGCTAATCTCGCGTTTATTTTTTCGAGAAAGTCATCCGCCATATACAGGGACTCGAAAAGGTCTGCGGGTACCGGGTTACCGTAAAGAAACCCCTGAACATAATCACAGCCTTCAGCACGTAAATGATCACGCTGGAGTTCGGTTTCTACGCCTTCCGCAACCACCTTGAAACCCATACTGTGTGACAGCCCTATAATGGTATTGGCGATGATCGGTTGATATCCCGGCACTCCAATATCTTTAATGAAGGAAAGGTCGATATGAATAAAGTCTACCGGGAATTTTTCCAGATAACTCAGACTGGAATACCCGGAACCAAAATCATCGATAGAAATAGTTAGCCCCATTTCATGAAATGCATTCAAGATCCAGATGGCCTGCTGAGGATGATCCATCAAGCTACTTTCGGTCACTTCGATGCGCAATAATTCTGCAGGTAGCTCAGTATGTAACAATGCCTGATCCACTGTTTGCAGAATTTTCTGGCTGTAAAATTGCCGTGAAGAGAGATTGACTGCGATTGGGAACGCCGGCGTATTTGATGTACTCCACTTCATGTTCTGACGACAGACTTCTCCAATTACCCATTCACCGATGGGCAAAATAAGTCCGGACTCTTCTGCTGCCGATATAAAACTCATCGGTGATACCAATCCATGCACCGGATCGCGCCAGTAAAGTAGTGCTTCTGCACCAATCAGGATCTCGCTATTGAGATCAAATATCGGCTGATAGAAAAGCTCTAGCTCATTGTGCTCCAGGGCGCGTTCGAGCCCATTGATTAATTCCAGCTGAAGAATGAGTGCTCGCCCCATCTGTTCTTCATAAAATTTGAAGACCCCACGCCCTGCCGCCTTGGCGCGATACATCGCGATATCTGCGTTCTTGAGTAAGGTTACGGCATTGTCGCCATCGTTAGGCCAGACTGCTACACCTATACTGGCTGCAGAGGCCAGATCATGTTCACCAATGTTGACGGGCTGTGACAAAACTTCCTGCAATTTTCCACAAATCAGCGCGCAATGGGCTGGCTCAGTCATATCATCCAGTACGATGACAAATTCATCACCCCCAACTCGAGATACCGTATCGCATTCCCGTAGCATGTTGAGCATGCGTTTGGACATGATTTTTAACAGGTCATCCCCGGCTTCATGCCCAAAGGTATCGTTAACCATCTTGAACTTATCCAGGTCAATCACCAACACGCCTACATAGCTCTGATTTTTTCTCGCCCTCTCAATAGAGTGATTCAATTTTTCATTCATCAGACTACGATTCGGGAGCGAGGTTAGAGCATCGTGGTTGGCCATATAAACCAGCTCATCCTGCTGGGATTTACGTTCGGTAATATCCCGGATAAATGCACAGTTAAACTCTTCTTCGTATCCCTGAACCAGATTTGCGTTCACTTCAACAGGCACCAGTCGTCCATTCTTATGACATTGCTCTGTTTCAAATGTGAGTGATTTATTCTGTTGCAAGTCCAGCCAGTGCTGGGGCCAGTCATCTTGAGGAAAATGAGGGTCTATATCGTAGATCGCCAGCTTGACCAGTTCATCGTGGGTATATCCCAGGTTTCGACAGGCGGCATCGTTAGCATAAAGAATACGCGCCTCTTTATCGATCCACAGCGTCGTATCCCGCATCTGGTCAACCGAGAATTCCATCAATTGCATGCGTTGGCTGCGGTCATCTCGATGATCGATCTGTCTGATCACGGCGAGTGAAAACTCATTCCCTTCAAAACATTGATAGGTATCTACAATCTCAACGGGCAGGTATTGGCCAGAGGCATTGAGATGCTGCACTTTCACTTTCAAAACCCCGTTACGCTTCAGGGCCTGCCAGTGTTGGTCCCATTCCGATTGGCCAAAATTACTGTCCAGATCATAAATATTGAGCGCGCAGAAGCTTTCCCGGTCGTAACCGTAATAGGACAATGCAGAGGCATTGCCATTGAGGATTTTGCCGTCTTTACCTATCCAGATCACCAGATCATTTAGGTTGTGCAGGCTATAGCCTAAAAAAGAGGAGGTCTGGAATTCCATAAGAGAGAAAAGTATAGAACATAAACCAGATATTGCTGCTGAACCAAACCAGCTAAAAACCGACATAAATCAATTAGATTGAAAATACCTGCCTAAAATTTTCTTTCTAGCGTCTTACGTAAAGAAGGGTTTAGACTTTAACAAGTGCGAGCTGGTGATCCTTTTCTTCAATCGGCCAATGTAGCCAGGCGGCAACAGCGCCCAAAATGATTCCCGCAATCCAGATTCCGTTATAGTTGCCCATGTTTTCATACAACCAGCCGCCCAGCCAGATACCGCTGAAACTGCCCAGTTGGTGACTAAAAAAAACAAACCCATAAAGAAAGGTCATATAACGAGTGCCAAAAAATACTGCAACCAGACCCGATGTGGGGGGTACTGTGGCCAGCCACAATAATCCCATCATCGCACTGAAAATCAGTATGCTCGGCAGAGTAATCGGAATGACCAGAAACAATGTGATCGCTACCACTCGACCTAGATAGATCGTTGAGAGCACTTTGCGCATCGGGCAGCGGCCACTCAATACCCCTGCATAATAGGCTCCTATGACATTGAACAAGCCTATCAGGCTAATACTCCAGGCCCCTATGCGGGCATCAAAACCCAGATCGACGACATAACCCGGCATATGTACGGTGATAAAAGCAACATGGAATCCACAGACAAAAAAACCCAGTACCAGCAAGGTATAAGAACGGACCTTTAACGCACGCAATAGTATATGCAGCATTGAACCTTCAACCTTCGGTTCACTGCTTTGCTCCACTTTTGAATACGGCATCAATGGGATAATGAGCGCTGCCATGGCTAACGCTGAAAGACCCAGGTATTGAAGGGCATGAAACCAGCCCGCCATTTGGATAACTTCCTGCATCACCGGGACCAGTAAAAACTGTCCGGAGCTCCCAGCAGCGGTGCCTATGCCCATCGCCCAGGTGCGCTTATCTTTCGGTACCGCTCTTGCTATCAGTGGCAAGATTATTCCAAATGCGGTTCCTGAAATACCTGCGCCTACCATCAACCCTGCAGTGGTAATGATTTGCCATTCAGTAGTAGAGTAAGCCATAGCAAACATACCGACGGCATACAGCACGACGCCTGCGAGTAATACTTTTGCACTACCGTAACGGTCTGCCAGACCTCCCGCTAATACCGCAATCACGCCCCAGGACAAATTCTGTATTGCCAGTGCCATCGAAAAAACATCTCGACCCCAGCCATTCGCTTCTGACATCGGCTGCAGGAACAGACCAAAACCGGACCTGTAACCAAATGACAGCATCAATAGTGCGCATGCACTAACGAGTACCGGAATCAGTGGCTTTAGGCTCTTGCTCACCGCTTAAGTCTCGAATAAAACGGGTAAGAAAAATTCACTGACCAGTAAAGGTTTCTTATCGATTTTAAATAAGGATCGACGTCCCCAGATATCCTGTTGATGCGCTGTTTTATCGGGTATCGCAATCTGATAGAGATTTGAACTTGAAGTCAATTTTGACCACTCAACCTTGTTGCGTTCCAGATTTGGTGACGCAAACAGATATTCGCCCAGCGGTTTATTGCCTAGATACTGTAAACGACGATGTTTACCCTGCAAGGTCGATAGAGGAATCACCGAACGTGCATAAACGCACAGGGATTGATCACACTTAAGGTGCACCTGCCGCAACAGTACCCGCTGTGACATTGGGATGCCCAATAATAGGGACTCTGAATGATCTGGCAACACCCACTCTTCAGCCAGTACCGCCACTGAAAACTGGTCGGGACAATACGACTTCATGCGCCGGGTCAGGGAGCCTTCATCAGACAGCCAGCTTAATATCTGTGGATTGATGCTATTTTTCAATATTTGGGCGGGGCGTAACCAGCGTGTAGATTGTGGGTGTTTCAAATTCGATGCCGCATCAGTCAAAATTTAAAAATCGCATTATACGGGATAGCCCTGCTTAAGCTACAACACATGACAGCTACTGCTTCTAATTTTGCCATCTGCTTACTTCAGGCATACACTTAAATCAAAGTTGATACGTATGGCTTATTAGATGCAGAAGATTGGAATAATCAGTGACGTACATGCTTATCCTGTTGCACTGAAAGAGGCTCTAAGCCTATTTGAGCGCGAGAAGGTTGCGCACATTCTTTGCGCCGGAGACATCGCAGGTTACTACGACGGCTTAAATGACTGTATCGAATTACTCCAGCAATACCAATGTAAAACCATCATAGGTAACCATGACCAGAGTTATCTTGAGCAGTGCTCTGACCCGATCGAGAATACCGATTTCGCCTTCTTAAACTCATTACCTGAAACCCTGGAGTTTAAGATTGAAGAAAAGTCCTTATTCATGGTTCATGCCCAGCCTCCCACTGCCCAACATGGTGGCATTAAAATACTGGATCAGCAGGGCGAAATAATTCCCAGCTCATTTGCACTTTGGAATGAAGAGTTTCAAGATTTTGATTTTGATATTTTAGTCATTGGCCACACGCATCAGGTATTTGCTGAATATCTTGGTGGTGTGCTGGTCATCAATCCCGGCAGTGTGCCATTTAATCACAGCTGTATGATTTTAAACCTACCCAGCCTCAAAGTAGAAACCTACGCGCTAGAAAACAAAAGTATTGTTAGGTGCTGGAATTTCAGTCACTTGTTTTCCTCAAGTCAGGGTTATCCTAAAACTAATCGACCCTAGTAACAATCCAATATTGACTGTTTAAGTTATTACGTTTAATCCTGAAAGTTAATCAGGTTATTCCACTCTCCGACTCTATACTCTCATCACCTTATATCTGTCACTTAATTTAGAGAAGTTTTATTATGCCGTACTACTTAACACCTCGCCGATTACCCCTCCCCCTTTGTTTAGTCTTAACACCTTTAGTCCCATTTTCAATCCAGGCTGATCCAGCTGTTACTTTTTCAGAGCCCATGCAACAAGTAAAGAATGCATGGGACAAAGATGATTTATTTGGCTTTGAAGTCGATATGAATTACACCACAGTATTCATTGATCCGATTGAAAAACACATCGATGACACGAGTAGTGGGGGTGTTTCTGTTGCCGATATCCAAACAGATGATATCTATACCGTAACTTTTGGAGTGAAAGTTTTCCCTAAAAGTTACGACATAAATCTTAGCTATACACAGTCTATAGGAATCTCGGGTTCTGAGACGTCGTCGGATATAGCAGCTGATGAAGATGTTGAAGAGCTAGGCATAAATTTTCGCCCCAGTGAAAACACCCAGTTTCTCTATTCTCGCTACCGTCTGAATTCATACATGAATGTGAATCAAGGGGAAACCGTATTACTCATTGACCACAGCAACACTACCGCCCGAGACACTTCGGTCAGTGCTACAGATCAGGGCGTAGATGTTTTAACTGGCGGGGATACTTCTACATTACGTGTTGCCCGAGATCACTTTGAGTTCCGCTACTATTCAACAGAAAGTGAATTATTAGGCGCTCGAAGATTTGCAGGTTTGTTCTATGAGGAATTCACCAAACCCTGGTCCAGCGGTTTCGAAGTCTGGCATGAAACGGCTGATATCAATAATAAAGTTGCAGCTGTATACAGTCAGTCTACGATGAAAGTAGTGGGACTATCGTTCGGTTATGAAAAAGATAATAGCGAGTTATTGCCTGGTTTTAATCTAAAACAGCTATCGATGAATATCGGATTGCTGGATATTGGTTTGACCGATAACTATAGCCTTTCTTCACGCATGGAAGACTAAAGCCAACAGCAAGGGTTCAAGATCAATCTTTCAAGCGCGATTTCACATCGTGCCAAATTTTCCAACCGCATGATATTCATCAGTTCTGCGCATGCCTCTTATGATCACTATCTGATCGACATGGGTCATACCAATACCAATATTTCTTCTGTTGGTGAATATGCCAATTTCCTAAAAGGGAGCGAAATCTCACTAGGTGAAGATGTAATCTTTGGTATTTCTGGGATTTTGTTATTTTAATTCAAACCATAAAAGTGACCGTTGAAGTGGCTTAAGCCTATCGTTACTTCAACGGTTTCGTATGACCATCGGTCTTCTATAAAGATCAATCGTAAGCTTAGCAGGTCTATGCCTACAACATTGTGACCCAATAATATTTTATAGTTAAAAACTTATTCTGAAATAGGGTACACCCAGACCCATATTTCATCTCGCGCCTTGTCATGCCAGGTTTCTCGAACCTGTGCCTTTACCGTAGTCTTATTCACCCGCTGCTGGATTTCTTTTTCAGAAGTGACGTATGCCCTGTCATTCACCACCTTTTCCTTAATCGTTTGCACGCTGGACACCTCGACACCATATCGCGCAGCCAGCCTTTCGCGTGCCAGACTGATTGCGAGGTCTTCCTGAAAATGGAGTCCTTTAAAATGTGTCAGGCTCGAGCCGACTGCTCCGTTACCGGGTTCATTGATCCAGGCAGGAATCTTTTTTACTGGTGCTGATGCACAGGAGAATAAAAATACAGTTAGTATGATTAGTGATATTTTTATTGCTAAACGATTCATGGACAGGCCTCTTAAAATGATCAGTTATTTATGTTCTATTTAATGCTTGTTAACCTGCCATACGGAAGAAACGTACGATTATTTGTTTTTCTTATAAATCGACCGGCTCGTTAACAATATTTATAAATTATGAATGAATAAAACCTAAGCTTCCAATGATTACTTAGATCACCAGCTCTTTAAGCCTGGTCGCAGCATTAGGTGTAATTTCTCCCTCAAGCATGAAGAATAACTCCGCTGTTGTCATCGCATCATACAGAGCATTGTGTGCTTTATACTTGGGCAAATTGAAGCTATCCCTTAAATTAAATAACCTCAGCTGGTTGTGTGCAACGGCATGATTGCGCCGAACCAGTTCGCGCTGTGATAACACCAGTGTATCAATAGTCGGTATGATAAAAGGTGAACCGTAAAGGCGTAGACAAGCCGCATTTAAAAAACCCTGCTCTATCTTGTTGAAATGCACCAGCATTACTTTACCTCCCAAAGCACTAAGCAGCTCGGGTAATACATCCTCTATAGGCCTCGCGTTGCTTGCCATATCATCCGTTATATGATGGATAACCACCGAAGATTCAGTGATTTCTGATTCGGCTCGTACCAGCTCATGTTTTGCCGTATTAAGATGTAATATGCCCTGTTTAATATGGACCTTGCCATAGCTTAATATCTGATCAACCCGTGGATCAAGACCGGTAGTTTCAAAATCCAGCGATACAATTTCTATTTTATCCCAGGGTGCTTTAGGCTCTGGAAACGGCCTTGATAAAAACTTCAGCATGACCGGATGCTTGGCCTGTTTCCATGCCTGTTTTCTCAGTTTGTCTTTTGTTTGAAAAAACTTGATCATGGCATCGAATAGCGTTTTTCCAGGGCGTCTTGTGCCTCTTTGATAATACTAAAAGAATCTTTCAGATGTTTACGCTCCAGCGAGGAAAGATCATCGGGCGGCATATAGTTATCTGGCGCTTTGTTATTACGAATTTGGTCAGCTTGATGTTTTATGCGCAAATTAGCAATGAATTCAAGGGCGTCGAGAAGATTGACCGCCATTTCTTTACTCATAGATTTTGTTTTGCTCAACGCCTCGATACGCTCTGTTGTATTAACCTTATTGATGCCTTCTGCCAGTGCTAGTACACGCGCAACATCGGTGATAGGGACAATGCCACGATGTTTAATATCAAATGTATTGTCATGCTCTCCATCATGGATCAGCACGAAGGTTCTAAAGAAACCGACAGGAGGTTTATGCTTCAAAGCATTGGTTACCATGTGAGCGATAAACAGGCTGTTTTTAGCCGTCAACTCAAGCATTTCCCGATGTAATTTCTTATGTAGTTTAAATTCACCATGCACAGGGCGTAAGTCAAAAAAGATACAGGACAGCATCAGTGCCATCGGATCTGGCTTTTCTATCCAGTCTCTAAAATAATCTTGCCAGACCGAAAATGGCTGACACCATTTCGGGTTCATTGCCATGGCATCGCCGGGGCAATAAACAAACCCGCAACTATTCAAACCATCACACACACGCTTTGCAAGCTCGGTAAAATAAGGCATATCTTTTTCTGTGACGTTATCAGATATAATCAGTGCATTATCCTGATCCGAATGAGAGCTCTGCTCATGTCGAGCCTGAGATCCCCCTGAAACCCAGACAAACGGCACTGGCTCAGGCCCCATTTCTTCCTGAGCTATTTCTATTAATCGCGTGGTTAACACATCTGTAATACAGGATATGGTTTCACCGATATGGCGCGCAGTCACACCTGAGCTGGCCAGAGTCTGTTGTAAAGCTGGAACCCGCAAAAGAATCTGCTGTAATTCTTTCAGAGTTTGAGATTTATTGATCTGTGAAGTCATAAATGCCGGGTTGGCACTACTATGACGGGTTAAGTCACTCGCCGTTAACATACCGATAATCTTGTCATCATCTACTACCGGTAAATGATTGATTACAGTCTTGGTCATTGTCATCAATGCATGTAGCACCAGGTCATCACTTCTCATTGAAGTGACTTTGCTCGACATGATATCGGTGACGGATGAATTTACATCAAGAGCCTTAGCAACACATCTACGTCGTAAATCTCTATCCGTTAAAATTCCTGCTAACTTTCCATTTTGCGTAATCATAATTGAAGACACATTGGATTCACTCATCACCTGTGCGGCCTGCTGAATGCTGGCTCCAACTTCTAGTATTATTGGTGCTTTTTTTACCAGCTCTCCAATCTCAATCGTCATACTGGCCATGCCTACATCTGCATCACGATTGTTGTACTTGGCTGCTTTTTGTAAACGTTCGGTTAAATCAGCCTCAAAGTGATGACTAAAAACTTCTGATTGTTTACACAACAACTTTAGGTCCGTACAAGGTAACTGATAGATCAGGCTATCTTCGAGGGTAAGATGACAGGATGACTTGTTAAAATCGATAAGCTGACATTCTGTAGTATAGATATCACCTTCACCCAGTTTTCCAATCAGTTTGTTATCTGCATCGCGCAATTCCACGGCACCGGTTCGTATAATATATAGATAGGGTATTTTGTTATCATTTGGCGGAAAGCATTTACCACGGCGGATATAACGCATCTCCAGTTTTTCAGTCATTGCATTCAACTGATCCATTGTCAGTAAATCAAAGGGGTGTTGACCGGCAACAAAATCTCGTATTTCTATCAGTTCAATTTCCATGGATTTTTTTCGTAATGTGATTCGTTATTAGAGCATAGTATTTATTCTTGCTTATTGTCATTACTGCCCGCTTTTACTCAAAAATTAAGCCGTATTGATTGAATTATCTGACCAAAGTTAAGGGGTTGCTACTGGACTAAATTCACTGAAATAGGTGCTTCCTTTTCTTGTCACCACAGCTCGAAGTTTTGTCGCTGTTTTAAAATTAGTGAAAGCATCACGGATATCCGTTTTCCTTTCCCAGTACTGAGGGTTTTTCGCTTTTTCCAGCCCATAAATCACTTCTTTTCCATCGTTGTACACCAGCGAGATGGCGACCGAATCCACCGGATAGCTGGTATTAGCCTTGGTGACACCGTTTTCATCCGTGATATTGATTTGCATATCACCTGACTCCTTAATGCAGTCAGCGCTAAACATCGCACAGTCGCCAAGATCCGTCAGCTCAAATATCTTAATTTCATTCTTCGCTTTGTATTCAACATATTGATCGGATATCACATAACCTCCAATCAGTAGAAAAGGGGAAAGTATGACCGCTAATTTCATATCTTTATTCATGATCTGTTCACGTCTTGTCTTGATAAGGATTTCTAAATTTAATCTATATGTCATAAAAGAAAAAAGGCCCCGAAGGGGCCTTTTAACTTTAACAACCCTATTGGGTTACATCATACCTGACTAGTGGGCATGTGCAGCGCCAGCAGGTCCAGGGGAACGGAAGTTTTCTACCATATCCTGAATTTCCTGTGGAGCGTCTCCAGTGAAAGCGTTAACAATAAACGCCGTACCAAAGTTCACGATCGCACCAACAATACCAAAGGCATTAGGTGAAATACCCAGGAACCAGTTTTGATCCATGCCACCCATGAAGGATGTGCCTGGAATAAACATGATACCTTTATGCTGGAATACATACATCATGGTTACACCAATACCTGCACACATACCGGCAACCGCCGCATGACCACTGATCTTCTTGGAGAAGATACCCATCATTAGTGCCGGGAAGATGGAGGATGCAGCAAGACCAAAGGCCAGTGCAACCGTTCCCGCGGCAAATCCAGGCGGATTTAAACCCAGATAACCAGCTACCAGAATGGATACCGTCATGATAAAGCGACTCGCAAGAAGCTCGTTTTTCTCTGTCAGATCAGGCGTCAATACACCCTTCATCAAATCATGTGAAATTGATGAGGATATCGCCAGCAATAATCCCGCAGCCGTAGATAGTGCCGCAGCAAGACCACCAGCAGCTACCAGTGCGATTACCCAGTTAGGCAGGTTAGCGATCGCTGGATTAGCCAGTACCATGATGTCACGGTCAACTTTGACCATTTCATTGGTTTCTTTGCTTGAAGTGTACTGGATTTTGCCGTCGCCATTTTTATCTTCAAACGCCAACAGACCAGTTTTTTCCCAGTCTTTGAACCATTGAGGACGTTCTGCATAAACCAGATTCTGACCCGGTGCAGGTTCGATAGTTTGCATCAGATTCAAACGCGCCATTGCGCCAACAGCAGGAGCAACGGTATACAGCAGAGCGATGAAAACCAGCGCATAACCAGCAGAAGCACGAGCAGCTTTAACTGAAGGAACAGTAAAGAAGCGCATGATAACGTGAGGTAAACCAGCAGTACCCACCATCAGAGACAGTGTGTAAGCAAACATGTTGATATTGTTACCTAATACAGCAGTTGTGTACTCTTTAAACCCAAGATCTGTAACAACCAGATCAAGCTTATCAAGGAAGTACATTCCACTGCCATCTGCCATAGTACTTCCAAGACCTAACTGAGGAATTGGGTTACCGGTTAAATGCAGAGAAATAAATACAGCAGGAACTGTATAAGCAAAGATCAGTACGCAGTATTGAGCGATCTGTGTATAGGTAATACCTTTCATACCACCCATTACAGCATATACCCAAACCACGCCCATGCCGATACCAAGACCTAAGCCATAGTCAACTTCAAGGAAACGTGAGAAAGCTACACCAACACCTTTCATCTGACCGATAACATAAGTCAGTGAAGCGATGATGAGACATACAACCGCAACAACACGGGCAGTCTTGGAGTAGTAACGATCACCAATGAATTCTGGAACCGTGAACTTGCCATGTTTACGCAAGTAAGGCGCCAGTAGCATCGCCAGCAGTACATAACCACCAGTCCAACCCATCAGAAATACAGATCCACCATATCCAAGGAAGGCGATTAAACCTGCCATGGAGATGAAAGATGCAGCACTCATCCAGTCAGCACCGATCGCCATACCGTTAGCCACAGGACCAACGCCGCCACCAGCCGCATAAAATTCACTGGTTGTACCAGCACGAGCCCACCATGCGATTGCAAAGTACATTGCAAATGAGCCAAATACAACAATATAAGTAAGTGTTTTTAAATCCATTGCTCTAGCCCCTTAATCTTCGTCAACGTGAAATTCTTTGTCTAGTTTATTCATTGCGTGAGCATAATAAAAAACTAGAGCAACAAAGGTATAAATAGAGCCTTGCTGAGCAAACCAGAACCCTAACTTGTATCCACCAATTCGGATAGTGTTAAGCGGTTCAACTAAGAGAAGACCGAACCCGTAAGAAACAACAAACCAGATAACCAGGCATGTTGCTATCAAACGCAGGTTTCTCTGCCAATATGATAATGTTTGTGTTGTCAAAATACCCTCCTCAGGATTATAAATAACGGGCAGGAGCATAAAACCCCATAAGCAAGAAGTCTACCTATACTTTACGATCACCTGCCCTGTCTTTGCCTATAAAAACCAATGGTCTGTATTTGTATTTTCGTATTGCTATTTAGCCAAGATATTAAGACCTTGTCATCCCTTTCTCTTGCTTTACTTAAAATTCTTCCTTTTTTCAGCTTATATTTACATTTATTACACCACAAAGTCTTAGGTATATGATTTCTTGCCCGACAGAATTACAACTTTAAGCTACTCTATCGAATCAAATAATCGATACTTTGTGTCGAAAACTATCCAAATTTATTAAAATATCTATTAAAAGCTGATTGCTTCTTAGTTCGGGATTTTTGAAAAAATGAGGACCTTGAATCGATTAAAACCATTGCCCAGAGAGAGCACTTTTCCAGATTTCAATACATTTTTCGATATATTTTTGACTATTAAATGATCAGTATTGATATTTGCAATAGTCTTTTCTGAACCAATTCAATGTGACATTACGACGGGAACAACCATAGAAGTCAGCAGCTGTTTAGAAACACCCCCCAACACCTTTTGCTTAAAACTCGGAGTGCCATAACCACCCATCACCAGCAGATCAATATTAATCTCACTGATTTGATTTTGAATGATACTTGAAACACTGTTATCTCCTGGACTGATCATACGAATTTCAGCATTTACCCCATGATGTTCCAGGTGGTAAGCCAACCCATCCACGAGCACATCCTTTTTACTTTCCTTTTGTTTTTTACTCTCAACAACCAGAATGAAAACCCGTCGCATACTGGCAAGAAGAGGAATCGCATCATGCACTGAACGGCTCACTGAAGGCGTACCATCCCAGGCAATAATCGCACTTTCATAGGCTATATTTTTAGCTCCGATATAGGGCATGAATAGAACTGGTCGGCCACTATGAATCAATACCTGTTGCGAGAAACCCTGTAATAGCCTGAAATTATCCCGACCTGGTTTGGGCTGCCCCAAAATGATCAAATCGAAATTACGTGAATAATGAGACATTTTTTGCGCACTTGCTGACGCATTTCCGTAAATGATAATAGTATTTACGGTCAACTCAGCTTCAGCCGCAGCTAGCTGAAATTTTTGTGTCAGGCTTTCCGATAGTATGATCCCCATACGCTCAATGGCTTTATCGTCTTCCACCTTTGCATGCCTGGGTTTAAGTGAAGCCAGCGCAACGCCGGTCAATTTAGCATTATGAGTTTTTGCTAAATGAAAAGCACACTGCACGCGATCAGCATTTGCTTTTCCATCATCAAGAAAAACGAGAATGTCCTTGTAGGCCAAATGGGGATACCCTGTGTGAGGTCATAAAAAAACTGCTGGCAGGGGCCAGCAGTTTGGTGAGTTTGAAGACTAGATCGCGAGATATTCGTGACGTAACTCTTCGTTATCCAGAACTTCCTGTGCAGTGCCATCGAATACGATATTACCCATATCCAGAATCAGCGCGCGATCTGCAAGGCGCAATGCCGCAACCGCATTCTGCTCAACGATAATCGTAGTGATACCCTGCTTCTTGATACTATCAACAATGCTTGCAATTTCATGCACGATGACCGGAGCCAGGCCTTCATAAGGCTCGTCGAGTAATAACAGTTTGATGTCACGAGCAAGTGCTCTTGCTACGGCCAGCATTTGCTGTTCACCACCGGATAATGTGGTGCCCATCTGGTTACGACGCTCTGCCAGTCGCGGAAAATGTTCGTAGATACGTTCGATCGTCCAGCCGACTGGAGGCGCTATCTGCGCTAATTCAAGATTTTCCTGAACCGTCAAACCGGCAATAATACGACGATCTTCCGGCACCAATGCTACACCGCAACGGGAAGCATCATGTGATGCCATGGTGTGTAATGGCTGATGATCGAGCCAGATTTCGCCATGGGTCACCATTGGGCTATCAACGCGAGCAAGTGAACGCAGGGTAGAGGTTTTACCCGCACCATTACGCCCTAGCAGAGCAACCACTTCACCTTCTCTGATATCGAAGGTAACACCCTGAACGATATAACTTTCACCATAATACGAATGCATATCCCAGCAGGAAAAAAATGCGGGATCAGAACCCTTACTGGTAACCGCATCTACGCGATCTTTGACCTGAACATCTTTTAATAATCGATTATCACTCATCTTCAGATTCTCCCAGATAGGCTTCTTTTACTTTGGCACTATTACGAATTTCATCCGGCGTGCCGGTTTCTATGATATGGCCCTGGGCCAGAACACTGATCTTATCCGCCAGACTGAATACCACATGCATATCATGCTCGATGATTATCTTGGTCATACTATTACCGGTTATCTTCTTTAACAAATCGATCGTCGCATTGGTATCATGGCGCGCCATACCTGCAGTCGGCTCATCCAGCAGTATCAGCCTTGGATCCTGAATCAAACCCATCGCCAGTTCAAGTCGACGCTTGTCACCGCGCGAGATACTGCCCGCATGCTGGTCGTAGAAGCGCTCCAGACCGACATCCGCAAGAGCGGTCATTGCCTGGTCATACAGTTCTTTTTCCTTAGCCATGCTTTTGAATGGATTGAACTTAAAGGTTCCATCGCGTTTAGCCAGAGCAGGAATCATTACATTATGTATCAATGGCAATTCCGGGAAGATTTCAGGTGTCTGGAAAACACGCACCATACCGGCATGATTGATGTCATGCGGCGCCAGACCAATCATGTCTTTGCCATTAAAGGTGACACTGCCGGTATCTGGAATCAATCGGCCGATACAGCAATTCAGCAGGGTTGATTTACCCGCACCATTAGGACCGATAATTGCGTGAGTTGTACCCTCTTCTACTTTGAGGTTAACTTCTGACAACGCATGTAAACCACCAAAGGTTTTATTGACGTTGTTGATATCAAGAATATAACTCATGATGCGTCTCCTTTAGTCTCAGTATCTTGTTCAAAGGATGACTTCTCACTGATACCCATCTTCTTTTTCACATATTTCGTGATCAAACCAATTCCTTCCATTACCCCGCCGGGTAAAAAGATAACCACCAGCATGAACAACGAACCCAGCGTCAGATGCCAGCCTTCACCGACAAAATGTTGAGTGACCGCAACAACACCGTTGGCGAGCATATCTGGCAGAAAGTTGAATATTTCCTGAAGCGCAGGGACATTCATGGCCGAGAAGATATTTTCAAAGTACTTGATAATGCCCACACCCAGTAATGGTCCAACCAGGGTTCCTGCACCGCCCAGTATGGTCATCAGTACCACTTCACCAGAAGCGGTCCATTGCATACGCTCAGCACCTGCCAGTGGATCGGTTGCCGCCATCAAGCTTCCAGCCAACCCGGCATACATGCCCGATATGACAAAAGCTGACAACAGATATGGCTTGGTATTAAACCCCGTGTATTTCATACGCGTCTGATTCGATTTAATCGCAGTCAGTTTCAGGCCATAAGGCGAGCGGAAGATTTTCAGCGAGATATAAAAACCAATGATCAGCATCACCGCGCAGAAATAAAACCCTGAATAACCACTCATCGCCATACCAAATAGATTGGTTGAAGGCAGACCAGCTTCCACTTCTATACCTACCATTGAATCGATATAGCGGGGATCCTGCTGAGTTAACTGCAATCCAGTTTCACCATTAGTAATCGGAGTTAACACCGAATATGCGAGGCTGTAACACATCTGTGCGAACGCCAGTGTCAGGATAGAGAAATAAATCCCTGAACGACGCAGGCTGACATAACCGATCAACAAAGCAAACACACCAGACAACAGGGTGCCCATAATAACCGCTGGAATAACGTTCATAGTAAACAGCTTGAACATCCACACCGAGGTATAGGAACCCACACCCAGAAACACCGCATGACCAAAGGACAGATAACCGGTCATGCCAAACAGAATATTAAAACCGATGGCAAAAATGCCGAAGATTGCAAACTTCTGTAACAGATCAGGATAACCAGCCCCTAAAGGAGCCAGCCATAGTGGTGCCGTTAATACGATGGCAGCAAAAATCACCATCACGGATAAATCGTTTTTAATAGAAAAGTTCATGATTATTCCTCCATCACGCCTTCACGCCCCATCAGACCACGCGGTCTTACCAGCAGGACAACAACAGCTACCAGATAGATAATGATCTGATCGATGCCGGGGAGTATTGATTTGATTTCATTCATCGAGGCGAATGATTGCAGGATGCCGAGCAGGAAGCCGGCCGCGACCGCACCTTCTAGTGAACCCATCCCCCCTACAACAACCACCACGAAGGAAAGCACCAGAAAGTCCATGCCCATATGATAATCCGGCGGCAGAATCGGTGCGTACATTGCACCGGCGAGCCCGGCCACAACGGTCGCCAGACCAAATACGATGGTAAATCGCCGCTGCACATTAATACCCAGTAATCCTACCGTTTCACGATCCGCCATACCGGCTCTGACCACCATACCGAAGGTTGTATATTTGAGGAATGCAAACACGCCGAAAATAACGATCCCGGCAAAGCCCAGATAAATCAGTCGCCACCAGGGGTATACCAGTGAGTCACTCATTCCGAGCATCGCACCAATCGCAGCACTACCGGATACGATATCAGGAGCAGGCGTTGGAATAGGATTCGCACCGTACCAGGACTTGATGAGTTCCTGTATCACGATAGCCAGACCAAAAGTCACCAGGATCTGTTCCGCATGGGTGCGCTTATAGAAATGTTTGATCAGACCACGTTCCATGATCACACCAATCAATAGCATGACCGGTATCACGACCAGGATCGAAATTGGCACCGCATAATCAATGATGGCGGTTCCTGTATCACCCCACCAGATTTCAAGATAGGGCTGTTCTTTATAGGCGTCAAAGAAGGTAATACTTTCATCTTTAACTTGTTTAGATATTGTGAGTAAGGCTTGAACGGAAACAGCACAAAATGCTCCCAGCATAAACAGCGCACCATGTGCAAAGTTTACGATACCGAGCGTTCCGAACGTCAGCGTGAGGCCCAGGGCGATGAGAGCATAAGCCCCACCTTTATCCAGGCCATTGAGTAGTTGAATTAGGATGGAGTCCATAATCTTTCACTTCTAGTTATGATGAGGCAAAACCTCATGAAGATAAAAAAGCCACACCGCCCGAGAGGGCGGTATGGCCTGACCAGAGTTGCTACTTAGACTACGTATGGGCCTAAATCACCGCCAAAGATCTTGGCATCGTACTCAACCTGAGAACGAGGTACTTCCTGAACGATTTCCAGCAGGTCGAACTGGCTGGTTGGATTCTGGTTACCACGTACTACGAGTACATCTTTGAAGCACTGGTGATCTTCTGCACGATACAGAGTCTTACCGTTACCCATGCCGTCGAAGTTAAAGCCTTCTAATGCTTTAATCATTTCTGGTGGATAGAAAGTGCCCGCCATTTCACAGGCATTGGCATACAGTAACGCCTGAACATAACAAGTGTGAGCAGCCTGCGAAGGTGGGAAGCCATATTCAGCGCCGAAAGACTTAACAAATGCCTGTGAACCAGCATCTTTCAATGCCCAGTTCCAGTTAGTGGTACCGAGGATACCTTTCAGGTTTTCACCAGCACCCTGCGCCATCAGACGAGAATATAGAGGAACGATGATTTCAAACTGCTTGCCGTTGACCATCTTATCACGCAGACCGAATTGAACCGCCTGAGTCAGAGAGTTGATCATGTCCTTACCATAGTGGTTCAGGATCAGAGTATCGGCACCAGAGTTCAGGATAGGAGTGATGTACTGAGAGAAGTCGCCTGCGCCAACCGGAGTTTTAACAGTTTTATGCGTTTTCCAACCCAGTCCTTCAGTAGTTTCCTTGATAGATTCTTCCTGAGTCCAGCCCCATGTATAATCTGCTGTCAAATGGTAAGTCGTACGGTCAGTACCCATTTCTTTCTTCAGTACGGGTCCTAATGCAGAACCAGACATCTTCGCATTGAAGAAATGACGGAAACCATAACGACGCTTATCTTTACCCGTTGTATCGTTTGAGTGAGTCAGACCTGCCATGAAAATGATACCCATTTCCTGACATAAGCCCTGTACCGCAATCGCAACACCTGAAGATGAACCACCAGTGATCATCAGTGCGCCATCTTTTTCAATCATACGCTTGGCAGAGTTACGAGCCGCATCAGATTTAGTCTGTGTATCACCCGTTACATACTCAACTTTCTTACCTAGAATACCATTACCTTTCAGAGACATAGGCTTCATGGTGTTCATCATACCGCCATCGCCTTCACCGTTCAGGTGTTTAACGGCCAGTTTATAAGCGCGTAATTCATCCGCACCTTCATCGGCATAAGCACCAGACTGGGGAACGTTAAAACCCAGTGTGACGGACTTGCCTTTTGGAGCATTTCTGAATTTCATACCATGAGCAGCTGCATAGCCGTCCTTGATGAAAAACATAGGTGCTGTAGCTGCTACACCGGTAGCCGCAGTCGCTTTTAAAAAGTCACGTCTGCTTTCATTGGAGATATTATCTTTTTTACTCATTTGAGACCTCAATGGTTGTCAGGCATCTGATGTTCAGGAGCTATTTTAAGCGCCCAATACTTCTTCGCCCTGTAGTTATATAACGTCGAATGGTGAATGCCGGCCATTTCAGTTTTATAGTGTTCTGATTCATGCCCGGCAACACTGCCAAGGTATATAGCATTAAACGTGCCATAACTTGATTCGTGTTATCCAATCAGTGATTTAACTATTTTCTCTGTGCGTTATATTTTCGCTGTGTTACGATGGGTAACACAGCGGCGTTCCCTTGGGTAACACTGCGCAGTGTTAAAATATAAAAATTAAGCCTTAACTTCAGAATATGCCCAAACAGCTACGAAAATCCTATATTACTGAGCGAACTTTGATCTCGTTAGCGCTGGTTCTTGTTTTATTTATATCGCCATTAACTGGCTTTTGGGCGGCATTAGATGCGCCCTGGTTTGCACCTTACATTGTTTGGGCCATCGCGATCTTTATCTCCTGGCTTTTACAACGTTCTATCGCTAAATTTATACCCAAATGAATCTAGAAGTCTGGCATCTATTTATAATCAGCGTGATGTATCTGGGCGTTCTGTTTATCATCGCGAATGCAGCAGAGAAGAAATGGCTACCGGAATCCCTGGTCAGCCACCCCCTGGTGTACACCCTCTCTTTAGGCGTCTATGCAACTTCGTGGAGTTTTTACGGTAGCGTCGGGCTGGCAGAGCGTGAGGGCTATACTTTTATCTCCGTTTATCTGGGCGTTACGATTGCCTTTCTGGCCTCACCTATCCTGTTGCGCCCTATCCTTGGCCTGATCAAGGAATACCAGCTGTCCTCACTCGCCGATTTACTCGCCTTTCGCTATCACAGCCCGGCTGCCGGGATTTTGGTCACATTGCTGATGCTGACGGGCACCCTGCCCTATATCGCATTACAAATTCAGGCGGTAACTGATTCTATCCAGGTGCTCACCGACGATACTCAATCCGGCGTGCTGGCATTAGGTTTTTGCATAACCATCAGCCTGTTTGCGATTCTATTCGGCGCGCGCCATGTCACACCAAGAGAAAAGCATGAAGGATTGGTCGTTGCTATTGCATTCGAATCTTTAGTCAAGCTAATCGCCCTGCTCAGTGTCGGATTATTCGCTGTTTTCGGTATCTTTAATGGCATTGATGGCTTTAGTAGCTGGCTGGAAAACAATCCACAGGCGACACAGAACATGATGAAACCAATCCATGACGGCCCCTGGGGTATGATGTTGCTGCTCTCTTTTTCGGCGGCCTTCTTATTGCCGCGCCAGTTTCACATGCTGTTCGTAGAGAACATTAAAGCCTCTAATCTAAGTTATGCGAGCTGGGCTTTTCCGCTATTCCTTTTACTGCTTAATATTTCTATCCCCCCTATTCTGTGGGTGGGCCAGACGCTGGATCTGGGCTACGGGCCAGACCTCTATGTGCTCGGCGTTTCCACACTGAGCCAGTCCAGCTGGTTACCCGTGTTTGTGTTTATCGGCGGCATCTCCGCGGCCAGCGCGATGATCATTGTCACCACCATCGCCCTTGCCTCTATGTGCCTCAACCATCTGGTGCTACCGGTCAGCATCCCGCGCCAGAAAAACCCTGCCACCGACCTGTATCGCATGCTACTGTGGAGTAAACGTGCATTGATCGCGTTGATTATACTGGCTGGATATACCTTTTATCTGTTTCTTAAAACCCATCAGGAACTGACCGATCTCGGATTGATTGCGTTTGTGGCTGTGGCTCAGTTTTTACCGGGCATCGTTGGCCTACTCTACTGGCGTCGCGCCAGCAGAGCAGGCTTTATATACGGACTGAGTGGCGGTGCCCTGTTGTGGGTGCTCACGCTGATACTGCCACTTTTCGCCAAAGCCGGGTGGTTACAGGATCCGATCTTTGAACTCATCATGATTCCGATGTCCTCTACAGACAGTGCATTTTGGACTTTGCTACTGAACTCAAGCCTGTTTGTACTCGCGACCATCTTATGGCCACAAAGCGAAAGCGAGATAAAATCGGCCAATGCCTGCTGTAATAACCGAATATCCATTACCCCTGCCATACCCTATGCCTCATCGGTTTCTCAATTTGAGTCCGGTCTGGCAGAAATCATCGGCCAGGACATGGCGCATAAAGAAATTCGTCTCGCCATGACCGATCTGGGTTTTAGAGATCAGTATGATGATCAGAATATGGACCGTAATGACTTCGCCAAACTGCGCATGCAGATTCGACATAACCTGTCAGGACTCATGGGGCCAGTGCTTGCCGGTATGGTGGTCGACGAACAGTTTGAAGTCGATACCTCTGCAAAAGTGGCGATTGCCGATACCCTCCAGTTTGTAGAAAAAAGCCTCAAGGGTTCTCGTCTGGAGCTTAAGGAGATGGCGGGTGAGCTGGACTCTCTCAGACGTTTCCATCGTCAGGTGTTACATGACCTCCCTCTTGCGGTGGTAACGGTCAGCATCAATTTCCAGGTACTAAGCTGGAATCGCGCATTAGAAAAAATGACTGGATTAAATGAAGCTGATGTACTCGGAAACGAGCTGTCCCAATTAAGCGCCCCCTGGTCGTCTTTATTGTCCTCTTTTATAAAAGGGGACGCAGCAGTAATTCGCTCCAGTAAGGTTCGTGTCGATGGTGAACTTATTATTCTAAATTTATTTAAGTCTGAGGTTAGCCTTCAATTGAATCTTAAAAAAGTCATTGGCCCTACTCCAGAAATTGAAAATCATGGCTACGTCATATTATTAGAAGACCATTCAGAGATTCATAAACTGGAAAGCGAACTCGAGCACAGTGAACGACTGGCCTCGATTGGCCGACTCGCCACTGGCGTCGCTCACGAGATAGGTAACCCGGTAACCGGCATAGCCTGTCTGGCTCAGGATATGCAGGCCACGCCAGATGACCTTGAACTGCGACGCGAAGGAATGAATGATATTTTATTATTGACTGAACGCATCTCTACAATTGTGCACTCTCTGGTCAGCTACAGTCATGTGGGTGCTGAGCTAGATCATTCACCCGAAATGGTTCCTCTAAAAAAACTGACCTCTGAAGCCATTCGACTGGTCTCACTGAGTCATCGAGGAAAACAGATTAAATTTAAAAATTGCTGTAAAAAAACACACTCTGTGCTCGGGAATAACCAGAAATTATTACAGGTGTTAGTCATTATTCTATCCAATGCCTGCGATGCCTCTGCAGAGGGCTCAACGATCATTATAAGCACTAGTCACATCGACAATGAAATTCGACTATCGCTAAAAGACTTCGGCCAGGGTATCGATGAAAAAATCATCGATAAAATTTTTGACCCGTTCTTCACTACAAAGGCTGTGGGTGAGGGCACCGGACTGGGGCTATCACTCGCCTATAACATTGTAAAAGAGCAGGGCGGCCATATAGAAGTGACCAGTGAGCCCGATAACGGCACAGAATTTTTAGTGTTTCTTCCCCAATTTAACCACACTTAATCAAATTTAAAGACGATCAATATGCATGAAATTCTCGTAGTAGAAGATGAAAAAATAATCCGCGACAGCCTTGTTAGGTTATTGAAGCGTAATGATTATGGAGTGACTGCTGTGGGTTCAGTAGAGATGGCAGAAAAAGAAGGGCTGCAGGGGTTTGATTTGATTATTGCGGATCTTCGTTTACCCGGATCTCCAGGCACCGACCTGATTGCACTGGCAGCCCCATTACCTGTTTTGATTATGACCAGTTATTCTTCTGTGCAATCGGCGGTGGATGCGATGAAACTCGGAGCGGCCGATTACATTGCCAAACCTTATAACCACGACGATATGCTGTTAACCATAGAGCGGCTTTTAAAAACCAAACAGTTAGAGTATCAAAACGAAGCTTTACGCAAAGAAATCGATAGCCGTTTCGGAGTCAAAAATTTAACCGGTAAAAGTGCAGCGATCAATCAGGTCAAGGATCGTATTCAGCGCGTGGCAAAACTGGATACTTCTGTTCTTGTATTAGGTGAAACCGGCACAGGTAAAGAGTTAACCGCACGCGCCATTCATGCTCAAAGCTTAAGGGCTAAAAACCCCTTGATGAGTATTAACTGTGCTTCCATTCCCGAAAACCTGATAGAAGCTGAATTGTTTGGCCATGAAAAAGGTGCATTTACTGGCGCCATGCAAAGTAGCAAGGGCTTGATTGCAGCAGCAGATTCAGGAACCTTGTTTTTAGATGAGATTGGCGAGCTATCGCTTGAAGCTCAGGCGCAGTTACTGCGCGTTTTGCAGGAAGGGGAGATCAGACGTGTTGGCTCAAATAAAATGCAGTATGTTGACATCCGATTGATTGCTGCAACACACCGAAACCTGCAGAATATGGTTGAACAGAAACTATTCCGTGAAGATCTTTACTATCGACTGAATGTCATGGAAATTACACTGCCACCTTTAAGAGATCGTGGCGATGACATCATTGAATTAGCCGGTAATATCTTACACATGCTTTCTACACGGCTGCAACGAACACAGTATAAATTTGATGATGACGCAATAAAACTCATGCTTGATTACCACTGGCCAGGCAATGTACGTGAACTCGAAAACATCATCGAACGGGCAATCATCTTAAGCGATGGGCAAACCATTACTTCCATTGACTTAGGTATTCATCCGGTAAAGCATGCTGCTGTAGATAAATCTATTTCTACTAAACTTTCTATGGATGAATACTTTGTCGAATTCATAAAACAGAATCAGGCCCAGTTAAATGAAACAGAGTTATCCGCCAAGTTGGGTATCAGTCGTAAGAATCTATGGGAAAGACGTCAAAAACTAGGGGTTTTACGCCCAAGAAATTAACCCTTAAATTTTAAACTTTGTAACTTGAGCCAATATTATGAATAGCGTTTATTTGATCGTTTTTTTATTGATGGGTCTGTTAGTACTGTGGCAGCTTTTCAGTTATTTCAAGGCTAAATCTATGGAAGGGCGTCCAGCTCCTGATACCAGCCAAATCGACAATGGAATTAATGCTTCTAAAAAAGTGATCTTTTTTCACTCCCCGGGATGCTCGCCCTGTAAAAGCATTATGCCTTTGGTCGATACCTTACAGCAGGAATATTCCAACCTGATTAAACTGGATGCCGCTCAACACGTAGCGCTGGCAAGGCAATTCAAGCTCGCGGGCACTCCATCATTTTTTGCGATTAATCAGAACCAGATTGCTCAGGTCAAACTCGGGGCCGTCAACGAGGAATGGCTTAGATCCCATCTGGAAGATTAGCTAATGGGCGCCGCTATCAACCGCACTTTTTCCATCATTCCCAGCGCTTTTATTTTCTAGACTTTGAATGAAGTTCACCAGATGCCATACATTCGTATCTGAAATATTATCCGCCCATTGTGGCATTGGGCCACGTCCATTCCTGATCTTATATGCCAGATCACCATCCTTATGCTGACCTGCCATGACCGTCAGGTCAGCAGGTTTAGGATTCAGTTTCTGCCCGGAAAGCCCCTTGTCATCTGCGTTATACCCATGACAAGTGATGCAAAAATGTTTAAAAAGTCGTGAGCCGGTTGCAACCGATTCTGCTGTAGCCGCTACCGGGTTAGGTCGTGTAATCTCTTCTTCCGGGACAATCCATGGGTTTTTTTCACTTCCATGATGCGCCCCACCGTGATGATCATGCACTGTAGCCGCATAGAGCGCGACCGGGCTAGCCAGACATAGCATCAGTAAGACCTTGATGGATTGAACATATTTATATTTCATTACAATTCCGAAAACTTTTGTGGTGAATAGAATTTAGCACATATATTTTTATTATCGAATCACCCAGTGCTTTACTTCCTGCGCCTGTAGAAATTGTTCAGCGTTTTCACCTTGCAATAAAGCCATCGTTGAAAGAATACCCGCATCGATACAGTGCGCAGCCGCTACCGTGACTGAACGCGCAGCGTGCTTTACTGGCCATCCTGTTTTGGGATTCAATACGTGGCTATATCGCTTGCCCTTTCTGAGCAGAAAGCGAAAGGCATCGCCACTGGTGGCCAAAGCACCGTGATGCAGTTCAATGGTTGATCGTGTGCCCACCTTTTCGGGTGAGGGGTTATCTATTCCGGTTACCCATGGGCGATTCCCTGATTTTGATTTATTGGCATGCAAATCGCCGCCAAAATTGACCAGAACAGGACACTTCGTGGCGTCAGTGAGTAAAGCTTGCACCCGGTCTACCGCATATTCCTTGCCTATGCCTCCCAGATCGATTTCCATGCCAGGCAACAGCGTGAGATGTGGCTGAGCCCACTTGACCTTATCCCAGCCGATCAGCGCCAACAATGGATCGATATCTGATTGTTTTGGAATACGCTCACTGCCATCGAAGGTCCAGACTTTGCGTAAGATTCCCGAGGTTATATCGAACAGGCCATCGCTAATTTCAAAACAGGTAGTCGCAAAATCCATCAGCTTTGCGCTTTCTTCATCCATCTCTATCGCTTTTCCCTGCGCATGATTAATCTGGTAAATGATATTGTTGGGTTGATATCGGCTGAATTTATCCTCAATCCGCCAGGTCTCTTCAGCGGCAAGGCGTGTTAACCGCTGGGCGAGGGGCTCATCTAGCGTCTCTATTAGAATTTCACAGGGGCTGGCCATCGCCTGAAAATGGCCAATAAAAACATCGTCGCGTTGTTCGAGTGTTATTGCCCTGGCTGGCATGATGCGGACATTCTGGTAAAACTTAGGAGGGCAGAAAATCGATGGGATAGGTGACCGTAATCACCGGTACTTTCTTGTTCGCGAACTTAAATTGCTTAACTTTTGATACCAGTCGTTTTTCCAGGCTGGGATTGTTCAGCTCACTCGACAGGATTTTGCAAGATGTTACCGTGCCATCCGGTTCGATAGTCAATTCAAGCACCACCTTACCCTGTAAGGTAGGGTCTTTGCGTAACGCACGATTATAGATATTAAAGATACCGCCCTTGTTCTTCTGGAACACACGCTCGATCTCTTCCTGACTACGTATTGCAGCGCGTGAACTTTTCGGTGTAGAAAGCTTGGCAATTTGTTCCTGGTTCTGGATCGTACTGGTCACCCGCGCGGTTGATTTTTGCGACAGTTCTGAGCGACTGATTTTTCGGTTCAGAGTATTGGTTTTGATGCCACCACTACCTTTATTCGCGCTGGCACTGAGAAAATCCTCGGTGGACACCACTTCATCGGCTTCATTACCTGTTTTTTGTTGCGGCAGGGCTCCGCTGTCAGAAAAATCAAAGCTATCGCGTAAATCGGCGAGTTCATCCTGCATCGACATCAAGCCGCTTTTCATCGCTTTTTTGCGCGCTGCTGCTCGCTTATCTTCTTTTGGTAATATCTTTGGCTTAGGCTCAGGCTTGATCTCTTTTTTGATTTCTTTTTTTGGATCGGGCTCCTTTACCTCTTTTTTTGGTGGAGGCGGTGGTGGAGGCGGTGGAATCTTCTTCTTTTCGAGGATCAGTTTGGCCAGACGAGGCGCCACATCTTCCAGCTTTCTTTTTTCTACTTCTGGCAGGGTCATCTGGTTCAGCACAAATCCTGCGATCATAAAAATAATCATGAACGCATAGACTATGCGCTTAAACCAGCGGTCTTCCCAGCCTTCCTGCCAGGGTAATGAAAGTTCAGGTGAGGAGATCACAACTGCCATATCAACCTTCGCCCGCTCCTGCCTTTTGATTCACCGCAAAGGATAGATTGGTATAGTTTGCACCCGCACAGGTGAGCATGATTTTCTTCAGCAGCGCATAGGGGATTTTTTTATCGCCCATAATGGTCACGCCATTGTTGTCCACCAGGTCTTTGACTTCTGTCGCATTTTTTCTTAACGCTTCGAACAGTGGCTTGATGGTTTTAGATTGATTTTTCATCGCATCAGGCACACTAATGATGTACTGGCCCTGTAGCGTGATAGAGTTTTCATTTACCGCGATGACCAGGTTTTTCGCTGGAATTTTTTCTGCTACCGAATCGGGCAAGATAATATTCTTAGGGGAGGGCAATACCTCTTCACTGGTCGCATTCACCAGTAGGAAAAATACCAGTATGGTAAAAATATCCATCAGTGAAACCATATTCAACGTCGCAGAAGTTTTACCCTTTCTGGCGTGATGCAGTTCCATTCTCTTGGCGCGCGCAGATTTTTTCATATCAACATATTCCTAAATTAACGCGCCGCATCGCCAATGGAGATATCGGGAAATAACTCTGCCTGTACCCGCTGACCCTGATACATCGCAAAATAGGATCGGCTGCTGTCCATCACCTGTATCAAATCGTTGTAAGGGGTATTCGGCTCTGAAAGGATAGTGATATCGGTTTTATCCGGAAACCGCGCCTTTACCTGCTTCAGCGTTTCCTTGAGCTGCGCATAGTTATAGTCCTCACCGGTTTTCTTGATGCTTTTGATTAAGCCACCTTTATTATCGGACAGGATCAGAGCGTCTTCACGGATCGTCACGCGAATTTCCAGAGGAAGGTCTTTAGGCTCTTTTGCATTGCTATCACCAGGCGGTGGCAAATTAAGATCGAGAATAGTGATGTGGCTGAATACAGCCGTCATCAGCAGGAATGGCACCAGCACCACCATCAAGTTCATAAACGCCGTAATATTTAATTCCACGGCAGGTGGCTTGCGTCGCACCATCCGTTTTTTCAAGGCCATTCGAATTAATCCGTCTTTTTAATTTTACACAGATGATTAACAATACGGACGGTCGCCATTTCCAGGCTATCGATTATTTCGGTGGTTTTAGTCTGCAGCAGGGTATAAAGAATTAATAAGGGAATCGCTACGATGAGGCCGAACGCGGTGGTATTCATCGCTACCGAGATACTGGTCGACAGGATTTCTGCCTTCATTGAAGGATCGACCTGAGCAACCGCTGTAAACGCCTTGATCAGACCCATGATGGTTCCGAGCAGCCCTAACAGGGTGGCGATATTGGCAAACATGGCGAGATAATGGGTGCGCTTTTCGAGACGCGGGATGGCTTCCATGATGGTTTCTTCCATTGACGCTTCGATATCGTCGCGTCGACGTGCGCTTTGAAAGCTATTCAAGCCCTGGATCAGTATCTTGGAAACCGTGGTATCTGGCTTACCATGCTTGGCAAATCCAATGACTTCACTCAATTCACCTTTTTCCAGTAGGGGCAGCACCTGTTTCACCATCTTTCGATTAGAGCGACCCGCTGCTGTCAGATAGATGTATCGTTCAAATGAGATCGCGAGACCTATCGCAAGCACCAATAGAATCGGATACATAAAGGGTCCGCCGGACTGAAAGAAACTGATGACGGTATTAAGCATGGGAGTGATCTCCGTTGTTTTGTGTTTGACTGTCTAGAGCCAGATATAGATTAGTTGATTGGGCTTAGTTTAACTGGATAAATATTTAACTTTTACTGGATATCGACCGGCGGATAAATTCCCTGATGGTATTGTATCTGGCGTCTGAAACCCGAACGATTCACCGGCATTGCTACTTCGTCCATGACACTACTGATCTCAGGTGCAGACAGGGCCAGAGGTTCAGGCGATTTCCACGGTACAATATACAATACTTTGGGTAACTCTTTATTGCCAATGATCGAAGTACCATCCATTTCCAGACGATCTTGAGCATGAACAGAAATATGGCTAAACAACATTGCCAAAACAAAGAGTATCCTGAATTTTATACCCAATAAAAAATGTAGCTCATTGTTCATTCTATTTACTCCCGCTGGAATCAACTCTTCGTTTGATATCCACTATCCATTTCTCAACCATTACATTGGTTTCTTTCGTTGCCTCATCGTCTTTATCGTTGATGAGCGATTGATAGGTTTCATAGTGTTGCAGCGCTTTGGGTAAATCCTGCAGGTAGATATCCAGTAAGATCCCCAGGTTCAGGTGCGCATTCGCATATTGTTCATCGGCTTCAATCGCTTTCAGATAATTTTCATGCGCCTGCTCAAACAGCCCTTCTCGCCGTTGTAACAATGCCAGATGATTATACGCAATCGCATCTCGATTATCCTGCTCAATTGCCTTCCCAAACAGCGCACGAGCACCGATGATATTGTCTTTTTTCAACAGCTGTAGCGCAAGATTGGTAAAGGCATAAGGATATTTCGGATTTTGCTTGATGAGTTGCTCAAACAATTCAATAGACTTATCCGCATCACCCACTTTAGCCGTTATGAGCGCTTTTTCATTCAGGTCCCTATCTATACGCGCCTGTTCTTCGGCTTTTTTGCGTTGCTCGGGCGTCAGCACCCGTTCTGGCTCAACGGGCTTGTCCGGAATGAGCTTGAGCTTAGGAGCAGTGGTTTGACAGGCCGCAAGGGCCAGGCAAAGAACACTCGCCGCCAAAAGCTTAAGGCTTGGCTTCGACATAAGCGTCCATCACCTCATTTTTAGCATAGCGAAATGGCATCATGTTCCCTAATGCCTTGAGGCTATCCTTAACCGAGTCATTGAATATTCCGTCGGGTATTTTTTTAAGGTTGCTCTGATGAATATCGAGCGCCTTCTCTTCGAATGGAAAAGCCTGATCTTCCAGCAGGTAATTATATTCTTCCAGTTCTTCTGCATTCAGATTTTTGGGGCGCTCAGACTTTAGCAGTGCACTGGCAAATTCTCGATAGATTTCGGCAATATTAAAGGTGGCCGCGGTGGTGACTTCTGCCACCTGATATTTCGCTGCATCTTTGTACGACTGGATACTTTCCTGCATTAACTCCTTTTTCTTTTTCAGGCTTTTCTTGAGCGGGATAGTCAATTTTGCTTGTGCATAAGATTGGCGCAATGGCTTGATCAATTCCAGCGAAGCAGTGGCCGCGAGATAGCGAGCACGCGGGGTGCTTTCTTTTGCTTTTTGCTCCGCAGTCACAATCGTTTGTAGCCATTCTCGATATTGCTTGTTGTCTTCTTTTTTAAGATAAAACAGCGCAACCTTATTGCGTAGCTCGATAGAGCGAGAGAGCGGTTCGGGATATTTATTAACATAGGTTTTATAGATCGAAATTGCCTTCGCTTCCTCTCCGCCCTGAATATAAAGTTCTGCTGTCTGCCACAGCATTTCCTGTTGTTGTTCTGGTGGAATCATTGTGATCAGCAACGACATTTCTGCAGCCGCCTCAAGGTTCATCCCTTGACTGCTATAGGCCAGAGCCAGTTTTTCTGTCACGCCCTGTTTCCATTTCTGATCTGTAGGATAGGTCTTACGAAACTTTTCAAGCGCGCGCGTGGCTACTGGCCAATCCTTGAGCGTGATATAGGCCGCTGCCGCATCATAATCTGCAATAATTCGCAGCGATGACTCTGGCACCAGTCGTCCGACGCGCTCGAAGTGATCAGCTGCTTCTCTATGCTGGCCTTTTGATCGAGCCTGCTCGCCCTGCTTGTAAACCGATGAGGCAAGCTGCGCAACCAGTACATCTCTTTGATCAGAATTAAAGTGTAAATTCCGTATCGTTTGTATATAGGCGCGCTCGGCGGTTGGGTAATCTTTTATCTCATAGGATGAGTGCGCCATGATCACCCAGGCTTTATGTTGAATATCCGAGTTTATTGATTTGTCCTGCACCAGTAACTGAGAGGCTCTTACCGCTTCTCTATGTTCACCCAGGCTGTAATAGTTTTCAGCCGTTGTCAGTAGGATTGCGGGCAAGCGTTTATCATAGGGGAATCGGTCGGAATATTTCAGAAGGCTATTGATTAACTTTTGATTAACCGGCATTTTTTGCTCAATTTCAACGACCGAGTCATATAGCTTACGGTAGGTAAATAGTGCTGCATACCCGGCTTCTGCACTTTTATCATGAGAGGAATACTGGTAAGCCGTTTTTTCATACTCCAGTGCAGAGCGCTCATAATTACCCGCATCAAATAACGCATCAGCAAGCAGGAAATTTATTTTAGGCGCATCTTCATCTTCCGGAAAAGTGGATATATATCGACGGTATTCTCTGACCGCTATTTCAAAGTCTGCTGGCTTTTTGCTGGTTCTGGCCAACGTATGATAGTGCGTAGCAATCTCATTCATGTAACCGGTCAACATGGGTTGCAATCTTTTTTGATTTTTCTTTTCCTGCTGTTGCCAGTATCGACTGCCCGGATTATATTTTTTTACAAAACGCTCCATTTCGGGCAGGATTAAAGAGACAAAACCAAGGCCTCCTTTTTTAAATCCATCTATGGCCCATTGGTGAAAGTCAGGGGTAAACTGCGAATTCGGGTTTATTTTGACGAAGGCCAAAAAAGTATCTGTTGCGTCACTGATTCGGTCTTTACGTGAATAGAGTTCTCCCAACCTCCGATAGAGTAGGGCTTCATAGGGTCGCTTACCAAACCTATCGAGAGATGCGCTGATCGGTTGCTCGACATTCAGGTAAGTGAAAGACAAGCTGATCACACGCAATACATCATTGAGTAATTCTTTTTCTGCTCGCGTGACTTTATTTGATATGGCCATTTCATCCAGATAACCATGCCCTTGCTTGATATCCAGCAAGCGGATGTAATGGTTTATTGCTTCATCAATTTGATTTAATTTAAACAATGTCCATGCATACTTATACAGTGACTTTTCATAGTAACTTGAATTCGGGTAGCGGCTAACCACCGCTCCATATGCCTCTTCGGCCTTTTTGAATTTTCCCTCTACAAATAATTGCTCACCACGACGAAACTGAATTTCATCGGTATAACGAGAATAAGGGTATAGAGTTACTAACTTTTCCATAGTCTCGTTAGATTTTTCAGTCTCGTTATTTAAGGTATAGGCACGGGATAACTGATAGAGCACCTTATCATTGTCTGCGCGGCCCGGATAAGATTTCAGGTAGAGTTCATATCGCTCAATCGCAGACTGGGATTCGGCAACGCCTAGCTCTGCTATTTCAGGGTTATCGGACAGTCGCTTGTCCATGCTCGATTCAAGTTCCAGATCGGCCAGGCGATGGACTTCTTTTCCCTTTTTCTTACTGTTATCCGGGGTCAACTCGATTAGCTTCTTATAGCTTTTGATGACCTCGGATTTTTTAATCTCTACTGGCTTAGTTGGTTTGATTTCGATCGGCTTATAGCTGATATCCCCCAGAGTGGGCCCTTTACCGCCAGTACTGCATGCCTGCAAGGCTAGAAGCCCTGCACAGGCAATTATCACTCGGGTGGTTTTACCGGCAATAATCATTACTGGTCCTGCTTCCGCGTCATTTCATCTTTCAGCAAAGCCAGAGAATAACGCGCTCTAATTCTAAATTTTTCCAGCTTCTGTTTACGTAATTCTATCGCTTCAATCGCCTGGGCATTAATTTGTTGCTGTTGTTGCTCAATCAGTATATCTACCCTGTTTTTTAGCCGCTGGATCATTTCATCCTGTCCCTGAATACTCTGGGCAAATAATTTCAAATCCTTCTCGTTACGAATGGCCGCAGCAGTCAGTGACTGTGCCGCTAAACCCGCTTGTTCCAGTGCCGTATTGAGCTGACTTAATTCATTTTTAATTCTGTAGAAACGGCGCGGGAAATCGGTACTGATCTGCCAGATCAGCACCCCGGATAACAGACGATACTTTGCTTTTTCTTCACTCAGGTCGCGTGTATTCTGCAACTGCCTTAGCAGTGCCTTAACCGACATCAACTGCTCCAGATGCTCCTTCTCGGTATCATTGGCCAAGGCGAGCGAGTGCTCATTTTGCTCGAGCGTCAGCACACTGATCGCCAGCGCATCTCGTTTTTGTTGCAAGTTCGTGAGGTACTCCAGATTGGTTGACTCATCCACTGAAGGCCGTTTTTGCTCAAAAACCATTTTTCTTTCTTTCAGCATCAGGGTTAATGCGGGCAGGTTTTTTTGCCAGTCACCCAAGGTCGACTGAATAGTCAGCAACTCCTGATAATGCTGCAACGATTTCTGAAAGTATTCGCTGGCAAATAACGGTTGCAGATAAGGGGTGGACGGAATCTTCGACAGGGTTTCATCAAGAATATTAAATGTACTGTCTGTCACCACCATCTTGCTCGACAGGGTATTCATCAAGACCCCTTTCTGGATGCCTTCAATCGCCAGATTCATATCCTGCAAAATTTGATCGTAACGATTGGACGCATCTTCATACACCTGTATCGCTAAAGTTTTATTATGCATCTGTTCTATGCCCTGAGCGATGGCCATTAATACTTCCTGGGATGCAATATCGGATTGCGCTCTTCGCTGCAATGCCTGCCAGTAAGCCAGTGCTTTTTCGGGTTGGTCCTGCTGACTCCAGGCCCAGCCTGTTCCGAGCAACGCCTTGTTCGACAGGTTACTGGATAACTGGATTTGGGTGAAATAGCTCACAGCACTGGCCGGCTGCTGACGCTTTATGGCATTCATCCCTAACGCCAGATTCGCTGCATCCTGCAAGGCAAAGATTTCATGATCTTCTATTTCCTGTTCAATCAACGGCGTCAACCACTCTTCCGCCTGTTTATAGTCATTCGCGGCTAACAGCGAAACCCCAATGTTATACCGACAGTAGGCACGCCAGATATTGTTTTCAGGTATGTTTAATGCCGCTATTTTGGCCAGGTCTAATTTCTGTTGCTGCAGGTATATATTACTCAACATATACTGCTTTTGCGCTTCACGCTGAGGGGATAGTTTTTGCTCGATACGTGACAGTAAATCCTGAGCGTCCGCAAAGTTATTATTCGCGTAATTCAATTGTGCGAGGCTGAACCACACTCGATTCTGGATCTCGGTGTCGAGTAGTTTTCCCTGAAGTTTATTGAATATAGCTTCGGCATCATTTTCCAGCCCGTATTCATAGTAAAGCCCACCCAGTAATAACTCGGCACTTTCAGGTTGGTTGTTGATTTGATTTCTTTGCATCGCGCTTTCAATCGCAGTGATTGCGGCCAGATTATCATCTTGATAAAAATCAAACAGCGCGACACCATATGCAAGGTCTTTAATTTCCTGCTCATATCGAACATCTTCCGCAAGTGCAATATTAAATGTCGCGAAAACCAGTAACGGTATAAATAATTTCAGGGCTTGTTGAATGGGAGACTTCATCATAGATCAATCGGATTTATTTCCAGATTTTCACATCAAAGTCAGGTTGTTCTTTGGAGGGGTTATCCTTGATCTGAAACTCGATAAACTGTGGATCACTGCCTTTTTCAATCTCTACCGCCTTGCCACGCCGATAATCTCTCTGGCTAGGTCCTTTACCGGTGAAGGTAGCAATGATTTCATGCTTGCCGGAGGCCAGATTGCCCAGATACAGTCGTTGGATACCACCTCGTTTTAC
>FLOH01001406.1_pt1 | contig 37762 bp, 31 predicted proteins | sample 756751 | NCBI WGS metagenome assembly FLOH01 (sample SAMEA4026879, study PRJEB14308) | marine metagenome | biome: coastal water; material: water | depth 74 m
GCTCGGGTGACCGGCTGGCTTCGAGATCGCGGCACGCGTATCACCGCGGTTGCGGCCCTGGCCGTTGTTGCCGTGGCTATGACCCCCGACGCGCTGTGGGGGATCGGGGGGCCGACTTGAGCCGGTTCAGTACCCGGGGGATTGGGCCTCGGTTCGCGCGATCGTGCACACGGATGTTCGTGAAGGCGACGTCGTGAGTCTGCCGTGGACGAGCTTCCGCTCGTTCGATTGGAATGACAATCGGACCGTTCTTGATCCGGCTCCGCGGTGGCTGCCGCGACCCACGGTGGTGTCGGACGACCTGATCGTGGCGACGTCGGGGGGACCCGTCAAGGTGTCTGGGGATGATCCCCGAGCCCGCGTGATCTCGGAATCGTTGGGCGCTCCCGGCACCCTCGATGCGACCCTGACGAGCCTCGGGATCGGCTGGGCGCTGGTCGCGAAGGACACACCGGGAGAGGTGCCGTCGCTTGGGGACTGGCAGGTGGCATTTTCGGGCACGGATCTGGTGCTGTACGTCGCCCCCCAGGACGTGACCCCCGTCAGCGTCCCCGCGCTCGAGCTGGGTGTGGTGGCGGGGGTCGACGCCATCCTGGGGGTGGGGCTGCTGCTGGGCCTCAGCGCACTCGGGATTCGGCGAGTTCGCTCCCTCAGGTCGGATCCTTTGATACGGTGAAGGCCGAAGGAGGCACTCATGACACTGTGGATTGGGCCCATTATCGCTGCCGTGGTTGGCGCCGTTGTGGCGGCGGGAGCATCATTCGGCATCGTGTCCTCGCAGACTGCCACGCCCCCTACCGTCGATACGCCCTACGTCGTCTACGGATCCACGAACTAGCACCCCGAGAGGCCGCGGTGGCCATGGCCTCCGCGAGCACCGCCTCAAAACGCTCCGCTGAGGCATCCCACGAAAACCGTGCCGCGTGCGCGCGTGCGTCCTTCCCCATGGTTTCTCGTTGTTGGCGGTGGGTGATGAGTGATTCGATGGCCGCCGTGAAGTCCTCATCGTCACCGTAAACCAAGACGCCGGTCTGCCCATCGACGACGGACTCGGCCACCCCACCTGCCTCGGCGTAGGCCACCGCGGGAACTCCTGCGGATGCTGCCTCGAGTACGACGAGACCCCAGCCCTCCTTGATCGAGGGCAGCGCAAGGACCCAGGATCGAGCGATCTGGCGGGCCTTCTCGTCCTCATCGACATGCCCGGTGAAGTCTGTGATGTCGTGGACTCCGAGACGAGCGGCACTGTCGCGTAGATCCGACGCCCACCAGCCATCTCCCACGATAGCGACGCGCAGATGAGGATGGCGACCGCGCAATCGTGCAGCGGCCAAAAGCACGTGTTCCACCCGTTTGTGGGGCACCAGCCTGCCGAGCACGAGAATGCGCGGATGTGGATCCTGTGGTGTGTGTGTGTCCGTCGCGGGCAGAGTTCCATTGTGGACCACCGTGATGGACTCCCGGGCCACGCCCAGCGCCGTCAGTTCGATGCGCGTCGCATCCGACACCACGATGTAGGCCGATCGGCGGTAGACGAAGGGGGCCCACCGTGACTCGATGTGCCATCCGATGCGTGCACGGATCGGATCGTAAACGACAGGCCACTGCTCGCGGTGGACGTGATGTACGAGCGCCACGGTGGGGACAGATGTGGCCCAGGGCGCAAAAAAGGGTATTCCATTCTGGGTATCGACCACGACGTCAACTCGTCCCAGGGCACCGCTGCGGAGCAGGTGTCGGGCGCGTGAGTAGACCGTCAGCTTCGAGCCGACGCGTATGAAGCGGACCCCGTGCCGAATATCCATACGTGGCGCTTGATCATGCCCGGCGCACACAAGTGTCACGATGTGCCCTCGGGCCACCAGGCGTTGTGCGATCTCCTCGATGTAGACCTCAGAGCCTCCCCCCTCAGGGTTAGCGGTGTCACGCCAGTTGAGGACCACGATGTGCACGTGGACACGGTACGCCTGTCACCATCAAGCGGGCCCGGGTCCCGCTGGGGTACCGTCACAGAATGTGCGCCGCTACGCCGTCGGCCCCGCTGCGTTCGCACCGGGCGACCTGGCGCCGATCGGTGGGCCTGTTTCGCGCATTTCTATCTGAGCAGTCAGCGCCGGACAGGTTCTATGGCGAGTTGGCGCAGGATTCGGCACGGCATGTGGATCAATTCCATCGGTTGCAGGGGACCTTGCTGTTGGACGTCGGTGGGGGACCGGGATTCTTCGCGGACGCCTTTGCCGCCCGGGGAGCGACGTACGTTGCGGTAGATGCGGATGCCGGTGAGATGCGCTTGCACGGTCGGGAGCCAGGCCCGCGCACCGTGCTGGCGCGTGGTGATGCACTGCCCTTTGCCGATGCCACCTTTGACGTGACCTACTCCTCCAATGTGCTCGAGCACGTCGATGCGCCGTGGCGGATGGCGGATGAGATGGTGCGCGTCACTCGGCCCGGTGGCACGGTCGTGGTGTCGTACACCCTGTGGTTTGGGCCGTGGGGTGGACATGAGACGTCGCCATGGCACCTGATCGGCGGGTCGTACGCCGCCCGACGATTCCAACGACGTCGTGGTGGCGCACCGAAGAATGTGTTCGGCGAAAGCCTCTTTGCCGTAACGGCTGCACAGGGCATCACCTGGGCCCTGAATGCAACGGATGCCACCGTGGTCGCCATCGAACCGCGCTACCTTCCGTCGGCACTGCACTGGATCGTGGCAGTGCCCGGGCTGCGCGAGCTCGTGACCTGGAATCTCCTGATCGTCCTGCGCCGCTCAGAAGACCGTGGACACCGCGGGGCTGATCGACCATGACGGGAATGGCAAAGGACACGGCCATGACGCCGTCGTCGGGCGCTGAGTCTGCACCCACCACGGATCCGAGGTTGATGCATCGGTTCCGTCTAGCGGCCATCTGCACAGTCTTGGTGGCGCTCACCTTCATGCAGGATCCGGGTCGCATCGCCGCGGACACCAAACTTGACCTCGCTGTTGATCCCGGGGGCTTCCTGACGCGAGCGCTCACCCTGTGGGAGCCATTGGGATTCTTCGGGCAACTGCAGAATCAGGCGTACGGCTACCTCTTCCCGGTGGGTCCCGCCTTTCTCCTGGGCGATCTTGTGGGGCTGCCCGCCTGGGTGGTCCAGCGCCTGTGGTGGTCGACAGTTTTGATCCTCGCCTTCCTCGGAGTTGTGCGGCTGGCCCGCCTTCTCGGTGTTGCGAATGAACCGGCGCGCATCGTGGCAGGTCTCGCCTACGTCTTCGCCCCGCGCATGGTGACGGAGATTGGGGTCCTCACAACCGAGGTACTGCCATTCGCGCTTGCACCCTGGGTCCTGATCCCCCTCGTATCGGTCGCTCAGGGCCGAGTGACGCGACGGCGCGGGGCGGCCTTGAGCGGTGTCGCTATTTTGCTGGCGGGTGGAGTCAACGCTGTCGCCACCGTGGCCCTGCTCCCTCTCGGCGCGTGGTGGATATTGACGAGATTTCGTGGCCGAGCGCTCATGGTCCTGGGCGGTTGGTGGCTCCTGGCGATCGCGCTGGCAACGCTGTGGTGGGCGGTGCCGTTGCTACTGCTCGGAAACTACTCACCACCGTTCCTGGATTGGATCGAGTCCTCGTCGGTGACCACACTCCTCACCACACCCGACACTGTTGTTCGCGGGACCTCCCAGTGGGTGGCCTACGTTGTTGAGCCGGGTGGACCCGTCTGGCCGGGAGGCTGGCAACTCGTCTCCGAATGGGGCTTGATCCTGGCGGCAGGAGGGCTGGCCGCACTGGGCCTGGTGGGTCTTGCGGCCCGATCCACCCCCTACCGCATTTTCCTCGTGGGCGGTCTGCTCATGGGGACGGTGCTGGTGAGTCTCGGTCACACGGGCGCGGTGCAGGGTCTGGGGGCACCCGCCATCCAGGAAGCGATGGATGGGGTGCTGGCACCCCTGCGCAATACACACAAATTTGACCTTGTGCTTCGGCTTCCCCTGGCCCTCGGTGTCGGGTTTGCCGTTCAACTCCTCCTCCACCGGATTGTCGGCGGTCGTCACGGCACTCGCATCGTGGTGATTGCGGGTGCCACGATGCTCATCGCTGTCGGGGCGTGGCCCATGATGACGGGGACTCTTGTGCGCGACCGATCCTTTATTGCCATCCCGAACTACTGGGGGGAGGCAGCGTCATGGTTGGAGAGTGAGTCGCCAGACGGGCGCGCCCTGCTCGTGCCGGGTGCGTCCTTTGGCATCTACAGCTGGGGGCGGACACAGGATGAGCCATTGCAGCCGTTGGCCCGGACCGCCTGGGCAGTACGCGATGCGGTGCCCCTCTCCAGCGCCGGCAACATCCGCTGGCTGGATGCCGTACAGGAGAGATTGGACTCGGGCCGAGGGTCGCCGGGCCTCGCCGACGCCCTCGCACGCGCGGGTGTCGAGTACGTCGTGGTCCGCAACGACATTGATCAGCGTCGCACTGGGACACCGCGCACAGTGTTGCTGCGCCAGGCCCTCCTGCGGTCGGGGGGTTTCACTCCCGTTGCCGGCTTCGGACCGGCGCTGCCGCCCTTCCGCACACCAACCAGCGTGGTGGACGATGGACTGCAAGATACCGTGGCAGCCGTCGAAATCTGGCGTGTGGACAGTCCCTTCAGTCCAGGGGACCCCCGAGTGGAACTGCGTGATGCGAGCCAAACGCTCGTCGTGTCGGGCTCGGCAGAGGCGGTCCCGGATCTGGCAGATGCGGGTCTCCTGTACCGATCGGCGATTGTGACGCAGGGGGACGAGGTTCCGCTTGTCAACGAGCCGGGCGTGACCCTTGTGAGGGCCGTGACGGATGGCTTCCGCCGCACGGAAGTCACGGTTGGCGCATCCCGGGACAATCGATCCCAGACACTGGGGCTGGACGATCCCTTTCTGCAAGACCGCAGAGTTCACGATTACCTTCCGCTGGATCCGCAGGGTCTGCAGGCGGTAGCCGTCTTTGAGGGGGGCGCGGTCACTGCCTCGTCCAGTGGTAGCGATGTCACATCACTGCGGGGCCGATCAGCTGCTGCGCAACCGTGGGCTGCCCTGGATGGTGACCCGGCGACCGCCTGGGTGTCGGGGGACCTTGACCGGGGCGTGGGCCAGTGGTGGGAAGTCTCTGCGGAGAGCGCATTTTCGACGAGTTTCATCGTCGTCCGACTCGTCGTCGGGGAGCTGGCCGGGACCGAGCCAACATCGATCACGGTGTCCACGGACACCGGTGCCCTCACAGTCCCGGTGGAGCCGACGGACCAGCCGCAGCGATTGGCCGTCCCGCCCGGTCCGACGTACACCCTGCGACTGACGTTGGATGCCGTGGGGGATGGGTCCCCGGGCGAGGCCTTTGGTCTTCGCGAGGTCCAGATCCCCGGGGTCGACGTCCTTCGAAGCGTGGTTGCGCCAGGTACGGCGGATGGGGGTCCGATCGTGCTGACGGCGCGCAGGGGTGAACAGTCCGGCTGTGCCGGGGTCGCCGGTCAACTGGTCTGCACGCCGGCATTGGGAAGACCGGGGGAGGAGAGAGCCGGTCTTCGCCGGGTGGTTGACGTGAACCACACGGGCGATTACCGGGTGCGCATCACCGTGCGCCCCAGAGTGGGTGCAGCGTTGGATCAACTCCTCACCCCGGCGCTCGATGGTTCGCCCCTGGTGACGGCGTCCAGTGCTTTCACGAGTGACCCAGCCAATCGACCTCAGGCGGCCATGGACGGGGTGCTCTCCACCTCGTGGATTGCATCTCCCTTGGATACACGTCCCGAATTGACCGCGAGTTGGGAGGAGCCAAGACGCATCCGCGGGGTGCGAATCGAGCTATCACCTGATCTCGTGGCGTCACGGCCCCTACGCGTCACCACCACGGTGAACGGGCGCGAATCGACCGACATCGTCTCCGCGAGAGGCACGGTCAGGGTGCCCGCGCAGGAGGCTCGGTCACTGACGCTGCGCTTCGACAATGCGGAGGTGGCGCGCAGCATTGATCCCGACACGGGTGCCTACGTCGCGCTGCCCATAGGGATCAATGAACTGCGCATTCTTGGGGCGGAGGACATTGTCAAAGGGCCCCGGCTGATCGATGACGTCGCTGTTCCCTGCGGATTTGGTCCCGAAGTGCGCATCGACGATGTCGTACAGGTCGAGACATCCGTAACCACCTCGGTGATTGACGTACTCACCGACTCCTTGATCCCCGCGGTGCCCTGCTCTGGGCGCGTGGTTTCGCTCCAGGCGGGCACTCACGTCATCGCAGTCGCCCCGACAGCCCAATACGTCGTGGAAAGCATGTCGTTGGAGCCCATCGACTCCCCGCGCTCGACGAATCCGAGGCCTGACGTCGTCGTTGAGGAGTGGGGAGCGACCCAGAGGCAGGTCGTTGTTGACGCAGGGGTGGGTCCGCGCATCCTGGAGACAACAGAAAACGCCAACGAGGGATGGACGGCGACGCTGGACGGTCAGCAGCTGACCCCGATACGCGTCGATGGATGGAGACAGGGTTGGCTCGTGCCAGCCGGGCCGGGGGGCACCGTGGTCATGACCTTTGCTCCCCAACGTCTGTACGCCGCAGGGTTGGGGATCGGATTCCTTGCCGCCATGGCGCTGATTGCCCTGGCTGCCGTGGGTCCGGGTCAGCCGCAGGCCGCGCCGGGACCACCGCGTGTTGGGCGCCGGGCCGAATGGCTGTTGGCGGCGGGGGGCGTTGTGACGGGGCTGCTCATTGCGGGATTGCCGGGTGTCGCCGTCGCTGTAGGAGCCGCAACCCTGGTGTGGTTCACGTCGCGGCCCCTCCTGGTGGCCGTCTTGGGCGGTGCGGCGGCCGTCGGTGCCGCAACGGCACCATGGCCTGACAGTCTCCAGTCGCCTGATGGCCTCCGGATCACGACAGCTCTGTTAACTGTGGCGGCGCTGGCCGCGGTTGCCGCCGTCGCAAGGACCCGGAATGTGACCAGCGCTGCAGGGGACGCTCGACCATGAACCACGAGGCACTCGCGGCGGCTATCGACGTGAGTACCACCAGTGGCCAGACGATCCAAAATCCACCAGAGAACACCGGTATATCCAGGGCACCTTGCACAAGGCGAAGCAGCACAAGGTGCCAGAGGAAGATGCCGTAGGAGATTGTCCCGAGGTAGACAACGACGGGACTACTGAGCGCTCGTCCCCACCAGGATGCGTGCACTGAGGCCGCGCTGTCAGCCCGATCGACGTTGCCGACGCCGAGGAAACCCGGCAGCAGAAGGAAGGCGGCAATGACGCCGTAGAGGACGTGTTTGATGATCAGGCTGTCCGGTGTTGCGGGATCAAAGGTCAGCGGGCCAGCGATGGGCGTGGCGGCGACAACGGCGAGAGCAGCGGCAATGAGAAGGCACCAGGGAGTTGCGCGCGCTACCTGTTGAACCGACAACATCCAACGCGGTGCTCCTGCCGTGCTGAGCCTCACCTGGAGGACCGCGGCGGCCATACCGAGGGCGAACCAGTCGAGGAAACCCGGGAGCCAGTAGCCCGTGATCGTGGATGTGCCCAGTCCACCGTTGACACGCACAACCGTGTAGGTCCAGGCGAGGGCCACGCAACCCACGAGCACGAAAAGTTGAAAGCGCGCACTTGCGTCGGGATTGCCTCGTCCGCGCCGCCCTGCCAACCAGGCGATACCAGGCAGGAGCGCGTAGAAGGAGATCTCGGTGGCAACGCTCCAGGTCTGGGTCAACCCCTCCAGGGTGAAACCGGGTAGGTAGATGTGGGCGAGTCCCAGATGGACGGGCCATGCCTCCCAGCGGACCGGCTGAATCTCCGGGAGCACCAGCAGGGTGAAGGCGACCATGACCCAGTAGGCAGGCAGGATGCGGGCCGCTCGGCGTAGGGCATAGGTGCCGAGGGCGGGTCCCGCCGTATCGCCCATGGCGGATTTCGCCCATGGCCGGTACAGCAGAAACCCGGAGAGAAGGAAAAACAGGGTGACGGCGAAGTCCATGCGCCCCAGAATCGGGCCCAGGACGGGGGTTCGGATCTCTCCGGTGTTAAAGGCCACGTGAGTGGTGAGGATCATGAGTGCCGCCATGGCCCTGTAGCCGTCCAGCAAGGGGAAACTACGTCCCATAGGTGCCCCTTCCTCACGGCCGCCCAGCAAACGTCATCTCGGCTGGCGGATCTCCTGCCTGACCCCCCAAGTATCCGCTACCGTCGTCCCGGCAGGTGTTCATCTGGGATCCGGAGGGTTACATGAGGCGCGGAATCGGAATCGTCCTCGTCGGGCTGGGGGTCTTCCTGCTCGTACTGGGAGCTCTCCTCAAATTCAGCGTTGTGCCGGCGGTGGCCAAGGCGCCACTGTCGCCCGGTGAAGACACCGGCGGCGTCACCCAGACGGACCAATCGGGCGTCGCCGCCAAATTGTTCGACCCGGCCACCCTGACCGAGCGGACCGACGTACCCCTGACCGTGACGCGCTATACCCGCGGCGATGTGCCTGCGAGCCAAACAGATGAAGCCAAGAGTGCCGATCTCGCGGTGTACGACACGTTCCAGCGTGTTGAGGATAACGCCGGTGTTGTGGTCCTGGCTGACACTGCGCGCTTCGCTTTTGATCGCGTGTCGTCTCAGTTGTCCAACTGCTGCGGTGCCAACGTCGATGGTGAAAACGTGGAGATGAGTGGCATCGTGCCGCTGAAGTTCCCGATGTTTACCCAGCAGCAGAACTATCCCTATTTCGATACGTCACTGAACGAGGGCGTAGATGCGGTCTTCCAGGCGTCCGAGAGCCTCGAAGGCATCACCGTATACAAGTTCATTGTGACGGTGACGCCGACGCAGACAGGCACTCTGGAGGTGCCCGGAGATCTCGTGGGGTCCCCGCTGCCCAATTTTGTGGCGCCGCGCTTCTACAGCAATGTGCTCACCCTGTGGGTGGAGCCCTCCACCGGGGCCATCGTCAAGGGCGAAAGTGCGCAGGTGCAGACGCTGCGTGGGCCGGATAACACCGACCAGATCACGATCATCGACGCGGTCATTGGGACTACACCTGAGGAGGTCACCTCGGGTGTGAATTACGCCCAGTCTCAGGCCGCACTCCTCACCCTGCTCAACACCACCATCCCCCTTGTGGCGCTGCTGGTGGGTGTCCTCTTCTTGATCCTGGGCATCGTCCTCGTGGCGATGGGCGGATCGCGCAAAAGCGGGGCCCACGCGGGCCAGGGCGGCTCGGCCTCAGCCTCGGCCTAGCCTCGCGGGCCACCCGTCGGTCCTCCTGAGCCGATGAGGGTGCCCCGCGTTGGGAGGGGGGTCTGCGATAGTCTGCGCGAGCACGACGAGCCTGCACGTGTCCCAGACCGAGTGGCTTCGTGGGGTCCTCATGGTCCGTGGGTGTCAGACTCTCCGGATTCGGGATCACGGGCGCGGCCGTGCTTGTCGACATCTATCCGCATCGGAGTCCACGTGACCTCCCAGACCATCGCCCCCGTTGTAGCCGTCAATGACATTGGCGACGCAGACGCCTTCCTCGCCGCAATCGACCTGACCATTAAGTACTTCAATGACGGCGACATTGTCGAGGGCACCATCGTCAAGGTTGACCGGGACGAGGTGCTTTTGGACATTGGCTACAAGACCGAGGGTGTTATCCCCTCCCGCGAACTGTCCATCAAGCATGACGTGGACCCCCATGAGGTGGTCTCCGTCGGCGACGCTGTTGAGGCGCTCGTGCTGCAGAAGGAAGACAAGGACGGTCGGCTGATCCTGTCCAAGAAGCGCGCCCAGTACGAGCGCGCGTGGGGGACCATCGAGCGAATCAAGGAAGAGGACGGCGTCGTCGAAGGCAGTGTCATCGAGGTCGTCAAGGGCGGACTCATCCTGGACATCGGGCTGCGCGGCTTTCTCCCGGCATCGCTGGTGGAGATGCGACGCGTTCGTGACCTGCAGCCCTACGTCGGCAAGACCCTCGAGGCTAAAATCATCGAACTCGACAAGAATCGCAACAACGTCGTGCTTTCGCGTCGTGCCTGGTTGGAGCAGACCCAGAGCGAGGTCCGCCAGACCTTCCTCAATAACCTCCAGAAGGGCCAGATCCGCTCCGGCGTCATCTCCTCGATCGTCAACTTCGGCGCGTTCGTTGACCTGGGCGGGGTCGACGGTCTCGTGCACGTCTCCGAGCTGTCCTGGAAGCACATCGACCACCCCTCCGAGGTTGTTGAGGTTGGTCAGGAGGTCACGGTCGAGGTGCTCGACGTCGACATGGACCGTGAGCGAGTGAGCCTTTCTTTGAAGGCGACGCAGGAGGATCCCTGGCAGCACTTCGCGCGCACCCATCAGATCGGACAGGTCACACCGGGTCGGGTCACCAAGTTGGTGCCCTTCGGTGCGTTCGTCCGCGTGGAGGAAGGCATCGAGGGACTCGTCCACATTTCCGAGCTTGCAGAGCGTCATGTCGAGATCCCCGAGCAGATCGTGCAGGTCGGCGATGAAATCTTTGTCAAGGTCATCGATATCGACCTCGAGCGCCGCCGGATCTCACTCAGTCTCAAGCAGGCGAATGAGTCTGGCGATGGCGAGGTCGCGGATGAGTTTGATCCGTACCTCTACGGCATGGCACCCGCGTTCGACGATGCCGGCAACTACGTCGGACCCGACGGCTTCGATCCTGAGACCGGTGAATGGAAGGCCGAGTTCGAAGGCCAGCGTGCCGAGTGGGAGCGGGAGTATGCCGAGGCCCACGCGCGCTGGGAGGCACATCGCAAGCAGGCCACAGAGATGCGCACGGCAGATGCCGAGCAGGCGGTCGTCGAGGGCAATGCCGCTGGCTACTCGTCAGAGTCAGATGGTGACGATTCAAGTGCATTGGCCTCAGATGAGTCACTACAGGCGCTGCGCGACAAACTCGCCGGCGACGCCTAACACAGCAGGGTCGCTGTGACGATCGCGACCCCCCGCACCATGGATTCGCGGCTGCGACTCCTCCCCTGGGGGATCGCGGCTGCGGGTCTTGCCTTCCACGTGTGGGCCATGTGGGGTGGTTTTTTTCACATGGACGACTTCTTCTATCTCACGGACGCGCAGAGTGGCCTGTGGTCGTACGTGTCCCAGATCTACAACGGCCACCTCATGCCCCTCGGCTTTCTCGTGGTGTGGGTGAGTCAGGCTGTTGCACCCATGTCGTGGCCTCTCGCGGTGCTCGTATGCACAGTGCTGTGGGCGGCGATGCTCAGCGGTGCCATCGCTACCATGCAACGCGCTTTCGGCAGCGTCCCGTGGACCACTCTCGTTGTGGCGCTTTTGGCCTTTGCGCCCCTGCTGACCACTGTGTCCGTGTGGTACGCCTCGGCTCTCCAAGTGCTCCCGTGGGGCGCCACCCTTGTGTGGATGATGTATTTCGCCATCCGAGATGCGCAACAACCACGTCTTTTATGGGCGCTCAGCGGTGTCGGTGTCTACGTGATCGGCCTGCTTTTTTGGCAGAAGGCGATTCTGGTCTTGCCTGCTGTCCTGTGGATCGCATGGAGATATTGGCCCGGCACGGGCCGCTGGGGTCTTGGTGGGATGGGACAGCGCTGGGTTCTTCCGGGGCTATCCGGTCTTGTGACAGTTGGTTACGTCGCAATGTATTTGAGGATGCAGTCAGAGGACATTCTTCGGTCCAACCCGTCAGTCGGACAGCTACTCGAGTCCATCCGCATCAGCCTCGGAGAGGTCTGGCTACCAGGGTACTTCGGGGCTCCGTGGACAGGCTTTGGTGAGGGCCTCACTCCGGGTTCACCATCATCCTGGTGGGCGATTGCACTGGTCTGGCAGGTTGTTGCCGCCATCGTCGTGGTGTCGGTTCTTCGCTGGCGCAGTGCATGGAATGCGTGGTTGATCCTCGCTGCGTACGCTGCAATCACGGTCGTTCTTTTTGCTTTTGGGCGCATCAACGAGTTCGGCCTAGCTCTTGCATACGACCCCAGGTACGTTGAAGACCTCTTCATCGTGGGAACACTTGTCCTTCCCTTCGCTTTTCTCCGCCCACGCGGGTCCACCTTGCCAACACCACGCCACATGCCGTGGCTTGTCACTGGCGAGCGACGCCCGTTGCTCCTGTTGGGCGCGATTGTCCTGGCCAATCTCCTTGTGCTTCCGAGCATCGCGGTGGGTTCCTCGTGGCATGACAGTGAAGCCAAGCGATACGTCGAGACGGCGAGGGCTGCGTTGCTTGCCGATCTCGATACTCCGGTGCTTGATCGCAAGGTCCCCGCCGGGGTCATGGCGCCGCTGTTCCTTGAGCGGGCCAATGCCTCGTATGTTCTGGGTGGCCTACGTTTGCCTGTGCGATGGGACAGCCCCGGAGCGCGAGTGCTGGCGCTTGGCGATGATGGTCAGGCGCTCAGTCCGGTGATAGCCGCAAGTTCCACATCCCTCCCGGGCACCGACGGAGCCTGCGGTTGGCGTGTATTTGAGCGTCCGGCACGAATCCCGATGGATAGTGACCTTTTTGACTGGGTATGGGTGGGCACCATGAACTACCTCGCGTCGGGTGCTGGTGAGGCACGGGTGAAACTGGGCGCCACGACCGTCAGCCTGCCGATTGAAGAGGGTCCGCAGGAGGTCACCTTTGTTCTCGTGGGGGGCGGGGACTCTGTGGAGATTTTCCCACCGGAGGGAGTCGGCCTCTGCATTGCGCGGATTGTTGTCGGCCAGGTGGACTATGGGCAGATGCAGTGAGGATGAGCGCATGAAGATTGCACTCACTGGTGGGATCGGGTCCGGCAAGAGCACCGTGGCGCGTCTCCTCGAAGCCCGGGGCGCGGTCGTCGTCGATGCGGATGCCATCGCGCGCGCAATCGTGGAGCCGGGCGAGCCCGCGCTCGCGGAGATTCGCGAGGCTTTCGGGCCCGATGTGATCGATTCGAGCGGCCGTCTTGACCGATCAGCCCTGGCCGGAATCGTCTTTGCCGACGCTGACTCACTCGCCCGGCTCAACGCCATCACGCATCCGCGCGTAGCGGCGCGCAGCGCTGAACTGCTCGCAGCCGCGCCGAATGGCGCGCTCCTTGTCTACGACATGCCGCTCCTGGTCGAGCAGGGCCCCGAGGCGCTGCTGGGCTGGGATGCCATCGTCGTTGTGGACGCATCTGATGGCGTCCGGTTGGAGCGCCTCCGGGCACGGGGCATGGGTGCGGATGATGCCCGCCGGCGGATGGATGCCCAGGCATCGCGTGAGGATCGCCTGGCGGTTGCAACCGTCATCCTGGACAACTCCGGGGATGTGGCCGCTTTGGAAGAGCAGGTCGGGCACCTCTGGGAAGACCTGCGTCGTCAACGCACCTAGGCTGACATCATGCGCCCGGTCACCGATCTTGTCCGCACGGTTGCACCCTTTGAGGTGATCTCGGAGTACGTCCCCTCGGGTGACCAGCCGACGGCAATCGAGGACCTCAGTCAGCGGGTGTCTGTGGGGGAGCGGGACATCGTGTTGCTAGGTGCGACCGGCACGGGCAAGAGTGCCACCGCGGCCTGGCTCATCGAGCGCCTCCAGCGCCCCACTTTGGTGATGGCCCCCAATAAGACGCTGGCTGCGCAGTTGGCAAATGAGTTCCGGGAGCTTCTTCCCAATAACGCCATCGAGTACTTCGTTTCGTACTATGACTACTACCAGCCTGAGGCATACGTCCCACAGACGGATACGTACATCGAGAAGGATTCGTCTATCAATGAGGAGGTCGAACGGCTTCGGCATTCGGCGACCAATTCGCTCCTGACTCGGCGCGATGTCGTCGTCGTTGCCACCGTGTCGGCGATCTATGGCCTGGGGACCCCGCAGGAGTATGTGGATCGCATGCTGCGCCTGCGCGTGGGGGAGCGCCACGATCGGGATAGTTTGCTCCGGCGCCTGGTGGATATTCAGTACGCACGCAATGACGTGAGTTTCGAGCGGGGGACGTTCCGTGTCCGTGGGGACACCCTGGAGGTCTTCCCGGTCTATGAGACGCATCCGGTGCGCATCGAGATGTTCGGAGACGACATTGAGCGGCTCATGACCCTCCACCCGGTGACGGGGGAGATCATCACCGATGACGAGGAGCTCTACATCTTCCCTGCCACCCACTATGTGGCCGGCCCTGAGCGCATGACCCGAGCCATCGCGGGCATTGAGTCCGAATTGGAGGAGCGTCTCTCCGAGCTAGAAGGACAGGGCAAGCTCCTCGAGGCGCAGCGACTGCGTATGCGCACGACGTATGACATCGAGATGATGCGCACGATGGGCACATGTGCCGGTATCGAGAACTACTCCAGGCATATCGATGGCCGGGACCAGGGCTCATCACCCAATTGCCTTCTCGACTACTTCCCCGAGGACTTCCTCCTGATTATTGACGAGTCCCACGTGTCCGTGCCGCAGATCGGGGGCATGTACGAGGGAGACATGAGCCGCAAGCGCACCCTGGTCGATCATGGATTTCGGCTACCGAGCGCGATGGACAACCGTCCATTGCGCTGGGAGGAATTTCGCGAGCGCATCGGTCAAACGGTGTATCTGTCGGCGACCCCAGGATCCTTCGAATTGGGACAAACGGGCGGTGAATTCGTCGAACAGGTGATTCGACCAACCGGTCTGGTGGATCCGCAGATTGTGGTGAAGCCCACGGAGGGTCAAATTGATGACCTCATGCATGAGATTCGGATCCGCGCCGATCGGCACGAGAGAATCCTCGTGACGACGTTGACCAAACGCATGGCCGAGGATCTAACGACGTACCTTGAGGAGCACGGCGTGCGGGTGCGCTATCTGCACTCCGAAGTGGACACGTTGCGCCGCGTTGAATTGTTGCGCGAATTGCGGATGGGTGAGTTTGACGTCCTCATCGGAATCAACCTGCTGAGGGAGGGTCTGGATCTTCCCGAGGTGTCACTTGTCAGCATTCTCGACGCCGACAAGGAGGGATTCCTGCGCTCTGACACGTCCCTGATCCAAACAATCGGTCGGGCCGCTCGCAATGTCAGCGGTGAGGTGCATATGTACGCCGACAAGGTGACGGCATCGATGGCCCGGGCGATTGATGAGACCAATCGCCGCCGTGACAAGCAGATCGCCTACAACGTCGAGCACGGCATCGACCCGACACCGCTGCGCAAGAAGATCGGAGATATCACGGATCTTCTCGCTCGCGAGGATGCGGACACCGTGGCCCTATTGGCGGATGCCAAAGTGACAACGCGGACACGGTCTCTGGCGGGATCAGACCTCGTGGAGCTCATCCAGGATCTCACCCAGCAGATGCACCTGGCCGCCTCCGAATTGCAGTTCGAACTCGCGGCACGGTATCGAGACGAGGTGGGGGAACTCAAGAAGGAGCTTCGAGGGATGCAGGAGGCGGGTCAGGCATGAACGTCCCCACATGGATGTGGATTGCCACAATCGGTGGTCTCGTGGGCATCATCACCCTCGACCTGATCCTTGTCGATAGTCGCCCGCATGTCTTTGGACCCCGGGAGGCCACTCGCTGGGTGGTCTTCTACATCGCGCTCGCCCTCGCGTTCGCTGGCTTCATCTTCTGGTATTTCGGCGCGACGTACGCCGGTCAATTCCTTGCCGGGTATATCACCGAGTATTCCCTCAGCGTCGATAACCTCTTCGTCTTCATGGTGATCCTCTCGGCCTTCGCCGTGCCAGCCGAGTATCGCCACCGCGTGCTCCTCGTCGGAATCGTGATTGCCCTGGTGCTCCGGGGCATCCTCATCCTCATCGGCGCCGAGGCCATCGCCCGCTTCGCAGGCACGTTCTTCGTCTTTGGGGCGCTGCTGCTCTACACGGCCGTGAAGGTGTGGCGCAGCCATGGCGAGGAGCCCGATCCTGAGGGCAACGCTCTGATTCGCTGGCTCGAGAAGCGGGTGCCGACGACCCGGGAATATCACGGCACGAAGCTCACCGTCCGTCTCGACGGACGTCGACACGTGACGCCGATGCTCCTGGTCATGTTGGCTATCGGCACGACCGACCTTCTCTTCGCCTTCGACTCGATTCCGGCTGTCTTCGGTTTGACCAAGGAGGCCTACCTCGTCTTCACGGCGAATGCCTTCGCCCTGATGGGCCTGCGGCAACTCTTCTTCCTCCTGGACGGACTCTTCTCCAAGATCATCTACCTCAACCGAGGCCTTGCGCTCATCCTGGGATTCATCGGCATCAAGCTGGTCCTCGAAGCCCTGGGGGAGACCACCGACCTACCGGTCCCGCACATCTCGATCCTGGTGTCACTCGGCGTCATCGTGGGTGTCCTGGCGGCGACCACCGTTGTCAGCCTCATCGCCGTGAAGCGCAATCCTTCGCTCGTGGCAGAGTCGCCCGAGTCCGAAGCTGAAGTGATCGCGGCAGCCGACCAGGGTCTGGCCCTGGAGGACCTCGAGGTCGAGCAGCAGGAGGATCGGGAGGCGGGCCCAGAGGGCTCCCGATAACGTAGAGCGATCACTTAACCCAGGGAGGAACTTTTGAGCGTCTCGCTCATCATGTGGCTCGTCACCATCGGAGCCATCCTGGTGCTCGTCGTGATGGACTTCCTCACGGTCAGCCGCAAGCCCCACGAGGTGGCCTTCAAGGAGGCGGCCCTCTGGTCGATCTTCTATATCGCGATGGCGGTGGCCTTCGGGGTGTTCATCTGGACGTGGCAGGGGAGTGACTTCGGCACGCAGTACTTCGCCGCCTACCTGGTGGAAAAATCTCTATCGGTTGACAACCTTTTCGTCTTCGTCATCATCCTCGGGCAGTTCGCCGTCCCGAGTATCTACCACCAGCGCGTACTTCTCTTTGGTGTCGTGCTTGCCCTCATTCTGCGGGCGATCTTCATCGCCATTGGCGCTGCGGCGCTGGCAGCCTTCTCCTTCACGTTCGTGATCTTCGGTGCGATCCTTATCTGGACCGGGGTCCAGCTCTTCCGGCACCGCAATGCCGACCCCGAGCCCAAGGACAACCTCGTTGTGCGCACGGTGCGGCGCTGGTACCCCATCACTCCCGTCTACCACGACACAAAGCTCTTCGTGAAGATTGACGGGAAGCGCATGGCGACGCCGCTGCTCCTCGTCATGGTGGCCATCGCCTCGACGGACCTGCTCTTCGCTCTGGACTCGATCCCGGCGACCTTCGGGGTCACCCAGGAGCCCTATCTCGTCTTCACGGCCAACGCCGCGGCCCTCCTCGGCCTGCGAGCGCTCTACTTCCTGCTCAAGGGGCTGCTGAGCAAATTGATCTACCTGTCCATGGGACTGGCGATCATCCTCGTCTTCATCGGCTTCAAGTTGATCCTCACCTTCGCCCACGAGGTCAATAGCGACATCCCCAAGATCCCCACGGTCTTTTCCCTGGGCGTCATCGCGGCCATTCTCATCATCGTCACCCTGGCGTCGTGGATCAAGGTGCGCAAGGACCCATCGGCGACAGCCCATGCCGGCACCATCACGAAGCCGAAGCCCCACGACGACGCGGGCGGATCCGCCTAGTTCTGCAAGACTCGCATCGTGCTCATCCGCGAAGCGACCGCCGACGACGTACCCGCGGTGGTGCAGGTGCACCTGAACTCCTGGGATGCGGCCAAGGAGGGGCTGGACCTGCCGACTCGGCGCACCCGCGAGCAGCGCACCGAGCACTGGACGACCTTCCTTGGTCAGGGCGGCGGCGATCTATGGGTTGCCGAGGATCACGGAGGCGTAGTCGGCTTCATCGCCTTCGGCCCGTCGCGTGACGAGGATCGGCAGGGTGAGGCCGAGATCTACACGCTGTACGTCGACCCGGACCGGTGGCGCACGGGCATCGGCTCAGCACTGATGGGCAAGGCGCCCACAGACACTTCAGTCTTTCTGTGGGCTGCTGAATGCAATGAGCGGGCCCGGGCCTTCTACGCCCGCGACGGGTTTGAGCCCGACGGGGCGACCGAGGCAGGCCACCACGTGCCGCAAATCCGCCTCGTGCGCGCGGCGCCCCCCACGCGTTGAGTGGCTCCATAACTCGCCACTCGACGAACTTGGGCTACCAGCCGCGCGCGGCCCATTCGTCGAGCGCTCCGCGCTCACGACCGACGGTGGTGTCATTGCCGTGCCCCGGGTAAACCCATGTTTCGTCGGGCAGGACGTCGAAGACCTTGGCCACCACACCGCCGTACAGGCTCGCGAAGTCCTCGGGCCCCGCCGTCTTGCCCACACCCCCCGGGAAGAGGCAGTCGCCCGTGAAGAGGTGCGGTTGACCTTCGGGGTCGTCGTACAGCAGGGCGATAGAGCCCGGAGTGTGTCCGACGAGGTGAATAGCTTTCAGGCTGAGTGCGCCACACACGATCACGTCACCGTCATCGATGACAACGTCGGTGGCGACGGGAATGTCATCCGCGTCATATCGCCCCGCCATGGTCGTGGCGCCTGTCGCTGCCACCACGGCTCCGAGCGCCTGCCAGTGATCACCATGACTGTGCGTCGTGATCACGGCCTCAATGCCATCGGCGCCGATCAGGTCAAGGAGTACGTCGGCGTCCGCCGCAGCATCGATGAGAATCTGCTCGCCGGTGGCCCTGCAACGCAGCAGGTAGGCGTTATTGTCATAGGGGCCGACGGCAATTTTGGAGAGCACCAGTCCGGGCAACTCCCGGACATCCGCTGGTCCACCGACGTGTACATCTCCCGTGTAGGTCACCCGCACAGCCTACGGCTAGCCTGTGCGGGTGTCGGACCGTCTCATCGTGCGCGGGGCGCGAGAGCACAATCTCAAGGATGTCTCCCTTGACCTGCCTCGCGATGCCCTCATTGTGTTCACGGGATTGTCGGGGTCGGGCAAGTCCAGCCTGGCCTTCGACACGATCTTTGCCGAGGGGCAGCGCCGCTACGTCGAGAGCCTTTCGGCGTACGCGCGTCAGTTCCTCGGACAGATGGACAAGCCGGACGTTGACTTCATCGAGGGACTCTCCCCTGCAGTGTCCATTGATCAGAAGTCAACGTCTCGCAATCCTCGCTCGACGGTAGGCACGATCACGGAGGTCTATGACTACCTCCGCCTCCTCTTTGCCCGCATCGGCAAGCCGCACTGTCCGGAGTGTGGGCAACCCATCGCTCGCCAAACACCGGGACAGATTGTCGACCGGCTCCTGGACTTGCCGGAGGGCACCCGCTTCCAGATCCTGAGCCCCGTCATCCGTGAGCGCAAAGGAGAGTACGCGGAACTCTTCCGTCAGTTGCAGTCTCAGGGATACGCACGAGTACGTGTGGACGGTGTGGTTTATCCCCTCGAGGAGGTCCCCAAACTTAAGAAGCAGGAGAAGCACACGGTCGACGTTGTCGTGGATCGTGCTGTCGCGAAGGCATCGGCACGCCGTCGCATTGGCGACTCCGTCGAGACGGCACTTCGACTGTCCGGTGGGCTTGTCATTGCCGATCTGGTCGACCTGCCGGAGGATGACCCCGGACGCGAGCGCACCTATAGCGAACACCTTGCCTGTCTCGTCGATGGCCTGTCATTTGAGGAGTTGGAGCCACGGTCCTTCTCGTTTAATTCACCCTTCGGTGCCTGCCCGGATTGCAGCGGGCTGGGCACACGTATGGAGGTGGACCCGGACCTTGTCGTCCCGGATCCCGACCTGAGCCTGGATGAGGGGGCCCTCGCCCCCTGGTCCGGTGGCCACGTCACGGACTACTTCCAGCGCCTCGTGGAGGCACTGGCTCAGGATATGGGTTTCGATACGTCCACTCCGTGGTCCAAACTCCCCGCGAAGACTCGCAAGTCCCTGCTGCACGGTCATCCCACGGAGATCCATGTGCGCTACCGGAACCGCTATGGACGCCAGCGCAGCTACTTCACGACCTTCGAGGGAGTGGTGCCGTATGTGGAGCGCCGGCACTCGGAGGCCGAGACCGATACGAGCCGCGATCGCTTCGCGGGATACATGCGCGAAGTGCCCTGTGAGTCCTGCGGAGGAGCCCGACTCAAGCCGGTCAGCCTCGCGGTCACCGTGGGGGGGCGATCCATTGCCCAGATTGCGGGGCTGCCCATTGGTGAGGCTGCAGCGTTCCTGCTCAGCATTGACCTTGATGGTCGTGATGCAGCGATTGCTGAACGTGTCCTGAAGGAGGTCAACGAGCGGCTGCGATTCCTCACCGATGTCGGCCTTCACTACCTGTCGCTCGATCGGCCCGCTGGCACACTCGCGGGCGGTGAGGCTCAGCGCATTCGGCTGGCCACCCAGATTGGATCCGGCCTTGTGGGGGTGCTCTATGTCCTCGATGAGCCGAGTATCGGCCTGCACCAACGTGACAATCAGCGACTCATTGAGACGCTCGTGCGCCTGCGCGACCTGGGGAACACCTTGATCGTGGTGGAACACGATGAGGAGACCATTCGCGTGGCCGACTGGGTGGTCGATATCGGCCCGGGAGCTGGCGAGCATGGCGGACGCATCGTTGTGAGCGGTCCCGTGTCCGACCTACTCGCATCACCAGACTCCCTGACCGGGGCCTATCTCTCCGGACGACTGGCCATTGAGGCACCTCTCGTGAGGCGCCCGGTGGACCCCAAACGCGTCCTCGGCGTGCAAGGAGCCTCGGAGCACAATCTGCAGGGTGTTTCCGTGACCTTCCCGCTCGGGTGCCTGGTGGCGGTGACGGGTGTCAGCGGATCGGGGAAGTCCACACTGGTCAACGATGTTCTCTATGCGGCCCTCGCGCGTGAACTCAATGGCGCTCGGGTGGTCCCGGGTCGGCATAAGCGGGTGACCGGACTGGATCTGGTGGACAAGGTTGTCCATGTCGATCAGAGTCCGATCGGCCGCACTCCGCGCAGCAATCCGGCCACCTACACAGGCGTCTTCGACCATATCCGCAAGCTCTTTGCCGAGACTCCTGAAGCCAAGATGCGCGGGTATCTCCAGGGTCGTTTTTCCTTCAACGTCAAGGGTGGGCGCTGTGAAGCCTGCTCGGGTGACGGGACACTGCGGATCGAGATGAACTTCCTTCCGGATGTGTACGTGCCCTGCGAGGAGTGTCACGGTGCGCGTTACAACCGCGAGACATTGGAGGTCCACTTCAAGGGGAAGAGCATTGCGGATGTCCTGGACATGCCGATTGAGGAGGCGTTGGAGTTCTTTGCCGCGGTCCCTCCGATAGCGCGGCATCTACGCACTCTTGTTGAGGTCGGGCTCGGATATGTGCGTATGGGGCAGTCGGCACCGACGTTGTCGGGTGGGGAGGCGCAGAGGGTCAAACTCGCCGCTGAATTGCAGAAGCGCTCGACCGGACGCACGGTCTATGTCCTTGATGAGCCCACCACGGGACTTCACTTCGAAGACATACGAAAACTCCTCGGCGTCCTGCACAGTCTGGTGGACAAGGGCAACAGCGTCATCGTGATTGAGCACAATCTCGACGTGATCAAGTCCGCAGACTGGATCATCGATATGGGTCCGGAGGGGGGTTCCGGTGGGGGGAGCGTCGTGGCCGAGGGGACGCCGGAGGAGGTGGCCGCTGACCCCGACAGTCACACGGGGCAGTTCCTGCGGTTCCACCTGGAGGGTGCAGCCCCATCGGCCCCATCAGCCCCCACCCGACGGCCAAGTCGACGTGCTCGCGGTCCGCGCGCGTCGTAGGGTATCCCCATGACAACGTCTCTGCCTCGACGCACAATCCTGGTGACGGGTGGGGCTCTGGGAGCCGCCGCAGCCCTTGCCGCCTGCGGTGGGGGTGGCAGTGATGCCGCATCCACCGCCGCTGACCCCTCGCAGGCGCCGACGGACTCTGGACCGTCGGACGCACCGGCGGGGGAGGTCCTGGGCCCGGTGGACCAGGTCACGGTCGGGTCGGGTGTGGTTTTCGACGGTCCGAAGGTTGTCGTCACGCAGCCGGTTCAGGGCGATATTCGCGCTTTCACGGCGGTATGTCCGCACCAGGGGTGCCTGGTGAGCTCGGTGACGAACAACGAGATCCTCTGCCCCTGTCACGGCTCCTTGTTTAGCGCCGAGGACGGTGCTGTCATAACGGGTCCTGCGACCACAGGACTCGCGCCGGTCTCGGTGAGCGTCGTCGATAACGACGTCGTCCTCGGCTAGTACCTCGCACGTCGTGGCCGCTCGACTTGCTCGACCGGGCGGTGTTCCGGACACACCTGGCGTGTATCGCTTCCGCGACGCAGAGGGTCGCGTGATCTACGTCGGCAAGGCAAAGTCTCTGCGTTCGCGTCTGAGTTCCTATTTTGCCGACCTTGATGCGCTCCACCCGCGCACGCGCTCCTTGATGCTGACGGCGGCTGCTGTCGACTGGACCGTGGTGGGCAATGAGATCGAGGCTCTCCAGCTCGAGTTCGCCTGGATCAAGGAGTTCGATCCGCGATTCAACGTGCGCTACCGAGATGACAAGTCATTCCCCTATCTGGTGGTAACGCTGGGTGAGGAGTTTCCCCGCGCACTCGTCGCCCGCGGCGCCAAGCGGGCGGGGAGTCGCTACTTCGGGCCGTACGCGCACGCCTGGGCGATTCGGGGCAGCCTCGATGCCCTCCTGCGCGTCTTTCCCGTGCGCACGTGCAGCCGTGGAGTTTTTGATCGGGCTCGTCGGTCTGGGCGGCCATGTCTCCTGGCCGACATCGATAAATGCTCCGCACCGTGTGTCGGTCGGGTCGATGAGGTTGAGCATCGCCAGATTGCGGAGGATCTATGTTCCTTCCTCGGCGGTCGGGCACGCGACTTTCAGCGTCGACTGTCCGACGAGATGGCAGAGGCGGCCCAATCACTGGACTACGAGCGTGCCGCCCGCCGTCGAGATGATCTGGGTGCCTTGCATCGGGCGCTGGAGCGGAACTCCGTCGTCTTCGACGAATCCGTCGATGCTGACGTCATCGGCTGCGTGGTGGATGATCTGGAAGCGGGATTTGAGGTCTTTCATGTCCGTGAGGGGCGGATACGGGGCCAGCGCAGTTATGTTGTTGAGCGAGTGGATGACTCGGATGAGGGCCATCTCCTGGGGCGACTGCTGATATCCCTGGTCGAGGAGACAGGGGAGTGCCCCCCGTTAGTGCTGGCGTCGTTCGCGCCGCCGAGCGATGTTGTTGATTGGCTGGCGTGGCGGCGAGGCGCGCGTGTTGATGTCCGAGTCCCCAGCAGGGGTGCCAAGCGGGATCTTCTGGCCACGGCCACGGCCAATGCCGAACAGCGCCTTGCGCTGCATAAGGCCCGCAGATCGGGTGACTTGACCGCCCGAAGCCTGGCCCTGACGCAACTGCAGGCAGAGCTGGGGCTTGCCGAGGCGCCCCTGCGCATCGAGACCATCGACGTATCTCATCTGGGGGGCTCGGGGGTCGTGGGGTCACTCGTGGTTTTTGAGGATGGAGCTCCTCGGCCGCGAGAGTCCCGCACGTTTGCCATCTCTGCCGAGGGCTCCCGAGATGACACATCCGCGGTGAATGAGGTGGTGAGTCGTCGATTTCGGCCCGTCCCGACAGCCGAGGTTGCCGACAGGCGACGAACCTTTGCCTATCCGCCCCAACTTCTCGTCATTGACGGAGGTCTCCCGCAGGTACGCGCTGCGGCACGGGCGCTGCGGGAGCGTGAGGTGGTGGGCGTGACGGTTGTCGGGTTGGCCAAACGGCTGGAAGAGGTGTGGCTGGCTGACTCCGACGATCCGATCATCCTGCCCCGCAGCAGCGACGCGCTCTATCTCCTTCAGCGCATGAGGGATGAGGCGCACCGCGTTGCCATTCAATTCCAGCGACGCCGGCGGTCCCGTGTGAATCGCTCCGCGCTGTTGGATGTTCCGGGCCTCGGCCCTGCCCGCGCTAAGTCCCTCCTGAAAGCATTCGGCTCGATTGCTGGGGTGCGCGCAGCGGGGATCGACGAATTGGCAACCGTGGATGGCATCGGCCCGAATCTTGCTGCTCGCATCAGCGCGGCCCTTGCTGTGGGGACTGACGACGCGGTGAGTGAGATGCTGTCATCGGAGGTGCCGTCGTGAGTGGTGTTGATGAGGTCGTCCTGGTGACCGGGATGAGCGGAGCTGGCCGATCCACTGCTGCTCGGGCTCTGGAGGACCAGGGGTGGTTCGTGGTGGACAATCTGCTTCCCGGCCTCATTCCCGAGACAGTCCGGGCGCTCAGCGACGATTCTGGTGTGGGGCGCCTTGCGGTTGTTGTTGATGTGCGGGGTGGACGGTTCTTTGATGACACCGAGCGTGCCCTGGCACGTCTTCGATCTGATGACGTTGATGTACGAATCCTCTTCCTGGAAGCCTCCGATGAGGCCCTCGTGCGACGTTTCGAGAGCAATCGTCGACCGCATCCCCTCCAGCAGGGCGAGCGCCTTGTCGACGGGCTCCGTCGCGAGAGAGTTGCGCTGGCTGATCTGCGTGCGGAGGCCGACCTTGTGATTGACACAGGCCAGCTCAACGTCCACGACCTGCGGCACAAGGTGGAGGCTGCCTTTGGGCTCGAGCCGGCTGCGCTGCGCGCGTCCGTGTTGTCCTTCGGCTTCAAGTACGGCATCCCGGTAGACGCGGATGTCGTACTCGACGCACGCTTCCTTCCCAATCCGCATTGGGTCGACCATTTGCGGGACCTGTCGGGTCTGGATGCACCTGTGCATGATTTCGTTGTGGAGCTTCCAGCCGCCCGCGACTTCCTCGACAGGGCCACGGGTCTGCTGGATTTGATGGCGGAGGGCTACCTGCGCGAAGGTAAGCGCTATGTGACCGTTGCCGTGGGTTGCACCGGTGGCAAACATCGCAGCGTCGCGCTTGCCGAAGACCTAGCCGCTCGCCTCGTGCGCCAGGGCGTGGAGTCCCTGGTTGTCCACCGGGATCTTGGCCGGGAGTGAGCGTGGACCGACGTGTCGTCGCCCTGGGTGGAGGGCACGGCCTCTCGGTAACCCTCCAGGCCCTGCGTCAACTGAACCTCGAGCCGACCGCGGTTGTCGGCACCGGGGATGACGGTGGCTCCAGCGGTCGATTGAGGGCTGACCTGGGCGTTCTCCCGCCGGGAGATTTGCGCATGGCTATCGCCGCATTGGCCGATGAAGGCCTGTGGCGGAGGGTATTGCAGCATCGCTTCGGCGGGACGAGTGATGTTCATGGGCACGCGCTCGGCAATCTGCTTTTGGTGGCGCTGTGGGACGAGACGGGCGACATCGTTGCCGGTCTTGATCGACTCGCGGCCATCCTCGGTGCCAGGGGGCGCGTCCTGCCGAACTGTCTGGAGCCCGTCGATGTGATCGCCGACGTTGTGGATGTGAGTGGCACGGAGCGCGAGGTGATCGGGCAGGCCGAGATCACCACGGTGACCGGACGCATTACGGGGCTTCGTCTCGCCCCTGCCCAGCCCCTGATCTGCCCCGAGGCCGTTCGCGCCGTGGACCGCGCGACGCACGTGGTGCTGGGGCCCGGATCGTGGTTCACGAGTGTGCTCGCGCATCTGTGTGTCCCACAGATTGCCGAGGCCCTCAGCGCATCGTCCGCCCGGCGCATACTTGTGCTCAATGCAGGGGCGCAATCGGGGGAGACCGAAGGTTTCACAGCCGAACGCCATCTCCAGGCATGGGCTGAGTTGTTCCCGGAGGTTCACTGTGATGTCGTGCTTGCGGACCCCGCCTCCGTTGACGATCAATTAGCACTGCGGACAGCCGCCCGGCGGCTGGGCGCCGACGTTCATATCGCACCGATTCTGGCCGGGCCGGGAATCCACGACCCGTCCTTGCTGGCGGACGCCCTAGATCGCGACATCGGGGGGTATCCCGGATAGGGAGTGCTTGCCCGGGCCCCTCCGCGTGACAGTATGTCGGCGTGGCAATGACGGCAGAGGTGAAGGATGAGCTCAGCCGGCTCCCGATTCAAAAGACATGCTGCCGCAAAGCCGAGGTGTCATCCCTGCTGCGCTTCGCCAGTGGGCTCCACCTCGTGGCCGGACGGATCGTTGTTGAAGCGGATCTGGATGCCGGGTCCACAGCTCGTCGGTTGCGCAAGGACCTGACAGAGATCTTCAACCAGGACAGTGAGATCGCCATCGTCCAGGCGGGTGGCCTGCGCAAGGCGCAACGTTACGTCGTCCGCGTTGTCGCGGGGGGTGATCACCTTGCGCGGCAGACGGGGCTCGTTGACGGATCAGGTCGTCCCGTCCGAGGTCTGCCGCCCGCAGTGGTGACCGGGGGAGTCTGCGATGCCGAGTCTGCATGGCGTGGTGCTTTTCTTGCGCACGGGTCGCTGACGGAGCCGGGCCGGTCGGCGGCGCTCGAGGTCACCTGCCCCGGACCGGAGGCTGCGCTGGCGCTGGTGGGTGCTGCGCGTCGCCTCGGCATACCGGCAAAATCACGTGAAGTGCGCGGTGTTGACCGTGTGGTTATTCGAGACGGAGACGCAATCGGGGCCATGCTGACGCGCATGGGCGCCCATGCGTCCGTCCTCGTGTGGGAAGAGCGCAGGATGCGACGCGAAGTGCGTGCCACCGCAAACCGCCTAGCGAACTTTGACGATGCCAATCTGCGTCGATCGGCGAGGGCCGCTGTAGCAGCGGGGGCCCGCGTACGCCGGGCCATGGACATCCTGGGGGATGAGGTGCCCGACCACTTGGCCGAAGCGGGCCGTCTGCGACTAGAACATAGACAGGCCAGTCTTGAGGAGTTGGGTGCCCTCGCGGATCCTCCGATGACGAAGGATGCCGTTGCCGGACGGATCCGCCGGCTGCTGGCCACGGCCGATAAGCGCGCGTTGGAGTTGGGGATACCGGGGACGGACGCGGCACTGGCCGAGGCTGATATCGATGCGCTCGAGGCCGACCTGCATGCGGAGATGGAAGCGGTCCTGGATGCCGCTGGGCCATCGGTGGCCGCAGAGAACGTGGCCGAGGCATCCCCGACTGTCGACCGCGATGTCGACCAGCCCGGCTCATGACGTTTCTGTAACGTCGTCGTGGTGTCAGAGCGTACCGCGGGTCGCTGGAGTCGTCTGGGCGTGCCCGCGTATGTAAACGCGTACGGTAGTCTGTGCCAGGGTCAAGGATGGCCCGCAGGTAGGCGCCGGTGAGCGGTGCCCCGTCGTCAGGAGCGCGCCGTGAGCATCACCGTGGGGATCAATGGCTTCGGCCGCATCGGACGCAACTTCTACCGGGCCATCGTCGCGGCAGGGGCCACGGACATCGATGTGGTGGGGATTAACGACCTCACGGACACGACAACGCTGGCGCATTTGCTCAAGTACGACAGCATCCTCGGACGCTTCCCGCTCCCTGTTAGCGCGGGAGAGGGTTCTCTCACGGTGGGTGGACGCACAATTCGCGTTACCGCGGAAAAGGATCCGGCACTGCTGCCCTGGCGCGAGCTCGGGGTGGACATCGTCATTGAGGCGACGGGTTATTTCACCGACGCCACAGCTGCCCGGGCCCACATCACGGCAGGTGCGCGCAAGGTCATCATCTCGGCTCCAGCCAAGAACGAGGACATCACCATCGTGATGGGCGTTAACGAGGGTGACTACGACAGCGAGCGAGACTCCGTTATTTCGAACGCGTCCTGTACGACAAATTGTCTCGCCCCGATGGCCAAGGTCCTTGATGACTCATTTGGTATCGAGCGGGGGATGATGACCACGATTCACGCCTACACCAATGACCAGCGAATTCTGGACTTCCCACATCCGGACCTGCGCCGTGCGCGCGCAGCGGCAATCAACATGATCCCCACCACCACGGGTGCCGCCAAGGCCATCGGACTTGTACTCCCACAGCTGAAGGGACGCCTGGACGGTTACGCGATGAGGGTGCCGACTCCGACGGGATCCGCGACGGACCTGACTGTTGAACTCAAGCGCTCGGCCACGGTGGCAGAGATTAATACGGCCATGAAGGTTGCCAGCGAGGGGGCACTCATGGGAATTCTTCACTACACCGAGGATCCCATCGTGTCGACCGACATCGTCACCGATCCCGCCTCAGTGGTGTTCGACTCAGGGCTGACAAACTCCATGGGGACCCTGGTGAAGGTCGTCGGCTGGTATGACAATGAGTGGGGCTATTCCAACCGCCTGATTGACCTCACCCAGTACGTCGGAGCTCGCCTGTGAGCGACCGGCTCGACCGGTTGGATGTCGAGGGCAAGGTCGTTATTGTCCGAAGCGATCTGAACGTGCCCACGGCCAAGGACGAGACCGGGCGGATCGTGATCACCGATGACGGCCGGATCCGAGCGAGTGTGCCTACGATCCAGTCCCTCCTCGCGCGTGGTGCCACCGTGGTCGTCGTGGCACACCTCGGCCGCCCCCGTGGCGAGGTGGTCCCAGACCTATCGCTGTCACCGGTCGCGGCCCGCCTGAGTGAGCTGCTGGACGCCCCGGTGGCTTTCATTCCGCAGGTATCGGGCGCCGAGGTGGATCGTGCCGTTCGCGCGCTTATTCCCGGCCAGGTAGCGCTGCTCGAGAATGTTCGCTTTGACGCACGTGAAACCAGTCCCCAGGCGGAGGAGCGCGGCAGCCTCGCATCCGAATGGGCGCGCTGGGGGGATGCCTTTGTCATCGATGGCTTCGGCGTGGTGCACCGTGAACAAGCGTCCGTTACGGATATCGCGGGTCTGCTCCCCAGTGCCCCCGGTCTGCTCGTGGCTCGCGAACTCGCCAGTTTTCAGCGTGTTCTTATCGATCCAGAACGCCCCTACGCTGTTGTTCTCGGTGGCGCGAAGGTCTCCGACAAGCTTGCCGTGATCGGCAATCTTCTCGAGCGCATTGATCGGCTCCTCGTCGGTGGCGGCATGGCCTTCACCTTTTTGCGAGGAGAGGGCTACGCCGTGGGTGCGTCATTGCTCGAAGAGGAGATGGTTCCCACCATTCGCGAGTTGATGGATGATGCTCGACGGCGTGGTGTTGAGATCATGCTTCCCGTCGATGTCGTCATCGCACGCGAGGTCTCGGCAGACACGGAGGTGCGTGTCGTTGACGTCGGGGAGATCCCGGATGGCTGGATGGGTCTTGACATTGGTCCGGAGACTGCGCGGCGCTATACGGCGGCGCTCGCTGATGCCCGAACGGTCGTGTGGAATGGCCCCATGGGTGTGTATGAGGTCGCGCAGTTCTCCGCGGGCACGCGGGCGGTCGCGGACGCGCTAGCCCGTAGTTCGGGGTTCACCATTGTGGGTGGTGGTGATTCCGCTGCCGCCATTCGCTCGATGGGCATTGAGGACAGTCGCTTTGGCCATGTATCCACCGGAGGGGGAGCCAGTTTGGAACTCCTTGAGGGGCGCACTCTGCCTGGAATCGCTGCCTGGTTGCGCGTCGAGGCTGGCAGTCCAGCGGCTGGCACTCCATCACCATCGACGGGAGACATGACATGACAGAGCCTCGCCGCCCGCTCATGGCGGGCAATTGGAAGATGAATGTCAATCACTTTGAGGCCATCGCGCTCGTCCAGAAACTGGCCTTCGCACTCAGTGACAAGGATCTTGAGGCTGTGGATGTCCTCGTTCTGCCCCCGTTCACCGACCTACGGTCCGTCCAAACGTTGATCGATGGGGATCGCTATCGCATCGCGTACGGCGCGCAGGACATCAGCGTCCATGAATCCGGTGCCTACACCGGAGAGATTTCCGGATCCATGCTGGCCAAACTCGGTTGTTCCTACGTCCTTGCCGGCCACAGTGAGCGCCGCGAGCACCACGCGGAGGTGGACGAGATTGTCGCCGCCAAGGTGCGCTCGGCCCAACGCCACAGCATGATTCCCATTCTCTGCGTGGGGGAGAGACTCGAGATCCGGCGCGAGGCGCGCCATGTGGAGTACGTCCTCGGCCAGGTCGAGGCCGCGCTGGGTGATCTGTCCACGGAGGCGCTCAGCGCGATTGTGTTCGCCTATGAGCCGGTCTGGGCGATCGGCACAGGGGAGGTTGCGACCCCCGAGGATGCCCAGGAGGTCTGCGGGGCCATCCGCGGCCTGGTCTCCCAGCGATCTGAGTCCGCGGGTGAATCGGTACGGATCCTCTACGGCGGCTCCGTCAAGATGTCCAGCGTTGCTGGGATCATGGCCCAGCCGGATATCGATGGGTGTCTCGTGGGGGGAGCGAGCCTGGATCCGGATGAGTTCATCGGAATCGCTCGCTACCGGTTCCTCGCCCAGGCGGATCAGGTATGAGCCCCATCGTGCGTGATAACGTCGGCCCCGGCCAGAGGTCGTGTGGTTTCATGGCGTGGGGCAGCACCACCGCTGCCCGATTGAGGGAGGTCGCGTGCTCACCGCTCTAGTGGTCGGCCTGGCCACCCTGCTGGTGATCACCAGCATCCTGCTCATGGTTCTTATTCTCCTTCATCGTGGTAAGGGCGGCGGCCTGTCTGATCTCTTTGGTGGTGGGGTGAGTTCCTCCGTTGGCGGATCGTCGGTGGCCGAGAAAAACCTCGACCGGCTGACGATCGGGCTCGGGCTCGTCTGGGCCGCCTGCATTGTGGCCGTCGGCCTACTCGTTCGCACGGGAGCATGATCAGTTCTTCGGTGTGTCACCACGCCACGTTCCACGCAACGTTCACTGATTGACCTAAGGAGGGTACGTGGCTGGAGGTAGCGCGATTCGCGGAAGCCGGGTCGGAGCGGGTCCCATGGGCGAAGCGGAGCGCGGGGAGACTGCCCCGCGGGTGTTCATTACCTTCTGGTGCGCACGCGGGCACGAGACCACGCCAAGTTTTGCCGCGGATGCTCCTGTGCCTGAGACCTGGGATTGCCCGCGTTGTGGTTGGCCGGCTAGTCAAAACGAAGAGGCCCCTCCTGCGCCGCCCAAGGTTGAGCCCTACAAGACGCACCTCGCCTACGTGAAGGAGCGCCGTAGCGACGAAGACGGTGCTGCCATCCTCGAAGAGGCACTCGATAGGTTGCGTCGCTCCTAGGTGATCCAGGGCAGACGCCCCCCTAGGCGCCTGCGGACACCCGGTCCAGCCAAAAGATGGTTTTCTCCCTGCCACGGGCACCTGCGGCGGGTACGTCGTTCGGTGATGTGGCGTTGTCTTGCGCTTCGGTGGCGACCTCAGCCTTGGCGGCTCCCGCAGCGACGATCCACACCTCCTCGGCAGTGCAGATAAGCCGCAGCGTGAAGGTCACTCGCGTGGGCGGTGGCTTGGGGCAACCGTGAACGGCGATGACGAGGGCGGTGCTGCGTACGCCCGCGGAGTGCGGAAAGACAGACGCCACATGTCCCTCGGGGCCCATGCCCAGGAGGAGGACATCGAAGTCAGGGGCCGCACCATCGGGTGACTCCCGGGCGAGTTCATCCGCGTACGCCTGTGCTGCCTCCTCCGCTGACTGTCCAGCGTCGCTTGGCATGGGATGCACCTGACGTTGGGGGATCGGCACGTGGTCGAGGAGCGCCTCTCGCGCGGCGGTCTCATTGCGTTCCGGGTCACCAGCGGGTAGGAAGCGTTCATCGCTCCACCACACATGCACGCGGGTCCAGTCCACGGCTTGCGACCTCAGGCACAGCTCAATCAAGACGCGGATCCCGACGCCGCCGCCGGTGAGCACAAGGTGGTGGACGCCCGGGGCTGACAGGCGGTCGACGAGCGCCTGTGCGACGGTGGCTGCGAGATGAGTCTCATCGGAGCAGACAACTCGGTCCACCGTGGTCATGGCGTGGACACACCGGGCACCGGCACGGCGGCCAGCACTGCTCCGTACACCACATCCGGGTCAAGCCTGCGCAATTCCTCGCTCAGGAGGTCAGGAAGGGCCCGACGGGGGAGCGCGATGGTCGAGTCGGGCACACCGGGGCGGCTCAGGGAGGCCACGGTGCCATCCGGACGCGCCAGCACGATCGCGCCCTGCGTGGTCTGGAGTGACACCTCGAGGATGCCCGGCCCGGTGGAGGGGGTGAGCACGACATCGACCTGAAGAGCCCAGCGCAGCCAGGTGGCCAGGAGAATGGCACTCGGATTGTCCCCCTCCGCGATGACCGTCGCCGCTAGCACGCCCACGCCATCATCGTCGAGCACGGACGCTAGGGCACTGCGCCAGGAGGTGAGGCGCGTCCAGGCCAGGTCGGTGTCACCGGGTACGTAGCCCGATTGCCTGGCGATGATCGCCTCATAGACGTCTGGAGCTGTAGCGAGGTCCGTGATGCGGCGCGCGCAGTGTCGTCCGATGGGGTCATCGGCCGGCACCGGCGGTGGATCAGAAGGCCACCAGGACACCACCGGAGTGTCCGGGAGGAGGAGCGGCACGACGACCGAGTTGGCATGTCCCGAGCGATCACCGCGGAGCCGAATGATTGCGACCTCTCCTGGCCCGTCGTCGCCGCCCACCATGACTTGAGCATCGATGTGGTCTGGCCCTCGGCCCGGGCGTGGAATGAGCGTCAAGATACGCATGGGGTGCTGGCGCGCCGACAAGACAGCAGCCTCGGTCGCGTCCGAGGCCAGTTCCTCGTTGCTGAGAATCAGCATGGTGAGGACCATCCCGGTTGCCGGTGATCCCATCTGGTGACGCTCCTCGGCAATGGCGCGGGCAATGGCACCACCACTGGTGTTCTCGAGACGGATCATGGCCTTCTCCACTGTCGACCATCACGTGCGATCATGTCGTAGGCGCACGCTGGCCCCCATCCGCCGGATGCGTAGGGCTCAGGCTGTCCGAGAGTTGACCAGCGGTCCAGAATCGGGTCCAGGATCCTCCAGCTCAGATCGACCTCAGTGCTATTGGGGAACAGCGGTGGCTCACCAAGCAACACATCAAGAATGAGCCGCTCGTAGGCCTCTGGGCTCGTGTCGACGAAGGAATCGCCGTACTGGAAATCCATCGTGACGTCACGCACGTCCATGCCGGTGGTGCCCGGGACCTTGGAGCCAAACCGGACGGTGACTCCTTCATCGGGCTGGATGCGGAAAACCAGTGCGTTGTTCGAGAGTTCGCCGATGGATGATGAATCAAAGGGCAAATGCGGCGCCCGTTTGAAGATGACGGCGACCTCTGTGACCCGTCGCCCAAGCCTTTTGCCGGTCCGCAGGTAAAACGGCACCCCGGCCCAGCGACGATTATCGAGGGTCAGCCGAATGGCGGCGAACGTCTCAGTAGTGCTGGTGGCGGGGATCCCCTTCTCGTCAAGGAATCCCACAACCGGCACCCCGCCCTGCCAGCCCGCCTCGTATTGCCCTCGGGCCGTATGGAGATCGATGTTCGCGGGAATGGTGACCGCGCTCAGGATCTTTTCCTTCTCCTGTCGGACTTCAGTGGGACTGAAGGAGAGGGGCTCCTCCATGGCGGTGAGTGCAAGTAGTTGCAGGAGGTGGTTTTGGATGACATCGCGCGCGGCCCCGATGCCGTCGTAGTAGCCAGCCCTTCCACCGATCCCGATGTCTTCAGCCTGCGTGATCTGCACATTGTCCACGTAGTTGGAGTTCCAGATCGGTTCAAACATTGTGTTGGCGAAGCGAACGGCCAGGATGTTTTGAACCGTCTCCTTGCCCAGGTAGTGGTCGATGCGGAAGATCTCATCCGGAGTGAAGGCTGAGTTCAGGACTCTGTCAAGGTCCTGCGCGCTCCGCAGATCATGACCGAAGGGCTTCTCGACAACAACACGACGCCACTCGCGACCCTGACGCGCGGTGAGACCAGACTCCTTGAGATGGGTGACCACGACGGGAAAGAGACCCGGGGGGATGGATAGGTAGAACGCGTGATTCCCCATGGTGCCTCTGGTGACATCCACCTCGTCTACGACGCGCTTGAGCTCAACGTAGGAGGCGGGATCGGAGATGTCGCCCGCGACAAAGCGGATCCCCTCGGATAGCTGCGCCCAGACTTCCTCCCGGAAGGGGGTCCGGGCGTGCTCCCGGACAGCATCTCGGACCTCCTGTGCGAAGTCTTCATCGGCCCATTCACGTCGGGCAAAACCCACCAGCCCAAATCCCGGGGGAAGCAATCCACGATTGGCCAGGTCGTAAATGGCGGGCATGATCTTCTTGCGTGCGAGATCTCCCGTCACCCCGAAGAGAACGAGGCCGCAGGGCCCGGCGACCTTGGGGAGGCGCCGATCTCGTGGGTCACGTAGGGGATTGCTCATGTCAGGCGGGCGTCCTGAAGTGCCGCGGAGACGGAATCGAGAAGCTCCTGCCAGGACACCTCAAACTTCTGAACCCCCTCGTCCTCGAGGTGCTGGCAGACATCGTGGGCTGAGATCCCCAGGCCTTCGAGTGCGTCCCACACAGCCTGGGACGCAACCTGGGTGTTTGACACCGTGTCCCCGGAGAAGCCGCCATCGCGCGCGCAGGCACGAAGCGTGCCCTCGGGCATGGTATTGACGCACCCCTGCACGACCAGTCCCATCACGTACAGGGTCGGCGGAAGCGCGGGATCCTTGACTCCGGTGGAGGCCCACAGGGGTCGCTGTGGCCGAGCTCCGGCAGCTTTCAGCGCGGCCCATCGAGGCTGCGCCAGCGCATCTTGGAAGACTCCCCAGGCGAGACGAGCGCTGGCAAGGCCCGCGCGCGCATGGAGGGCAGCGGCCTCGGGAGTGCCGATCGCATCGAGGCGGGAATCAACAGCGCTGTCCATGCGACTGACGAAGAAGGAGGCCACCGAATCAATGGTTGCCACATCGTGGCCTCGTGCTTGGGCCAGTTCAAGACCCGCGAGCCATGCGTCGATGACCTCCGCGTACCGCTCAATGGAAAAAATCAAGGTGACGTTGACGCTGATGCCGGATCCGATCACCTCGGTGATGGCCGGGAGGCCCTCCTGAGTCGCGGGGATTTTGATGAGGACATTGGGGCGGTCGACCACTCCATGTAGGAGTCGCGCCTGCAGAATCGTCGCATCCGTGTCGCGTGCCAGTCGTGGATCGACCTCGATGGAGACGCGGCCATCAATCCCATAACTTGACTCCCACAACGGCCGGAAGACATCGCACGCGTCGCGCACGTCCGTGGTCGTCAAGGCACGCACGGCCCCATCAACATCACTGCCCGCAGCGGCCAGTTCGCGGAGTTGATCCGCGTAGGCGGAGGTGGACCCGGAGAGAGCCTTGGCAAAGATGGTCGGATTCGTCGTGACGCCCCTGACCTCAGACGCACTGATGAGTGACGCGAGCTCACCCGATGTGATGCGTTGCCGATCGAGGTCATCAAGCCAAATGGATACACCCGCCTGCGTGAGTTCAACGAGCGGCAATGGAGGTGTCATTGTGATCCTTCCTGATCGAGGCAGTGACGCACAGCATCCGCGACGGCAGCGGGTGTTATTCCAAACTCGGTGAGCAGCAGGGAACCATCGGCGCTAGCGCCGAAGTGGTCCACGCCAACGACAGCGCCCATGCTGCCAACCCACCGCCACCATCCCAGCGTTCCGCCGGCCTCAACGGATACCCGCGCCGTCACGCTTGAGGGGAACACCGATTCCTGGTAGGCGCTCGGTTGCTCGGCAAACCACTCCAAGCACGGCGCCGACACCACGCGCGTCGGCACTCCCTCCGCCTCCAGCAGGTCCCGAGCCGAGAGAGCGACCGCAACCTCGGAGCCGGTCGCAATGACAATGGCCCGGGGTGCTGCAGAAGCCTCTGCTAGGACGTAGGCACCCTGGGCGGCGTCCGCGGCCGGACCATGGGTGGACCTGTCAATGACAGGAAGGCCCTGGCGGGACAGAATCATTCCCGTGGGCGTGCCGCGTCTCAGCGCCTCTAGCCACACTGCGGAAGTTTCGTTGCCATCACACGGCCGTACGACGGCGAGCCCGGGAATCCCCCGCAGGGACCACAGGTGTTCGATCGGTTGATGAGTGGGCCCATCTTCGCCGAGGCCGACAGAGTCATGAGTCCACACGTAGACGACAGATGTCTGCATGAGAGCGGCAAGTCTGACGGAGCCGCGCATGTAGTCCGAGAAGACAAGGAACGCTCCGCCGAACGGTCGGGTGAGTCCCTCAAGGGCGATGCCATTGAGGATGGCTCCCATGGCATGTTCTCGAATACCGAAGTGAATGATCCGTCCGTACGGCGATGCATCCCGAGCGCCTGTCCCGGCGGGCAGGAAGGAGAGTCCATCGATGATGGTGGTGTTGTTGGACTCAGCCAGGTCTGCCGAGCCTCCCCAGAACTCGGGCATGACGCCAGCGATGGCATTGATGACGTGGCCCGACGCGGCCCGCGTCGCGATGGACGTGCCCGCTTCGAACTGTGGCAGGGCCTCGGGCAGCCCATCGGGGAGTTCGCGGGCGAGCAGGCGATCGAGGAGACGTGCCTGCTGGGGGTGGCTGTGTCTCCACGCAGTGAATGTGATGTCCCATTCGGCGTGTAGATGGGCACCACGATCGGATACCTGTCGTGCATGCGCGAGTACGGCATCGGACACGTCAAATGATCGGGTGGGATCGAGACCGAGGACGACCTTGGTTGCCGCAACCTCATCAGGTCCGAGCGCAGCACCATGCGCCTTCGCGGTGTTACGTGCGTGGGGAGCGGGCCACGCGATCGTGCTGCGCATAGCGATGAACGTCGGTCGCTCCTGCTGATTCCGCGCAGCGTCAAGGGCCTGTCCCAGGGCGAGAATGTCAATGTCACCGTTGGGTGTCATGCCGACACGGTGGACATTCCAGCCGTAGGCCGCATAGCGAGCCACAACATCCTCGGTGAAGGCAATGTCCGTGTTGCCTTCGATGGAAATGTGATTGTCGTCCCACACAACGGTGAGATTGCCTAGCCGCTGGACACCGGCAAGGGAGGACGCTTCACCCGATAGGCCTTCTTCCAGATCGCCGTCGGACGCGATCACCCATACGCGATGGTCAAAGGGGCTAAAACCCCACTCTGCATCGGGATCTAGCAGACCTCTCTGGTAGCGGGATGCCATGGCCATTCCCACGGCGGTCGCAACGCCCTGTCCGAGTGGGCCCGTAGTTGTCTCCACACCGGGGGTATGGCCGTACTCGGGGTGCCCCGGTGTCAGACTCCCAGCGACGCGGAACTGCTGGAGATCGTCCAGCGACAAGCCGTAGCCGGACAGGTACAACTGGATGTAGAGCGTCAGGCTGGAGTGACCAGCGGACAAGACAAAGCGGTCGCGACCGAGCCAGGTGGGATCGTTGGGATCATGTCTGATGAATCGCTGAAACAAGAGGTAGGCAGCCGGGGCCAGGCTCATGGCCGTGCCGGGGTGCCCATTGCCCGCTTTTTGCACGGCGTCCATCGCTAACCCCCGCACCGCGGCCACGGTGCGTCTGTCGGCGTCATCCCAGGTCAGGTCGCCCATCCCCACGAGCGTGCGGGGTGAGGGCGTGGGGGAATGGTGTTCAGCGTGGGGCGATTCAGGGGTCGTAGTCACCGTGCCAGCCTAGCGAGGTGACGGGCGCGAGCGGACCACACGGTTAGACTGCCGCTGTCCGTTCCACAAGGTTTCGGTTGCCGGCCATGAAGGGGAGATATGAGCCAGGTTGAGCGCCCGCTCCCCGGCCCCGTCGCCCCCAGGAGGGGATGGCGCGTCGTCTCGGACTACGTGGCCATCACCAAGCCCCGGATCATCGAGTTGCTCATCGTGACGGCGATACCCACCATGATTTTGGCGGCGCGCGGGTGGCCGGATCTGCAGGTGGCTCTGGCGGTGCTGGTCGGAGGTGCGCTCGCTGCCGCAGGCGCCAATACCTACAACAGCGTCTACGACCGCGATATCGATGCCCTGATGGCCCGCACGCATCATCGCCCCGTCGCCAGCGGAGCCATTTCAGCTCGAGCCGGTGTGATCTGGGCGTCGCTACTGTCGCTCTCGAGCGTCGCCGTGCTGTGGATTTTTGCGAATGCGCTCTCCGCGGCGCTCGCGGTGGCTGCGATTGTCTTCTACGCGGTTGGCTACACAATCCTGCTCAAGCGTCGGA
>FLOH01001407.1_pt1 | contig 37756 bp, 73 predicted proteins | sample 756751 | NCBI WGS metagenome assembly FLOH01 (sample SAMEA4026879, study PRJEB14308) | marine metagenome | biome: coastal water; material: water | depth 74 m
AATATTAGACCTTTTATTACTAATACTCTTCATAAACTCAGCCATACTACTAGGGTCATAACCCTTATCCCTCATTTCAGTCAACACTTTTCGTTCTTCAGCCGTCACTAGCTCTTCCAATTTCTTCACCCCTGAATCATTTACTATTTCGAACTTTGTCACCATAGAATTCCACCTCATATTTTTTAATTAACATTTCATAGAAAGACAAATCCCAATAATTATCTTTTAAAGACTTAACATGATTATAGAATGCTTCCTCATAAGGATTACTATGACCATTATAACGAACTTTTTGCTGAGAAAACATTAAATTATAATCTTTTAAAAGAGAATCACGAATATAAAAAGGCAGACTCCTGCGTATTCCTATAAGCCTATAAAAAAGGTTTTGAGCTAATAAATTAGCCACCAAGTTTTCCAACAACTAAACGCCACCTCCAAAGTATATTTAAATTACTGTGTACTCGTGCTCGTCATCAAAACTATATCTAATCTGATAAAACAACTGGTCCCTAATAGTATAATCTTTACGCCATATAAAACTCTGGTCAACATCCCTAAAAGTAGTCTCAATAGGAACCCAATCATTAACACCACTCTTAACCCATCCAAGCATAGCATGTCCTCCACCACTCCAAAGGTCAACTATGAATCCTCTAAGCCTCCAAGTTTCTTCTGAAAAATAATCTTTTAACAAGAAATATAAACAACTATATCTTAGAATCATACTATCATCACAATCATAACTTTTACCACCAGCTTTAAGCTTCTCAATAGTAGTCTTCGCAAGAGCCCAGTATTCTCGCTTACCATAAAGCTCAGTATCAAAAGCATAATAATTCTTAGTTGGATACTTAGATGATAAAAAAGTGTTGAACTTATAAACGAGCTCATCAGCATCTCTAAAATCATCCTCTAAGAACTTTAAATCATCAACTATGAATGCTCTAATAATAGCTTCATCCTTTAAACTTTCTTTGAATATAGTATGGACTTCTTTTCTACCACTACCATAATCATAAAAGGTTTTCACAGGCAAAACATTTTTGAACAACCAATCTTTATAATTACCAATACTAAAATGTTTATCAGAACTAATTACAGGTGTTTTAAGGGATTCTAATTCTTCTAAGGCTTTATCTAGGTTTGATTGGAGAACTAAGCTCTCAACTATTAAATGCTCGTTCTCAAGTTCTAAATCACTAATCTCATATAACAAATCATTATTATCACTTGTTTGAACTCTCTTATACCAGTTTTTATACCAATCAGCAATCATAAAACATACACCAAAGTCTGAACATTAGTAACATTTGCAGTATCACTTGCTCCATCTGTTATGCTCTTACTAAATACTTTTAATTGTAAACCATTCGCTTTTTCTCCAGCAGTAGGAGTATGAATATATTTTATTGTATTTGTAACACTTGTTTCTCCTGCTTCCCCTGCATTTGAACCACTTCTACAAGCACTTACAACTGTATAAGCCAATATATCACCATACGCTCCACCAGTTTCTTTACTCTGAATTTTAATGCTTGCATTAGGAGTTGTTCCCGTGATTGATGTTGTAACTGCCGCATAAGTAATTTCTATTACAACATAATTTGTTGGCAAAGGAGTGGTTATTGCAGTTAATTCCACACTCTGCTCATCTGTTCCACTACCACCACTTTTAGTGCTATTAAAACCGGTACCAGTATAAATCTGAAAAGGCAAAGCCAAAGCATTAAAATTAGCCATCACAAGAGTCGCATCAGGCAAAGAACCATTCGTAATATTAGTATAAGCAGTCATTTTCAATTCCTCCGAACCAATCGGTCCACATATTTAAAAATAAATCTATCAGTTGAACTCTTAGACTTAGAAGGAAACTTTGAAATCCCATAAGTCAAAATCGAAGCATCTGTATTTTGTTCCAAACTACCAGTCAATGGATAACCATTACCCTTCTCAGCAGTAACAGTATACTGATAAGTAACATTAAAAGTTGAACCATCAATATTAGGATAACCACTATCAAGAGCTAAAAGAGTATCACTCAAACTCCAAGTACGAAGCAAATCATAAACCACATCCCCTGCAACAAACGTATCAGTAGCATTATTAGTAGAAATCTTCAAATAAAAATAATCAATTGGAGAACCAACAGACCCAGACTCAGTACCACTATTAACAACTGTATTAGTAGAAACCCAATTCCAACCAACACTAAAATAAGAACTAGCAAAACCAAACCAATAATAATTACCACTATCACTACCAAAACGAACCTGCAAAGCACCAGCCGATAACTTAGCCAAAGCAGCAGCATCCTTAATATAAAGCCAAAAACCCCAATACTTAGAACCATCAATCACAGTACCAGCAACCGATAAATCACTAATAACCCAAATCTTATCGACATTAGTATCATTAGCAATCAAATTCTGAGCAGTAACATCAGTATTACCACCACCCTCCTTGAAAACAGATGTGTTATCAGTAGAATTATCACCCCCACTACTACCAGTAAAAGCGTTAGAACCATCATCATTAGTCACACCATCAAGCAAAGGAACAATCTTTGATAAACTAGCAGTACTAGTAGTCACATCAGCCTGAACAACTCCAAAACTATTATTAGTAGGAACAGTAAAAGTTGAAGAACTATTAAAAGCCCTATCAAAAATAATTCCTAAACCCTCATCATTTATTAAACTATTATTAACCATTATTCATTCCTCCAAAATCAAAGTTATACCTGGACTAGTAAAATAACCATCAGCCGATTGAGTACTAGTAATACTTGCAGTACTAGAATTATCCTCAGTTATACGAATCTTAACACCACTAGCAGAACTACTAGCAAACAAAGTCCTAGTATTAACAGTCACAGTCTGCCAAGAACTACCACCATCACCACTAATCTCAACCAATAAACTACCAACAAGAGTTCCAAGCCTAACAGTAAAATAACTATAAGCAACACCTAAAGATAAAAAATCAGTTGTATGACTCTGACCACTAGTAAAACTCAACTGAAAAGAACTAGTATCCCATGTAGCAGTACCAGTACCTTTAAAATCCTCATCATAAAAATACTCTCGATAAATATTATTATTCTGAACAATTAACTCATCAACAGGAGCATTAGTAAAACCACTCTGCCAAATACCACCAGCCTCACCCCAAACATAATCATTACGACTAACACCATCACCAAAACCCAAACCCCAAGCACCATCCATAGACACATCCTGACTCTGAAAAACCATGTATCGTCGCTCAGCAATAATACTCCTAGAAAAATCAACTATCTCAGTTAAAATCTCAAGATTAGTAACCTCTTGTCTCTCAAGCTCACGAATCCTAGCAGATAAATTATTAATCGCAGCATTCAATCGCCAATCCTCATCCCCAACATCAACAATATCATAACCCTCAGGGAAACGATAATTAATCGCTTGAACAGTTAAATCAAGCTCTTGTCCTTGCTGAACATCAACTATATGGATTTTCATAGCCGGTAACAAACCATAACAACCAATAGTGCTCAGAGTAGTACGATTAAAAGGCACACCAATCTTCTCAATAATCTTTGAAGCCCTAAGCTCAGCATCAGCCACAGTACGAATATCATCAAAATAATTTGCTCCTTCCTGCTCACCATAAGAATCAATACTAGCCTGATTAGAAGCAGTCACAGGATTATCAACATCAGTAGTATAAGTCACAGACACATTATCAACTCCAACTCCAGGAGTACTAGCAACAACAAAAATTATTTGTTTCTGGTCCTCATCAACCTTATAATCATACTCCTCACTAGCATTCTCAACCCCTCTAATCTGACGCACACCACCAACATCAACATTAGTATCCTTTGGAACCTTAGACAACTGAAAAGTCACCTCTGAAGCATCACCACTAAACAACTCAGTAACAGTATCCCTTCTAACAGCACCCTTAACCTTAAACTTGTTACGCATATTCTCCTTATCAGTAACCCAATCAGGCATATTAACAACGTTATCACCAACAACCAAGTTAGTGCTATAACTAGTCGTTCCCTCAGGCTCAAACACTACCTCCTCAGTAGAATCATCCCAGTAAAGCTGCCAATTAAGAACCTTAGCCAAAGCCTGTAAACGCTCCAACACAGTATCATCATTACAAATAAACTTCTGCAAAACCAACACCGAACCACTATCAACAACCCTCGCACTCAAACCACCAATAGAAGTAATCAAATCCTCTGCGATAGCACTAATAACCCCTGCCTGAGAATCAATGTTAATATCATAACTCTTAGTCACAAGCTTATAACGAAGCATATACAAAGGATTACGACAAACAGCCGTAACCAAACCACCACTATAATCAAAACTATGAATTATCCCTGTGAACAAACGAAAATCATCCGAATTAGTAAAACCCTTAGAAATAGTTATAGCCGAACCAACATTAAAAGTCTGAACAGTATTAACATCAGTAGGTAAACGAACAATAGCCTTATTATTATCAACATCATCCTTACCCTTTAAAATACTCCAGCCAAGAACATAACTTGAAACATCAGTACCACTAATAGTCGTTTCTTGCTGAAAAACCATTTAACTACTTGGCGAATTAAAAGCAGCCAAAGCACCCCCTTCCTGCATAGTAATAACATACAAAATTCTATTACCAGGAGTAGTCTTAACCCATTGCCAAGTACTAGAAAGAACATTATAAGTAAAACCAAAACTATCAGTAAAAGTAACCCCACTCTGAAGAGAAGAATCAACCCAATCCTCAATATCAGTTATGAAAGCCTTAATACCAGCTTGACCACCACCATAACCCTGACCACTATGACTACCACTAAGAGTAATAGTCCGAGTCTTACCAAACAAATTAATAGTTGTCGTATTAGAAGAACTACCAAGAGGTCTAGGAACAGTAATCAAACGATTATCAACCTGCACAGTCTCCTCAAAAATCACTCCCAAATCAGTAATACCACTAATAGATGCAGTCATACAACTTCACCTCTAATTTGGATTAACATTATTATTCGAATCATTAATAGAACCTCCAGGATTAAAACTATCACTAAACAACAACACACTAGCACTAGGAGATAAAACACCAATCTCAGACCTAGAACGACCACCCTGACTAGCAAGACCAAAATTAGCAAAAGCAGAACTAATCTGAGAAGAACTAAAACCACCACCACTAGTAACACCACTCATACCACCACTAATAAGAGAACGACCAGCAAAACTACCACCCCTATTATTAGCAGCTAAAGTATCAAGAACCATTTGCAACTCATCATTAATACTATTCTGTTTCTGAACACTAATCCTTATACTATCAACAAAAGTCTCAAACTCATTATTAACTTTAGAAATAGTCTCAGTACCCTTATTCAAACCCTGATTTTGAGCCTCAACAGAATCAACAGTCACACCCAAAGAATCAGCCACCGATTGAGCCTCTTCAACACTAGTAGCAATCGGACCAGCAATATCTCCCTCCTGCAAACGCTTAGTACCAGCATAAAGAATCTGAGCAGAAGCAGCCATAGCAGCAGCACCTGCAAAAGCTCCTCCAGTAGCAAGAGTTGCACCACCAAGACCCCCACCAGCAGCAGCCCCACCACCAATTAACCCAAGCTTAGTAAGTAACTGACCAATTTTACCACCAACATCCTCAGATAATAATAACTTGTTAATACCAATTAACTTAGCCAATAAACGATTAGTACGATGAGTAGAACCCTCATTATCAGTATTACCACCACTAAAACCAGACGTATCAACCACTAAACGAGCACTAATAGGAGCAACCATTTAAACACTTCCTCCTTCAGCCTTCCACTTAGCCAAATCAGTTTTCACCTGAGACTTCATATCCTCAATCTTACGAATATCCTCAGCACTAAAATCACCCTTAGCACCCTCAACTTTAACAATACCATTCTTAATCAACAAATCCCTGACAGCATCACGAAGAATATTACCATCATCAACACTTAAAGAATCGATTTGCTTCTTAGACAAACGAGTCAACTCATAATCCATTAACTGAAAAAATAAAGGCTCATTCAACAAATCACCAGCAATACAAGACTTTACACGAACCTTATTAACCAAACCATTAGTCAAAGGTCTAAGATAAACAACTCCAGAACTAAGAACAACCGATTGACCTTTAAACAAAACCTTCTTATTCAACAATCCAATCAACCAATCCTTAATCAACTTACAGTCCACCACTTAATAAAAGCATTATCCTTAGCACTCTTAGCAACACCACTAACACTATAAATCACTAACCCCTGACCAAGATTAACAGCCTTACCAATACTAGTAATACTAGCCTGGTCAAACCATATAGTCGCATTACGATTAGTAGAACTACTACCCTCAGATAAAGCAATCTCAAACTCGATATCAGCAGTAGGACTAGCAGACGAAACACCATCAACAGGAGTATTAGCCTGACCATAAAAATTATCTCTCAAACTACTATTAACACTAGCAGTACTCTTAATAACCAAACTCCAAGAATAATCTCTAGGACCAGTCAAAGGCTGAGAAATAAAACGACTACCAGCATCACGCTCAATAACCAAGTTATTAGTATAACCAACACTAAAAGATTGAATACCAGTCAAAGCAGAAGGACCAGAACCAAAACTCCAAGTACCCTGATACATCATCCAAGGATTAGTAGTGACAGGAGTATAAGCAGTACCAGTAGTAGAACTAACAACGTGTCGAGCAACAAAATCACCACTAGCAGACACAGGCTCACCAATAGAACCACTTAAACTAAAAGAATTACCCACACAACCAATATAAGTATCAACATCATCAGTTGAACCCTCAAGATGATTAACCTCTAAACTAAAAACCTGCAAACCAGCCGAACTAGACAAACTAACATCATCAACCTCATTCAACTTATAAGGACTACCAGCATTACCAGCACCATCCTGAAAACCAACCCAATGCTTCAAAAAAGCAAAATCATGAACATGCCAAGACAAACTACCACCACAAGTATAAGGACCATAAAGAGTGTTAGACACATCTCGACCATCACCAATACCTCTCTCCAACACCAAACCATTCTCATTAATAGGAGTGAAACCTTGAACCTTACCAATCTCAGAAGTAGTAGCAGCCTCAGTAGCATAAGCACTAGTCTGACCACCATACTGTATTTTAACAAATAAATCTGTACCCATCTTATTTTACCTCGCAAAAATCCTTTTTATCCTTAAAAGACAAAAACTCCTTCTTAGAAACAGCAAAGACATCCCCTTTATGAACCAAGAACTCTTTACGACCAAGAAAAACCTTTCGCTCCTCTAAACCATTATATTTTAATTTATAACCTTTCATATTCATTCACCTATATTAAATCCATCCAAACCAATAGTAACAATTCTATGAAACAAATTATTAGACTCATCATAAGGAATAAAAATATTATTAATGATATTAGGTCTAAAAAGAACCCCTTTCAAACCATTACGCCAATTAGTCCTGAATTGCTTAACAACATCACGAGCCAAATACTGAGCAACATCAGCACCACTCTTAGACACACCACCGATAGTGCAGAACTGGTCCTTATAAGCTAAAACATCAATTTGAATAGTAACAGTCCCAAGCATATCATCCTCAGGATAACCAATGACACTAGAACTCTCATTAATAATAGAAACAACCATTCGAGGATAACTAGTCTTAGACAAATCATCACGAGGACTATCAGTATAAATCCAATTACTACCTTTTTCAAAACTAACAACAACATTATTAGTTCCAGTAGCCGGAGCACTAACAAAAGTTATCTTTTTAGAATCCAAATCAATATCATAATCAAGATAAGGAACCATGACCGAACCACCAACAGTAACACTATTAATAGCCACAGGCTGAAGAGTCAAAGTAAAAACCTTAGTGCCACCATCACCATTAAAATTCTGAGAATCAGTTGTTTGACGATTAGACAAACCAACCCTTGTAACCTCTTCAACATAACTTCTAAGAAAATTCATTACAATTTCATCAGGTTCTGAAAGATTAGCCATTTATAATTTCCTCTTGGATTAGTACAAAATGTTCTCTTGAACAATAATTTATTAATTATAAACTATTTAAATAATATTAAATTCCACTAGCAAAAGCCTGTTTCACAAGCCGATTCATAATAGACTCATTATACAAAACTCTCCTGACAGGAGCAAAAGGAACCATCCCTTTCTTCAAAGCCTTACGAATAGAAGGTGGTAAATCCTTTTTCTTCAAACTCTTAGCACCCTTAGCCTTCAAAGGAAACTTCCCATCTAAACCAGTAAAAAAAGCATAAGTACCAAACTCCAAATAAGTAGAATAATCAACCCCACTCTCAACAGTTAAACCATCTGAGTCAACACTTGAGAACCAACGCTGCAAATAACTACCAGCACCAACATCATCCCCAACCAAATCCATAATCCTAATCTGCTTCTTAACCTCATTAATAATTAACTCCCCCAACAAAGTAATATTATTAGTCACATCAACAGAGTAATCCTGACCCTTAAAAGACAACTGAATAGTAATAGCCAAGATTATGCCTCCGGTTTACGAACAGCAATCCAAGCCTGATAAATAATAGAACCACTACCAGCACCATCATTAATAGTTTCGCCTTCAACCTGAGCAGTCAACTTCCAAGTAACACCATCAACAGTAATCTCATCATTAGGATAGATACTGGTAGTGGAGAGGGTGTAAAAAAGACCATTACCTTGCTGAGCCAAACCCAACTCGATATATGGTTTAAGAATCTTAACACTAAACTGTAAATCACCACTAATATTACTAGTAGAACTAGTAGACTGAGCAGACAAACGACCACGCTGATTAAGAGTTGGACTCTGAGAATAACTAGTTAAAACAAAATCATCCCTCCCAAGCAAATCAAACAAATCCTTAGTCTTAAGCCTTAAAAGGTCCACGTTAGACTGACCTTTCCTAGTAGTAACCATTTATATCACCGATATATCCATCTTAGTACCAACATCTCCCAAGATGCTTTTAATTCTCTCCTCAAACTGTCGAACAACCTCACGAACATTAACATAAACTTCTCCAATAGAAATACTCTCACGACCAAGAGTATAACCAGTCGCATCATCATAAGAACCACCAGTAATATTAGCATAAACCCTTAAACCAGCAAACAAAGAAGCCAATTCAGCAACCTCATCAGGAACACTACTATAACCATGCTTATAATCAACCCTTACAATCTGATTACCATTAGGCAAACGACTATTAGTAAAAGACAACCGACCATCAACATTCCAACTAATAGTCTGAAGAGGAATATTCCGGTCAACCATGAAATCCTGACCAACATATAAAGCATTCAGCTTAGCCTCAGTAGTATAAACAGCATTAGCCTTTATCCTAATAAAATACTTACTAGTACCACTATCAACAGATGTCTTAGACCAACTAGCCAAAGGACTCCAAGTAAGCTTACCATCAGCCTCAAAATTTAATACTCCAGATTCACTCTCAGTAACAGAAAAACTAGTCCAACTACTACCATCCCAATACTCAGCAGTATTAGTACCACTAGTAACACCAACTGTAAACAAAACAGTATTTAAACTATGAAACTGATTACTAGCACCAACATAAAGATAATCATTAGCAGCAGTCACAGTAGCGAAAGGCTGAAAAGCAGTCCCACCAGGACTATTAGCCTCAGCAGTAACATCAGTATAAGTACCAGCCACAGAACTATATCTTTCAACCTGACCAAGACCAACTCCCTGATTCAAAAAATATACTCCCTGCAAACTATTAACTCCCTTATACTTTAACTGTAACTTATCAGGCTCATCATAATCATTATAACGAACATAAGGTTCATCAGTAGTTGGATAAGTAAAAGACTTACGAGCATCAAAGAACTCTGTCTCACTCTTATAAGAACCCCAATAATTACCTGTTTTAGCATCAACTTCTTCTTCAGCAGCAGGTAAATAACTCTCAATATAAGTATTGCTCATCTTAGGACTATGAATATAATCAGCCCATAAAATATTAGTCGCAAGAACAGTAACACCAGTAGCAGTCAAAACAATTGTTCCACCATCCTTATCAATAGTATAATGAGTACCCTCATCTAAACTAGTAAAATCATTATCAGAAGTGGAAGCACTATATTTAAGAATATAACTACCAGCAACCACATTACCATTATCCAAATCAAAATTAACATTAGAACTATCACCAGTACCAACATTCTCATTCTTAACCTCAACACCAATACCAGTAACCCTTGCAACCTGCAAAGAACTAGTATAACCAATAGTTGAACCAGAAACAGTCAAATCCTGAGTCTGATAATCAAGCGTAATAACCTCTGAATCCCACACCTTAGCCAAAAAAGTAATAGTATTACTACTAAAACTAAACTTTGAAGCCAGTTGAAAAACAGCCCCATCAACCACCACCAACATCCCAGGAGTGATTGCTCTCTGATTAGACAAAACATAAGTACGATTAGCAGCCCCATCAGAACCTGAAAGGTCTGAACCAGCTATAACCTCGTGTTTCCAAGTAGTAGTCATTGTAAATCCTCCTTTAATAATTCTTTAATCTCCTTTACATCCTCAGATATATAATCAAGCTTAACATCAATAGCACTAGAAGAAGACTCTAAAGAACGAACACGACCTTTAACAGTCTCAACACTATTAAGAATGCTAGGAATTATCTCTTTAACCTCAGAAATCTTCTGATTACTCATACCATAACTAATACTAGCACTAGCAACCATACCAATAATCACCAATAACAAACTAATAACAGTAAAAGTATGCTTACCAATATTAAAACCACCATTACCATCACTCTTAAGATAGTGTTTCTTGCTCATATACAAACACCCCCTTCCTTATCAACCTTCTCTAAATCCTTAGCCGATAAAGGTTTATTACTAGCAAATCTTAAACACTTATTACCAACATTAACTGTGAACAACTTATCATCACTATCATCCAATATAAGCATAGGAACAACTTGCCCATCAACAATTATATCCATAGCCAAAACAGGCAGTTTAGCAGCCAAAGAATCATTAATCACAGGCTCAACCGGAACATTATCCTGAGAAATCAACTGCCAACCACTTTTACAAATCTTATTACCAAGAATAACATCCTCAGCACCAGGCAAACTAGCATTCAAACACTTACCATACTCAGAGCTATACTTAGAAAAACCCTGACAACTATAAATCTGTTCTGGACGCTCATCACAAAAATAATATTGATAACTAGCAAAATCAAAGTTTGAAACACTAAAACCAAGACCAACCAGTACAACTGCTAATAAACTAATATTTATAATATTTTGAGTTTCTACCATTAGGAAATCACCGCACAATTATTTTGAATACTAACACCACAACCACTACCAATAGACAAGATACAACTAACAAGCCCACCACCTCCTTCACCTGGCTGAGCAGACAATAAATATGATTGAGAGCCACCAATAGCTGTGCCTGTAACATTATAAACTATATCAATAAAACTTATAGACGCAGGCTCAAAAATACTCAACTCATCAACTAATCCTCGAGAAAAATTATACTGACTAGAATTACAACCAACAGCACCAACATCTGCATCAATAGAAAAACCAGAAAAATTACCATCAACAGAAACATTTACCCCCTCAAGATTAGAAGTAAAATTATTATAGATACAAACAGATAAATTAGCATACTGAGAAGTATTAGTACTACTAATAGTATTAGTAAACATAAACACCGGAACAGACGCATGAGTCTTAGGAACAACGCCAGTACAAGTAGAATTATCTGCTGGACAACCACCCAAACCATTATTGTAAACCTGCTCAATCTCAGACTCATTTAAAAATCGGTTATAAGTTATCCACTCATCAATCATACCTTTAAAAAAATTACCATGATTAATACTGCCAATAGTAAAAGTATTCCAACCAATAGCAGTTGTACCAGTACCGGTAGTAGAATTAGCCAATGCACCATTAACATAAACCGATATTGCTCTCGCACCAGCAGTAGTATATAAAACACAATAATGCTGCCATTCTTTAGGAGTATGAGACACCTCATTTATTGGATTCTGATTCCATATCTCAAACTGGAGCCTATCAAGAGTAACATTTCTAACCCTAGCAGTATTAGCCGAACTAGGAGCAGTATCAAACAAACCTTCTGCATTGCCAGAAATATTCACCCACATACAAAAAGTCCAAGCAGTACCCATAGTAAAAGAAGCTCTTCTAAATTCATCATTTGAACCATCAAGATAATAACAACCATCCTTAATACAACCCTGAGCATAAGTTCTATGAGCAGGACTACCATAAGCAGTTAAAGTATAACTACTAGCATTATCCTCTGTACCAACATCCATACTCCAATAAGACTTAGCATCAGAAATATTAATAGTCGCACTAGCAAAACTACTGATAACTAATAAAAAAAATAAGTATAAAAATAATTTATTCATCTAACAAGTCACCCCAGACAAATTATTAGCAATAACCAAACTAGTACCATTCTGAAAAATACACATATTAGCAGACTGATTAATAACAAACACCGGACTAGTAACAGACACCGAAGAACTAAAATTACCATTAACAGACAACTTAGCATCAGGACTACTAGTACCAACACCCACATCACCAGACAAACCATCAACAACGACAGCCTTAGTAACATCAGTACCATGACCAAACCAAGTATCACCATAAGAACCAGAACCACCATCATTCTCATCATAACCATAAAAAGCAACGTAATCAGACGAATCCTGAACATTAACAGTTCCTCTCCAACCATCATCGTTACCACCAAAAAACTTAGCCACAATACCATCAGCCGCATTAGCAACAGATAAACGAACATTATTAACCGGAGACAAACCAATACCCACATTACCATTACTATCAATCTTCATACGCTGAGAACCACTAGCAGTAGTAGAAGTTGCACCAGTATAAAAAATTAAACTAGTAACAGCATTCATAGTAGCCGTTCCACCACCAATACGAAGATTATTCTGACCACTAATACTATCAACATAAAAAATACCTAATGGCTCCTCACTATTAGTATAATGCCTAGAACCCATCCGAAACTCTTTACTAGTAGCATCATTAACATTATCACCAACCAACATAGTAATAGCTCCATCAGAACCAACTAAATCAAACTTATAAGCAGGACTACTAGTACCAATACCAACCTTACCATCTTCTTGAACTCTAAATAATTCAGTTGCAGTATTATCCTTTGAAACTACGAATATTCTATCAGTAGAGCTCCCATCAGTATCAATATCAAATCTTATACCACCATTACTTGTTATCCATTCATTTGAAGGAGAACTAAAATGTAGTTTCCCAGCCACATCCAACTTCTGAGCAGGATTAGTCGTTCCAATACCAACATTACCAGCCAAGAAATAAGAACTATCACTACCAATACCATCAAGATGAATAGCCACCGAACCAGACAAATTCTGAATATCAACACTACCATTAATAGTAGGTGCACCAACACTAGTAATATTCACATTACCCAAAAATAATGAATCACCATTAACAGTTAAATTCTGAACCCCAAGCAAATTATGATTATTAAGGTCAAGAGTTCCAACGATGCTGACATTTCCTCCAACATTTAAGTCACCAGTAATATTATCTCCTGAAAGCAAAACATAAGTACCATCATTAATAATCTCTCCAGCACTAATATTAGCTGGAGAATCCAAAGAATCCCAGAAGGAAGAACTATTAACATTTAAAACCGACTGGTTAGACTCATTATCCCAGTAAATAGAACTATTAACATTAAGATTACCTTCCTCACTAACATTCAATTTATCAGACTTCAAACCATTAATTTCACCAACCAAACTATTATTAATATTAATAATAGAATTATTCTGGCTCAATTGCTGAACATCAATCTCACTAGCACTATAAACCTCACTCTTATTATAAACCTGAGACTTATTATAAAAAACCTCGTCCAACTCAGAACGATTATAAGAATCATTAACACTATAAACCTCACTCTTATTATAAACCTGAGCCTTAGTATAACTAATAACCTCAACAAACCCCTGCAACCAAGAATTAATAATCGACAAAACACCACCAACACTACTCAACTGAGTAACATTAACAGAACTAGCAGCAACCCAATAAACAGAGCTATTAACATTAAAAGTTGAAGAATTAACATTACTAGCATTAATACTAGTCAACTGACTACCATTACCAACGAATAAACTAGCATTAACAACACCACTAAAATCAGCACTTAAACCATTAGAAATATTATAATAATTCTTCAAATCAATATTATCATGAGGATTAAACTGAGCAGACACAGAACTAATAAAAACTAAGAAAACAATTAAAAAAACTTTGTTATTAATCATGATAAAACACTCAAACTAATTATTTTTCTTACGACCAGGACTCTTCTTCTTAGGATTATTAGAGTAATTACGCTTACCATCATCCAACAAGTCACCAACAACCTCTTTAATACGAGCAGAAAACTTTTCCTTAACAACAGGCACTTCTACCACTTCAACTTTAGAAAGTCTACAATCACCAGTATAACCCTCCAGGTTAGGAAACTCGAAAGACTCGCCAGGAACCAAAGTAACAATTAATCCACCAGGCAACTTCTTACTAACACTCTTATCCGAAATATTTTTCATTAACATATTATAACCTCCACTATACAGGATACTTACCAATCATAACCAACCCATTCTTCTCAACAAAAAACACGTGGTCATTAGCATCAGGTTTAAGCAAATCTAAAGCAGCAACAAAACGAGCTTCGTTATTAGCCACACTATCACCAGAACTAATCTGGAAACTTTCTACAATAGCAGTCATCTTTTATTCCTCCAAAAACTATTTTTCTTTATGATTTTTAATGAATATGATATACAAAAAAAATTGAAAAAAAAATAAAAAAAATTACAACTAGTTACCTAGCTGTCCAAACAATACAACAGTTATCTTCTTATCAGTCATACCAGCTGCATTAATAGTAACAGATTGAGCTCCACTAGTAACAACATTCACTTCACCATCGTTATCCTCATTACAAGTAGCGATAGCATGTGTTACCTTAGCGAAATTCTTAGAAACATAAGTTTCACCATCTGTAACTGTAAGCTGTACAACCTCAATACCAGGTATATGTAGGTCCAAAGTGTTAGTAACAGTAGCTGCTGTCATCTATAACACCTCTAAAATCCCCATATACTAAGGTTATGGATTCCTGTTGAAATACTACCAAGAGTAATTATTCCTGTTCCTGGAACCCAAGTAGCTGTTTTATCAGCTCCTAAATCATCCTGAAGTAATGTATTCAAGATAGTATTGATTGCAGCTCCTCTACCATCAGCGACATCACTATTCAAATCAATAGTGAAACCTGTAGCAGCAGCAGAAGTTGTTTGTATTATGATGTGTTTTAAATCACCATAAACACCAATTTTCCTAAATGTTTCAGTTACGGCTGTCATTTTATTTTTTCCTCCAATTAATCGATTGTAGTCATCTGTGTACAAGCAGCTTCATGAGTAACAACTAATGTTAAATACTCTTTAAGCAGGTAAACAGCTGAATCATTCTCACTTGCTTTTTCTTCGTAAGTAAGGTCTTGTAATACTGCCATGAAAACATATCTCATATCTAAGAATAATATTCTCTTAACATTTGAACCAGTAGGCATAAACTTGTCTCTGATAAACAACACACCATCAAACTCGAAAGCATCAGGGATACCGAAACCAAGAGCAGACATTGAAGGATTACTTACTTGTCTCTGTAAATCAAGAAATAAACCTTTAATATAGTTATGAGTTGTAGCATCAGTAACAGCCACACTAACCTGACCATTGTTGTTATAACTAGTAGCAAACTCAGCTCTAATACCAGCAAGAGTAGGCAAACCACTAACAGCAGTTGTATTTGTTGCTATGCTTATGATTAAACCATTAGGTTCCTCAGGATTAGTACTAGCATCACCATTGATTATCATGTCTTCTTCTGCTTCCATTATAGAAACACTTTTAACACTTAAATCAAGCTGACTAGCATCTATGAATCCTCTCATACCAGCACTAGCAGGTCCAGACACTCTTCCTTTAGCATATAAATACTTAACAGGAACAGAGACTCTATCATAAGTATCTTCCTGGTCAGCGATTGCTTCAAGCTCTAAAGCCCAAACAGCCCCACCTTTTGCTGTTAAAGGGATATAATCATATGTTAATCCTCTAATAGCTCTTCTAGGAATCATACTTCTCAAAGGAGTTTCCCTTATTGTTCTATCAACGATAGAAGGGTCTACGAAAACAGGAATCAAAGCTGTTCCAGCAGTACCAGCTCCACCTGTTTGAGTATTAATACTTCCACCAGGAGCAACTTTATTCTTTGCATTCCAAGCAAGACTAATAGTCTCCATCTTGTTATTCTTTGTCCAAGGATTGTAATACTCAGCACTCTTTGCCCCATACTCATCGGTCTGAAGTGTTAACGCACCAGCAAATCCTTCATCAAATGCTTTTGTTTCGTCCACATTAAATGGCACATCTCTAAATTTTAACATTTTCTTTTTCCTCCAATTATACCTTTCTTATCAATGGAACTTTTCCAGACTTAATAGCATCAATCTCAGACTGTTTAATCTGAGCTTCAGATAACTCTTCAATCTGTGGTTCAGATATAGCCTTGTTTAAAGGCATAGCCTTTAGCTCTTCAAGTTCTTTCTTAGTAGCTTCCAACTCTGAAGTCACCTTTTCCAATGAAACACTATATTCTTTACTAGCAGCCTCAACTGCTTCTTTAATCATAGTTAACTCTTTATTTAAAACTTCAACATCAGAATCAACCATACTCTTTTCTTCCTCAACAACCTCAGCAACCGGTTCAGCAACCTCAACTGGTTCAGGAACAACATTTACTTCTTCTTCAGCCATTTTTTTGACCTCCATATTTTTTTGATAACTCTTAGCAACAGCTAATGCGTGAGCATGTCTATTACTAGGAATAGCAACAAAACTAGCCTCAACTAGCTCTAAATCAGTGAAAACAGTTCTGGACTTACCCATTATATCCCTGTGTTCTTTATTCTTAACAATCGCACCGATAGAAACACCCATCTTAGCACCTTCTTTAAGCATACCCTCAATAATCATAGCATTAGGATTACTCTTAAAGAATCTAGGCTCAGCCAATAAAGTAGTATGACCATCAACTACTTCAACCCTTCGATTAACCCACTCACCAACCTGATTAAGAATCTTATTCTCATGGTCCATTAAAGCAGCCAAAAAAGTTTCATCATCCCTAATCTTAAGCATAGCTTCCTTACCAACCACGTCACCATCACGGTCAACGCTATCATCACTTAAAACAGCCAAGAAACCACTATTATTACTCTTAATAATAGGAGCCCATAATTCAAGTCTTGAATCATCAAAACTTCCTTTCTCAATAATCTTTTCATCCATTGTAATTAACACCTTATGTTTTTATCTATTTAAATAATATTAAAAAAAAAAATTAGTTCTTAGCATCACTAACCTTACCAAGCCTAGCCTCAACCACGCAACGACAATTAACATGGAAAGGAGGACCAGCCTGAGCCTTACCAGTCACATCATCAATGAATAAATCATCAACCGGAATGCCTTTATCAAAATACTTATTATGCAAACGTTTACAAATATCACTAGTCTTATCATCCATTACTGAAGCATAAGCCTTACGAGGAATCTTAGCAGTCTTATAACCATCAAGCTTACCACTATTAATAATCCTAGTAGTCTCAGTCCGAGCTATACGGTCAGCACCACTCTTAGTAGTAGCAAATATTTTCCTAACATTATCACTCATCTCAGAAATACTCTTCTTATGAGCTAAATCACTCTGAATCTGATTCAAAATCTCAACCTGAGCCTTCTTAGTAGCACCCCTTATACCAGGCCAAGAAAAACCATTAATAGTATAACCATTTAACTGTTGCTGTTCTAAAAGATTAATAGCTTTATCCATTGACTCAGTAAAACCAATCTGAATATCCACCTCTGACTCAGCACCCTCAACACCCTTCAAATAATCCTTTTTAATAATCTTACGCAACTGCTTCATAAAAGGCAAAGTATTCAAGCTATTGCTTAAACCACTCAAGAACTCACCAAAAGTTTTCTCAAAATAATCCTTTTGAACCTCATCCCCTAACTTCTTAACAGCCTTCAAAACCTTTGATTCAATCTTATCAAGTGTCTCCAATAAAAACTCATCATAATCCTCACTCTCACTAATAACATCTGCTCCAGCCTCAACCAATTCTTTAGATAAAATTTTCGCCTGAGTCTCATCCTCCTCATCAGTTGTCACAGCTGGTTTAGCAACCCCAGACTCATCATCAACCATTGGCTGACCTAAACTCTTATTTGGAGGAACATCCCCCCACTCAACCTCAGCTCTACCCCTATACTTTCGATACTCATTAATAGTCTGAGTACCAACCTCAATCTCCTTCATAGAATTATCAAAACTAACCTTCTCCTCAACATGGTCAACAGGATTAAACTTAAACTTAATCTTAGGATTCTCCTGCTGCAAAATCTCCGGAATCAAAAAACTATTAATAGGATTCTGCAAAGCCTTCAAATAAGGTTTAATAGCATTCTTAACAGTAACCCTCTCCTGACCAGCCTGATTACCCTGATTAACATTCTCATGGAACCCAGCCTCAACAGGACTAACACCGAACACCCCAAAGACTAAATGAAAATACCACTTCTGACCCTCAAGCCACTCCATATCACGACTACTAGGACTAAGATTAGCAAAATCAACCTTAGTATTCATAAAAGCCAATTTATGAGCCTTACCCTTAATATTCTTCTCCCAATCCTCCTTAAACTTCCTCATAGAATCAGGATTAGCACCCTCCATACCAATAATCCCATCAGGAACAGCATTACTCTTAAAAAACTCCTTGTTCCAACGAGTAGACTGAATCAAAACCTCAAGCACTTGCTGTATAGCCTGAACAGGACTAAAACCATAAAGACTATAACTTCTTTTATTCATCTGAAAATAAATAATCTCATCAGGCTCAAACTTATTAGGATTAGTACGTGGATTCTTAAAACTATACTGAAAATAAGCCTTTAAACGACCCCAAATATCAATTTGCTTCAAAAAACTACTAGCATCACCAACCCTGACCTCTTTAATAGTCCTCTGACCAAAAGGTTTAAGAACAAACTTCTCCTCCTCACCAACAACCTTACCCATGTCATCAATAACCGGTAAAACCTTCTTCTCATAACTATTAACATCAAAAACCTTAGCCCACACACCAGCATCAATCTCGCCCAAATCAGTAATAACAGGATTACAAAGGTCCAAGATATTCTGACCATCACTATTAATCTTATTAAAAAAATCCATGACCTTCTTCTTATCAGACTCATGGTTATCCTCATCCTCCTCATCAACATTAACAAGGTCCCAATCAATAATCATAACCTCTTTCTTAATAGTATTCAAAACCATCTGAACCCAAGGAGACTTAGCAAACTGTCGAACCTCATAAACATTTATTTGTCTAGGTTGACCAAGCTTAGCACTCCAAAACCACTCAGGAAAAACCGGTAGTTTATCAGTTCTAATACCATCAGGGTCTATTAAACTATTATCAGTTGAGAAACCATAAGAATCTAGTTGTTTAATATCCTTCAAGAAAGCCTTAAATGTATCTAAAACACTCATAAGAAATATTATTAGCAGTTAAACTATTTAAATAATATTAAAAAAAAAGTAAAAAAAATTATTTGAAAGGATTATCCAACAAAGAATCCTCAAAGACAAACTGGCTAATAACAGACCAAGCAACAGCCTCAGTTATAACCTTATTAGTAGCCACCTTCTGCTGATACTGACGATACTTCTGAAGATTATTCTGCTCCTCAGATATACCATTATCATATTTATAACTACCAACCACTAAATTGAAAGCTTCATCCTTAATCTCAGAAATTAAATTCTTCAACTTAGACAACTGAGCATCATAAGCCCAATCATAAAACTTCTTCAAACCTTTAAGGTCCTCCTCAAATAAAACCTTATTCTCTTCTTGAACAATTATTCCTTCCTTGGCTTTTTCAATGTTAGACTTATGAGACTCAATGTTTTTTAAACAGTTACCAATACTTGACTCAAGATTAGCAATTGTTTCTAATATCTCCTTTATAGACAAAGGAGTATCAGCAATAGTGTTCTTAATAATTACCTCATTACCAACCTTTTTGAAACTTCGATTAATTCTAGTCATCATACCATCTCCTTGATTTCTTCAACCTTAATAGGCTTCATATACTCAATAGTCTCAACCACTAAACAATCATACTCATAACTCATACCAACATCTACCTTAACCAAATCACCACTAGTATTCCTGACCTCACGAGTCTGCATCTTAGCCTTCTTATTACCATTCTCATCAGTCTTATACCGATGATAAGTAATAGTCCCAACACCATTCCTAGTGCTAAGATTTAAACCACTAATAAACATCTCAGGATTAATAGTAGTCCAAACAGCTGTTTGACCACGCATAACCTTACTACTCTTAGCACGACTTAACTCCAAGATTTCTTTGTATCGCTTCCTCATACGACTAGCAACCGGCCTCATAACATCTAACTTAGCAACATCTTTCAACTGCTGAAGTCTATTAACACCAGGCATTCGTAATTCTCCTTTCTTAGTTCTTTGTTCAACCAATTCTTCACTCATCTTTCATTCCTCCAGTATAACCATAAATAGTTATAACATTACTACCACGCCCAAACTTATTGCTTGGAACTATTCTAATACTAATCTCAGCCCTCCTAGCAATCCGACTCATACAATGATAAACCGATGCTTGACCTAAACCAGTAACCCCTATAATCTGTTTAGCACTAAAAAATTCTCCTTTGTGTTTTTCTAAAAAATTCATCACCTCTTCCTGAGTCATATTACTTCTTTATCCTCCGCCCACACACAGGACAGTAATTACATTCTAAACGAACACCTAATTGACACTTCCAACAAGTCTTCTTAAATAACCATTCAAACATCTTCTTTACCTCTTATCACCAGTAATATACACTACGTACTCAGCCATAATCTTAGTAATATTATTGTATTGAGCCTGAGAAACCCATTCCTCTCGCTGCTCAAATTTAAAAACTTTCAACTCATTATCCAAGTCTTTAAAATCCTCTTCCAGCATAGAAAACTTGTGCTCATTATTAGCCTGAACTATTATAAACACAGTTAACAAAACCAATAATGCAACCATTGTTAAAACAAATAATTTTTCACCCATCTTATTCCTCCCTCATCGGTAAATCCGGTGTATCACTATTATAAGGACAACCAATGAAATTAAACTGACTACTTAGTCTGCTCTTGCATATAACCAATGGATTACGCTCCAATACCTTGCCTACATTACGACCATAAAACTTACAAGCATAAACCCCTTCTTTAAAATATAAGTGCTTACAAGCCTTTAATCGACCTTTAAAGACATAATGACAACACTTACCACAGACAACGGAGACATTTATCTATCACCATCAGCCTCACCTCCACCAGAAGAACAAAGTCCCGTACTGGAATTATTATGACTCAAATTACTGAATCTTCCATCTAGTTTCATATGACAAAATCTACAAACTCTCAAAAGATTTCTAAAATCATTGTTTCGATTATTACCATCTACATGGTGAACTTCAAGCGTCTTTTGTTCGCAACAAACTTCGCATTTTAACAAGAAAGGTTTATATTTAATATACTGTCCTCTTCCATTATTAAATCTTGGATTTTTATCACCCATTTTACCTTCGCTTAACAGTTTATGAAAACATTTAGTTGAACAAGTTTGTTTTATTCTTCTCTTTGCAATGAATTCTTCTCCACACATTTGACAATTGTTTTTCACCATTTTAATATTATAATGTTGCAAGTGTATTTAAATATTATTGCGACACCTTAAGCATTTATCAATCATTTATTAACCCTCTCATACTTAAAAGTCACCGACTGACCATCCAACTCAGCAACCGCTCCTTCCATAACTTTAACCATCACATAATACTTCACATCAGCAAAACCAGGACTAGTATAAAATATGTGCTTCACTTCCTGACCATCATACTCCTTAACCATTGCCTGAGCAAAATTATGACTAAAAATATTGAACAACTCACGATAAGCACTATCATTCAATAAAACCCTCAGCAAAAGCTTTTTAACAAATAAAACCAATTCCACAGTCTTAACATGATAACTCTTCTTAAAAGTCTTAAAACCACCCTTATTCACAAGATAATACTTAGACCACTCAGACACACTCTTATCATAAGCCTTATCAAAAACCTTCAAATTACGATTATAAGACTCAACCGGAATAACAATTTTTTTATCACCAAGAATCTTACGAGCAACCAATATTAAAGGCATCAAAAACTTATACTTAAAAGACAAATGAACCTTATAAAACTCTCTCTTAGCATCACCAAGATTCTCCTGACCATACAAGTTCCAACCAATAACAGTCCTATCACTAAAATCTTTATCAACACCCTTAAGAGTCTTTCTCATCCAATAACCAATAATCTCTTTAATCATAAACCCTCCAATAACTGATAACACATATCACACAAATCATCATCTGAACCATCAATCACACGACCACAATGTTTACAAATCATTTTTCCACCCTCGCAAGAATCTTTCTAATCTCAGGATTATACTCATTACGCAAACTAGTCTCCTTACTAGCCAAACCCTTCTTCAAATCCAAATGGCCCAAACCAACAAATAAAATGAAGAAAACCACGAACAAACAAGTCAAAGCAAAAGGATTAGCCTTTCCCTTCAGCTCAAACAAAATCAATACCAATAAGAACTTATCAAGTAAACTCATAAAAAAACCAATGTGGTCCTGTGTACGACCAAAACATAGCTTAACATAAAAGAAAGCATACCAGAAACCCTTTTTAAAAAAACTTAACTGCACACAATCACCTCAGACAACTTAGCCTTAACAATCTCCTCAGACAAAGGCTTATAAGTAAAATATAAACTCTTAGCCATACCAACACTCATGTCATCAGACAAGAAAGAAACAGACAAAAAGTCCTCATCAATCAAACCAGTATTAATAGAGCAAACACTCTTGACACCCACAGTATAACCAGCGATTATACCAACTAATAAACCAATCACTAAACCCACGAACAACACAACATAAAATATTATATTGAAACCAGTCATTTAATCCTCTTCATAATAAAATCTTTTTTACTCTTAAACTCACTACACTCACGAATAAACTCCTCCTTAACCCTCATAGTAGCCAAACACTTCTTACGCTTCCAAAAAGCACACTCATCACACAAACTATTATCGCTATAACGTAAAAAAACCATTTAAATCAACCCTCCAAATCCTTCAAATCACACATACAACATTGCTCTTTACAACAACAATTCTTCAAACTAAACATATGACAACGAGGACAACTAGTCACTTTCAACCCTCAAACTAAAATTATACTCTTTAAAACCATTAAACCTAAGCTTCTGCTCAACCATTACCTGAGCATCATTAAAACTATCAGCATAAATTATTCCCACCCAATCACCAGTAACCTGAAACTTCATCAATCTTAACCCTCCAAAAAACCAAAATTAAAAGACTTCTCAAAACAAAAATAAGCCCTCATCATCAAACTATCAGCAAAATCAGGACTACGCCCAATATTCTCCTTCATAACATCCTTACCAATAATAGCTAAACTACCATCCTTATCAATATCCTTACGCTTAATCTGCTCCAACTCCTCAATGATAGACTCACGAAAATCAACTGGGATATCCTCATAAAAACCGATAGAATTATTATTCACCAACTCAGAAAGCTTAAAATAACATTGGCTACGAAGATTCTTATAAAAATACTTTGTACTATCCTGATAAACCTTCTCACCATCAACCTCCAATGCACGACTACCACCAACAAAACCCTTACAACCAGGCAAAATATCCACTAACCCCCCACCAACACCATCCTCATCAATAATCACGTTACTGCGAGGAATACGAAACTTATTCTCAAGAACAACAATTTTATCCTTCAAAAAAACTGTGTCACTCTTATCATAAACATACATCCGACGAACAAAAAAACCCTGCCAAACACTCAAAACAGCCTTATCACGACCAAAACGAGCCACATCAACCGATAAATACATTTCAGCAAGCTCATCATACACAAACTGATTAGTAAACAAATCAACAATCTTATCATACTCCATCAAACGAGAAGGGTCATCATCATACTCAAAATTACCATAAAACAATCGCTCCTTAGAAACCTTATCCAACTTCTTAAGATTCTCAATGTAATGAGGAGATATATAAGGATTATCCTGAACCAAAGCAATAATCACCTTACGATAAGACTTTAAAGTACCATTCTTAAAAGGCTTATAAAACTCTGAATAAATAAAATTCTTAGAAGGATTACTAGTAATAAGAATCTTAGGAATCAAATCATAATCATTAAGCTTATAACGCAAACGACTGGTAACAATCTCCTTAGCCTTATTAGAAACCTCCGACGCCTCATCAATATAAGCTCCAGTATACTCAGTACTACCAAGACTATCAAACTCAGGGTCACTAGGATAATGAAACAAATCCTTCAAAAAAATCTCCGAACCATTACCAAAACTAACCACTCCACTCTGACTATTATAAATAAAATCCTTACCAACCCTCAAACCCCAAACCTTACAAACCATAAACAAAGAAAGAAGAGTAGACTGCTTCAAATGCTTCAACTTAGCCCTGCCCATCAACCAACGAGTACCAGCATATTTAACACACATATAAACCAACCAAGAACAACCAAGCCAAGACTTACCACCACCAGCAGCCCCACCATAAAACAACTCATTAGTAACCTTATCAGTAAGAACATTAAAAGCCTGTTGCTGCTTCAAGCTAAAATTAATCTTCACTTCGTTCTTCATCATCAACATTAGTTCCATTATCAACTCTTATAGTAACCTCAGTAGGCTTAGAAAAATAACCACTATGCTCAATCTCCTGCTTCTCAACAAAACCACGACTCTTCATCTTAGTCTTAGCATAAAAAATAGTCATAGCAGTATTACCATCCTTAATACCCTTAATAATACTCGACTCAACAAAATCATACAACTTCTCAATACAAGTATCAACCCTTGCTTTAAAATCAGGATACTTCTCAATCCAATTATAATAAGTACCCCTATCAATATTAATACTTTGACAACTCAAACTAATATTAGAACCATTTAACTCATGAGCTTTAATAAACGCATCCATCTGCTTAGCCCTTTTTGGTTCTCTTTTTGTGTATTTTGTTGATTTTTTCATTTTATATTTTTTTGGCTTTTTTGCCTGTTAGTTCTTCCCACCGTTGTATTATGACCGATGCGTAATGAGTGTCTATTTCCATCATGTAACATTTCCTGTTTAGTTTTTCACAAGCTATTAAAGTTGAACCTGAACCTCCAAAACAATCATATATTATATCTTCTTTATTTGTATTATTTCTAATAGGTACGCTCATACATTCTATTGGTTTTTGAGTACCATGTCCTGTTGCTTTATCTGCTTCATCATGACTTGCACCCATCGCATTCATCCCTGCTATTTCCCATACTGTTTGTTCTCTGCGACTTCCCTGCCAATTATGTGGTTTTCCTTTTTTAACTGCATACCAACAAGGTTCATGTCTCCAATGATAATCTCCTCTACTTAATGCAAAATGTGGCTTAACCCAAATAATTTGTGATATAATTTCATAATTACATTTTTTAATAGATTCCGCTACTTCACTTGCATATTTTCCTGCATGCCATATATATGCGACATTACCGTTGAATAATTCGTAAGCTTCTGACCAGTCTATTCGTTCATCATTCCTTACAGAACCTAAAGCACGAGTTGGATATCTATTACCTAATATACCTTTTTTGTCTGCTTCATCTCTCCATTTAGGGTCATAATTAACTCCGTAAGGAGGGTCTGTTACCATTAATATAGCTATATTATTATCCATTAGTTTATCAACATCTTCTTTATTTGTGCTGTCTCCACACATTAACCTATGACTTCCTAAACTCCAAACGTCACCAAGTTTTACTTCGTACTTAGGTTTTGTTAAAGCCTCAGTAGTGTCAAAATCATCTTCAACAACTTCCCCCTTACCATCCAGGAAAGAAACTAGTTCTTTATTGTCAATACAACATAATTCTTTGAACTCTTCAAAACTTCCCTCGTCAAATATGAATTTGTACTCTTCATCATCCAATTCTTTATCGTGCTCTCCCCGAAGTTTATTCATTACTTGACGTATTATCCTCCTATCAACCTCTTTTAAAGGAATAGCAATGACTGGCACCTTCAGTAATTTTAATTCTTTAGCAGCTTTTAATCTGTGACTACCATCAGCCACCAAATAATCTTTGTTTGTTATTACCGGTATTAAAAAACCATATTTTATTATGTTCTTCTTTAATACTTCAAAACTCTTCTTATCCATCTTATTAGGATTATGACCATCTTCTTGTAACAAACTTGTTTCAACCAACTTAACCTCAGGTATACTTATCATTTAATCTGCCCCCACTCACAATCTTTATTCAAACAACTATAAATCTTAAAACCACTCATACCCTTAAAAAAAGGCACAATACTAATCCAACTAAGATAACCCTTTTTATACCATATACTAAACTGACTAGATGATAACTCTTCACCACATTTCGGACAATAAACGAATCGAACCATTTTATCTTATTATTTGACAGTCAAAAGTTCTATCTGTTCTAACAACAAATTAACCTTATAACCATTCTCAGTTAAAATATAAAATTTACCACGCCTACTAGAATCAACCCTTTGAACTAAACCCATTGATTCTAATTCACGAACCTTCAAACTAACCCATTTAGGCAGTAAAGCAATTTTTTTAGAAATATTAATCTGAGAAATAGGCTGATAAGTGCCTATACATCTTAAAATATTTATTTGTTGTTTTAATAACATTAATCCACCAGAGTAATTCTTTTATAAACCTTAGTATTTAAATAGGTTATTGTTCTCCATTATATACATTGAAAAACTATTTTTTAACCAAACCAGCATAATAACACTCACGACAAAGACCAGTCCCTTTATAATCAAGTCTAATCTGACCTTTACGAATATGAGCACACTTATCAGATTTAAAACCCTGAGCCTTAAAAGACAAGTTTAATTGCTCCAAAATACTAGCCTTATCATCATTAGAAAAACCACTCTGCCAACGAACCTGCAAAGCACCACCATGAGTCCTATAAACAGTAAAAACCTTCAACTTAATCAACCCCCAAAAATTTTTTTAAACTAACAAGGTCCACCCCTGCCTTAACAGGTAAAATCGTTAAACAACTAGGATAAAAACTTTTTTTAGACTCAAAATCATAAATCGACTCTGACTGCAAAACCTCATATACCACCATATTAGAAAAATCTACTATATCAGCTCTGCCACCACTTTTAAACTCCACCTCAGAAGCAAAATCTAACTTGTTCTTACGAAGTAAAAACGCAATGTCAAACTTAGTCTTCTCATGCTCATAAGTATTCTGACTATGAACTTTTAAAACGTTTAACTTTAAAGAATACTTTAAAAGATTATTAAGCTCACCCACTATTCATCACCCAGTTCCTCTATAAAATCAATACAACAAGAACATATATGTTCATACTTCTCATCATGAAAATCACTCTTATCTTTACTAACAAAGACATTATTACAATTATTACAAATCCACCTAATCCCAATCATTCTTTTCACCCATGTTCTTAAATTCTGAAATGTTTTTAACTCTTAAATCAACATAGTCCGCTTCATCAACTTTTGCTTTCTCTACTATTCAGTTATTATAATTGACCCTTTCATTTTTCAACCTCTAATGTTTGTTTCATTATTAATGATACTTCTAATAATGTTCTAGAGCCATCTTTATTTTTTATAAAACTTGACGACAAATCAGCCAATCCAGATTCTAATATTTTGATTGCCTCATCTGATAGTGATATACTTCCCATAACTGATTTAACATTATTATAATGATTATTTAATATTGGAAAAGTTTCGGTCATTTCTTCTCACCTATAAATATTTGTCCTGCATAAGGAAAACCACTAGGAGTCTGCAACATTGTCAAACCTTTCTCTTTTAACTTTTCACACTCCAAAAACTTCTCAACAGCCTTAACATGATAACACTTAGGCTTACCAGGACCAGCCAAGAAAGCACTACAAAACTTATCATCACAACTAAAAAAACCCTGCTCACTCATCAACACACAAACAGAATTATAAAACACACCACCCTTAAACACATCCAAAGAAAAAGATTTTAAAGAAGGATAAACCATACAACTAACCCTTACAACAACCGGTTTACCCCTCCAATCATTCAAATCAACAAACATATTTAATCAACCATCTCATCAGCACTAGTCATACCAATATTAGTAGCCAAACGAAGACAACGATTAATAGCCCTAGTCTCAGCCATACGAGACAAATGAGGTTTAATCATAGAATTAACATTACCCATAGTCGCATCACCATAAGCAGTAAACACCTTACCCTTCAAAACAGCCGTTGATTTAAAAACAGCCATTACAATGTTACCAGCCTCATCATCCTTAGAATGAACTAACTCAGTCTGTAAACTATCCAACCCACAACCATGAGCCACATGCAACAAACCAGCATGAGTAATGAATTCTTTACCCTGAAGAACAACTATGAACTCTGAAGGTATAGAAAGATTACTAACACTTTTAACAGCTTCAACAGGCTTAGAAACAGCTTTAGAAACGTTTTGAACATCCCCCTGACACTTACGACAAAGAGCTTTACCATAATGCTTCAAACTATAAACCTGCACCACCTTATCAATAGGTATACTACAATTACCACAAATTATTTCATCAATGTTTTCTTCAACCATTTTTATTTCCCTCCTTTAATAGTCGCAATACTCCTGAAAGCCTTAAACTCGTTTAATAAACGCTTATAACCAATCATCGCTAATTCGAGCTTATAATTATCATCCTCAATCTTATCAGACAAACTAATAGCCCTCTCATCCTTACCCATACGACTAAACAACTCATCATCACGACTCTTCTCATTAGAGAACCGAAGCTTACCAGAATCAACATCAATCTCCTTGTTAATATCCTTACGAATTTGAATCTCAACAAACTTCTTACTACGCTCATCACCACTAATAGACTTCTTCAAATCTAATAGTTCCTTCTCTTTCTCTTCAATTAAACTTGGAAGTTCCTGAAGTTTACTAACAAGATAATCACTCATCTAAAATCCTCCATGATAAAAATATATCATCCATGCTAAAACTCCGAACACTAAAGACAAAGTATTCAAAGCAATATCCACATCATAATTATTCTTCTTAACTTTTTCTACCATCTTATTTTTCCTCCTGGCAATCACAATAATTCTTGTGACAACCACACAATACACACATCCAACTATTAACAACCACCAATTCTGGTTCTTCACACTTCATTTTTTATCACCCTTTTAACAAATAACTTTTTAGGAATCTTATCAACCGGCACAATCAAATTAATCGCTCCACTATTACTAGTAGGCTTTTTCTCAAAGAAATCCTCAACAGAAAACAACCATGCTCTAAGCTTTCGAAGATTACTAACATAATATTCTTTCTCAGAAATAAAATAAATTAGAACATCAGCATTCGAGTAAATTAACCATCCATCACTATTAACAAACTTGTTACTAATTAACTCGAATGCTGCGTTCCCATTATGTGAGGTGTAAGTATCACTTTTAACTTCGTACTTCAAACCATTAACATCCACTAAGTCATGTCCTTTAGCATTAACAATTACTGGTTTTAAATCTAACTTTAATAATTCTGATAAAAATATTCTCTCATACTTCTCTCCAAAATCCTTATCTTTAACAAAATTTTGAATCATTTAACTCTTCTCCTTTAAGTTTCTTACACATAGCACGAATCTCATCCTGACAACCAGGACTAAAATTAATAAAATCACAACCCTCAAAATGCCTTTTTTCAACTATCAAATTCCAATGCATATAAGCACCAATTCTAATCTTTCTAATGGAGCCAATATTTTCATCTTGAGAATTATAAATCTCATAACCCCAACCAAGAGTTGGATGATTAGCCTCACTAAAACTTAATCTATTCATTCTTTCCACTCTCCATATGTCTGATTTGTCCACAATGAACACATCTTTGTTTTGAAATATTTTTATAAGCGTTTTGTATGTCCACGAATTGAAATAATTCTTTATATCTGTGTGGAAATATATTACATAAAAAACTAAATAAACTCATTTTAAACCCAACTCCTTGTATAATTCTGCTAATATAACAATGTCTTTATTTTCGCTGTTTCTATGAATACAATTATTAATTGCCTCTTTCACTCGTTGTTTATCAAGACAATGTTTTTGAATAATTTTTTGAGTGAAGACTTTATTATCATTTAATTTATACATTGAAGGGTGTTTGGCTTCTATTACTGAAGGTTCATCACATAGTCTAATACGTTCCACACCTTTCTTTGTAATAACCTCTTCATAAGTTTCTAAGGAAGGTTTAAATTCTGTAATATACCAATAATCTTTCAAACTTGGAAATTCTTCTTCAAAACTCATTTTATTCACGCTCCATTTCTTTTATTCTTTTTATTTCCATTAATTTATTTAATAACTTATTTATACATTTTTTTCTTAATCCATTCCATGCTTCTGCTTGTCCTATACTTCCATCTTGACATGTTTCTTTATTTATCCACTCCTCAATTTCTTTTTGATATATTTTAATATCATTTATTGTTCTTGTTTTTCTTTTAATTAATTCTACATATACTGCTCTATAAACTATTGTAGAATAATTACTTGTATCATTATTATCATATATTAAAGCATGTTCTATTTCTTGCTCTATAAGGTCTGTATAACATTTGATGTTAAAACTCATTTTTTCCACTCTCCATTTCTTTTATTCCTTGCCGATACAAATCCCTAAACGCAGGATGAAGCATATACAAACCATCCTTTAAAGGCTCAAAACAAACAACCTGATAACCAACCATCACAATAGGCATACCAGCATACTCTTGACCAGAGAAAACAAATCGTTCCCTTAAAACATCCAACGAATAAACAACAACATCATCAATCATTCTTTTCACTCTCCTATTATATGTTATCCAAAAAGACACCCTAATTTCTTAGTTTTAAATATCTCTGGAAATTCATCAATAGCAACTCTTAATCTACTTTTAAAAGGGTCGCCTATTCTTATCTTTAAAAAATAAAAATATAATCTTGATTTCAATGAAATCTTAATTTTCATTCTTTATCATTCTCCCTTTTTTTGATGTGTTTTTCACAGTTACAACAACAATCACAACCATTACATCTATAACTTCCATCTAATTTGATTTTATTCATTCTTCATCATACCCCCATTATTTTTTATTATTGATAAGATTTTTTTGTGTTGAGCCATTTTCTCAGCAGACGAAGCAGCAGACACAGCGGCAGACACAGCAGACCGAGCAGCAGACCAAGCAGCAGACACAGCAGCAGACGAAGCAGCAGACCGAGCAGCAGACCAAGCAGACCAAGCAGCAGACACAGCAGCAGACGAAGCAGCAGACCAAGCAGACCAAGCAGCAGACACAGCAGCAGACGAAGCAGCAGATTCAGCAGCAGACATTGTTTTTTTACAAGGATTCCTAAGATAAGCCTCAGCAGACTCAACAGCCAAACGAGGACGCCTATCATCAGGAAAATACTCCTCAAAACATTTCAAAACACGACGAGCACACCAAACAGCAAACACAACACTATCCCTCTTAGTCCAAAAATACCTACCAACAACCCTCATACTACGAGCACAAAACTTATCATCATCAGACAAAAAATCTCCCCTAATCTCAACTTCACAAACATAATAAGGACCAACATACCTAAAAGCATCAGACAATAACTTACTACCATGAAAACCATTACTACAAAGAGCCAAATCACCAGCCACACTAAACCATTTACCAAGCACCCACTTATGACCCATACTCTGAAATCCTTTCCCAATAGTTTTATAAAGCTTCATCTTTCAACCCCCTTATAAACAGCCTCATTCTCATCACGACCATTAAACAAATTAAAACAACCTCTACAACAAAAACTATTATTACTAGCCATACGACCACCACATTGAGGACAAACCTTATTAAACTCTAAAGCCATAAATAACACCTCTTAATTATCAAGGCGAACCGATAAAAATATTTGGAAATACTAGAATCTAATGAGGACACATCGGAAACTAAATTACCGGTCACGCTTTCTTGACAAATCACTTTAAATCCTCAATACAAATACTATCCTTAAAAGACTCTTCTGAAACTCTAAAACTCTCAGACACCTTTAAATCATAAGCATCAAAATAATTTTTCCCCTTCAAAGAAACCAATTCTTTAAACAACTTAAGAGTCTCATAATCAAATCCTTCAGACAATAAAATATTAAAACTATCATCAACGATATTCACGAACTCTGAGCGAATCATCTTAAACCACCCCTATCCTCATTAGTCATCTCAAAACCAGTCTTATGAAAAAAGACTCTTTTAGGCTTATTCAAAACCCTTATAGACATATTATGCAATAAACTCCATTCATTAAGATTATTAACCGACGCAATCATTCTAACACCTCAATTTTGAAACGAACCTTTTTACCAACGAACTCACGAGGAAACGATACCGGTCCAATAAAAACCCCTGCACTAGCATCATTAAACCATTTAATAAAATACCAATCACGAACCTCGCAAACCTTTAAAGGAGAACCCTTGCCGGTATTAGTCCTTCTAACAACGAAACCATCCTTATAAAAGCTCATCTTGTTTCCTCCAAGAAAAAACTAGCATCAGGCTCAACAGACAAACAAGCCATTAACTCAGCATGAGCATCCTCTTTACTACCCTCAAAAGCACCAATAACATCTCTCCTAGTTCTAACAATTAAAAACTTCATTTGAACACCTCAACCAAACCACTACCCTTAACTGAAGAAATAACTAGAGACTGATACTCAAGAAAACCCTTCAAAACGTATTTAAAGAAATGGTTAACATCACCATTAACAAAATCAATCTTCACAAGTTGAATCCTTATCTTATCAAGAGTCTTATTATCAAGAGATAATAATTGAGTTAAAACATCTTCTTTACTAAAAACATGATTAACACCCTCAAACTCCACTTCAAACACTTTCTCAATACTATCCTTCTCATCGAAAAAGTTTTTTAAATAATTCTTAGCTGAAGACATTTTAATAATCTCCTGGTAACATAGCAGTAAGCTTATTATTACCATTTCGAACAAACCAAACAACAACTCCCTCATCAGTCTTAGGCATAACAAAGAAATCCTTATCATTATCACCTTTAAAATTTCCAGACTCATAAATAGTCTTAGCACCCATCATCAAGCAACCAAGTAAAAAATAAGGTTCAACTTCAAAAACGTTCTTTTGACTTCTCTCAAAAGCAACTTCTTTTAATCGCTCATAAAGATTACTGGTTAACAAGTTACACTCAGGAAAAATATCTTTCCTAAAGTTCTCACAAAGAACTCCATCTTCAACAGCTTCGCTTTCATCATAGCTATAAATTGGTTCTCCAAAAAAATCAATCATTTCGTTGGTATTCATTTTCTGTCACCCCCATCGATAAAAGGTTTATCGTATCTTCCAAGATTAAAATGAAGGTAATAGTTTACATCAAAATAATCAATCATTGAATCGCTTTTATCCCAGTTATACTTATTCGCTATTAGTAATACTTTTGTCAAAAAGTTTTTCCCTTCAGGTGTGAATTGCCAGTCACTATCAATGTAATACTGATTTACTTGAAAATATGTTTCCTTTGCGAATACTTCTTGAAGCATTTTAATAGTTTCTTCTTCACTAAGATTTCTTGCGTTTCCAAGTCTAAGTATGTCTTCCGGTGTTATCTCGGATACTTTCTTAATTATTCTAACATCACTTTGCAGTATTGTTAAATGAATACTTGACCCCATACTATAATATTCTGTTTGAACCGAGAATTTACAGTTTGGAAAGTCTTTTTTCAGCGTTTGTCTTATCCATTTTGCGATGTCTTTTGTGCTATACTTGTTTTCTTCCGTTATTTCCATTAATTCTTGTTTCATTTTTTGTGTCCTCCGAGAAAGCTTTAAACTTCCTCTCATATTACCTTTTAATACCCTTTAGTATATAAATGTTTCGATAACAAAAGCAGTTTATTTATAAAGACTTTTCTTTGAAATCTTCACTCATTCTTGCACCTCATCCATAGTTTTATGGCATTCTTTACACCAATAAAAACCACCATAACTATCAAGTATCATTTCTTTCTTACAACATTTCATTTTTTGCCTCCTTATTAAAACATATTTCACATAAAAAAAAGGTTTGTGTTCATATATTGTATTGTTTTCGTCCATATAAAAACCGATAGAAATTAAATTTTTATCTTCTGTTTTAGTTTTGCAGTGTTTACATTCATTCATTGTAACACCACCTCGTGACCACACTCACATCTTATAATAACTGGTTTACCATCAAGCGTAGCGATAACATCCCAGCTACCATCTCCACCACAAGCAGAGCATCTACCCCAAAATCCTTCTCCTTCATATGCATGTTCCATTTTTTGTGTCCTCCGGAGCTAATATTTCTTAACTCCTCATATTACCTTTTAATACCCTTTAGTATATAAATGTTTTGATAGTCTTAGTATTTTATTTATAAAGACTTTTCTTTTAAATCAGAACCATCCTTCCAAAACTTGCTTTTCTTTAAATAATGAACCTGTCTTTCCTCACTCCAAGAACCCATAGAAGACAAATTAGACAACCTATCGCAGAACTTTATTAACACAGCACCTTTAGACTTCAACAAAGGAAAATAATAACCATAACCATCCTTTACCCCTTCATGAGTTAATTCAAGAACTAAATCAGCTATCACAAATCCAAACTTCTCAACTAACTCATAATAAGTAGCATCTGTATCCTCTAAAACATCATGTAACACACTCGCAGCAATCACTAACTCATCACTTGTAACCAATCTAACAAGATTTTGAACCTGAACTAAATGACCAAAATAATAATCCTCTCCACCATCTCTTTTCTGACCAAAATGCTTCAACATAGCAAACTTATTTGCATCACTAATTTTAAACAAACTCTCATCAGTACAATTAGGACAAACAAAATTCATTTTGAAATCTTCCTCATATAGCCTATATCCATAATGTTAAACTCAGTAACAATCTCTCCAGTCCTTGTATCTTCCCACTTAGTACTTTCTATAATCCAACTCATCTTCTAAACCTCCTTAATAAGTGTTTTTTCTTGCGTGTTCATAGCCGTCCATAAATAAAGACGCTTCTTTTTTATCGTTAAATAAAATCGTTGTGCCGTTTTCGTCCTTGATAGTATAGCCGTTTAAACAAACAGCTGTTTTATATTCGATATCCATTTTTTGTGTCCTCCGGAGCTAATATTTCTTAACTCCTCATATTACCCTTTAAGACTATCTTATATATAAATGTTTCTATAGTCTTAGTATTTTATTTATAAAGACTTTTCTTTTAAATCTAACACATCCTGATTCTGATTATGCCGAATCATCTCAACCAAAGAATTAATCTCTTGATACAACTTATCAGCCTCCTTCTGCTTCAAAGATAACTGATGCTTAAGATAAGAATATTTATCTCCACCAAAATCAGACACTATATGCTCAGAAACATAACGACTAAAATCAAATAAATCTCTCTTCTTAGTAACCGCTCTAATCAACAACTCTGCCTGTTCACTCAAGATTATAGTTCTAATTCTACCTGCTCTCGTATTAATACTTTTAGGTCTTCCTTTTTGTTTCATATTTAACCTCCTTTCTTGTAAATACAACTTGTAAATACACAAACTCGAATCTTTAATATTCCACTTTTTCAAGCTCTGAAATCTTCGAATTCACTTTTATTTATTTTATTTTTTTAGCTTACTGAATAACTAAAACCAATACATTTAAAAAGAAAGACTTCCTTAACCATATGGGTTGATTTGGGAGGTTCAACGCCTTTCTTTTCTTTTTGTTTATATTTACAGTTTATATTTATAAGAATTTCTTTATTCATATATAAAACTTACGCCATATAAATATATACTAATACATATAAATATGGTTAGAATTTCTAAAAAAAAAATAAAAAAAACATTTATTGCAACTTATGACTACTAACCCATCTAAGAGCAAAATTAACCACACTAGCAAAAGTCAAAGCCACACCAGCCTCAACCTGCCCACTACTCCAAGCAGCTAAAGCACCAATGAAAGCCAAACCATTAACCCATAAAGTCTTTGACTTCCAAAAAGACTTCGAATTCTCAAACACATTCTTAACCATTTTCAATTTCCTCCAATATCATTTAACCATTAAAACCTTATTATTCCTACCACTAACATAAAACTTGTAAATCCTAGCAGCATGCTCCTCACAAGAAATATACACTTCAGCCCTATAAAGTTGTTTCTCAGCCTTACTACGTGCTTTATAAGCATTATTACATTTATACTCAAAAATAAACCAACTACCATTCTTATGCTGAGCCAGAACATCTATTTCTCCATGCTCACGAGTATAAGGATTATAATATTCCAACTCTTTATAAATCTGACTATAAACCTCACTATCATGAAGTCTTTTTATAAGCCTATCAAGACCACTACTATGTATTCCTTGAGCTTTATCCAATTTATCCGCCTCCAATCGTGCATCATGCCAATTATTCATTTATAAGCAGGAAAATACTCTGGTTTAATACGAGATATTTCCCCTCCTTTCTTGCTGTAAACATCTACAATCCAAAAACCAATGTGTGCAGGAATACCCTTACCTTTCATAAACTTAGTCTGACCACAAAGAGTAGCCGTCTGCAACACATGAACATTACGATAAATAATGTATTCAGCCTTATGAAAATGACCTATCAATAACATGTTTGGTTTTTCACCACCAGTCAAACTCTCAACAATCTTCTGAGACTTATAGCTAATAGCATAAGCAGTCCCACCATCCGGATGAAGCAATCTTATCTTAGTACCACTACCAAGACTAACATCCCCCTCACCATTACCCAAGTAATGAGCCTCTAAACCCATATGACAAAGCTTATCCTCCAAATAAGGACCAGCCTCAACACCGGCCCCACGAACAAAAGTATTATAACTATGATTACCAGTAATAAAATAAAGAGGTTTATCAAACTTGCTAAGCTCATTAACAGCTAATTTCATCTGTTGGTCAAAACCAATAGCGTTCTGCTCAAAAATACTGCTAGGTCTGTTCTGATACCAACCATCAAAAATAT